>OLSL01000397.1_pt1 | contig 47817 bp, 43 predicted proteins | sample 1672511 | NCBI WGS metagenome assembly OLSL01 (sample SAMEA3136694, study PRJEB25190) | human gut metagenome | biome: human gut; feature: human-associated habitat; material: faeces | place: Austria | collected 2013
TCCCGCCGTCATTTGGAAAGGCAATAACTATTTTGGAGGATAGTATTGAGTGGTTGTCTAATCAATAAGGCCGACAGACTTGGCAGAATTTGTAAGGAATAAGGGAAAAGATGGAAAAGAGGGCCTGCCGCGTCCGTCGGTCTTTGGCTATATTATAACCGCCTTTTTCATTTTTTCAAACGGTCAAAAATTCAGTTTTGTGCCAAAAAATCTCACCTTTTGGAGAGTGTCGCATTTTTGGACACTTTTGGGGTTTTGTCCAAAAGCAAAAGACTGCGAACAGCAATCCACTGTCCGCAGTCTTTTATTATTAAATCTTATTTCTTAAATATCTTTTTGTACCACGGGAGCGACTCGGTGGTGTCGGTCGTGGCGGTCGAAGCGCTACTGCTCGAAGCGATGGGCGTGGTCTGATAGATGAACATGACGTTCGACTCGGTGCCCGCAGTCTTCTCGGTGTAGATATCATACGATGCACCGTAAGAAATCATCGACTGAAGCTTCGCGATAAGATCGTCGGCATCCTCGGCGAGCACGCCGTACTTCTGGAGCTTGCCTGCATAGTCGCCGGAATCGATGCTGTCGATGAGGTCATTGAGCTTCTGGACATTCTCCTTGCTCATGAGCTTTGCGAGTCCGTCTATGAGCTCCTGATTGTCGTCAATGGTCTTCTGTATCTCGGAAAGCTGTTCGAGGGTCTTGGGCAGGTTGTTTATTGCCTTCTGAACCTCGGGGTCGGACATATCCTTTGAGAACTCCTCGATAAGAGGCAGGACATCGTTCATGTTCTCTGCTATCTCGGGCAGGTTCTTGAAGAACTTCTGGAGCACTGGGTTGTTGAGCAGGGTTATGACTTCCTTGAGCTCATTGGGGTCAAGGCTGTTGAAGAGCTTCTTGAACTTCGCGATGTTCTCTTCAGTCATATACTTGGGCAGAATCTCGAAGAGGACGCGGTTGTTCTGATAGAGCTCGACTGCCTCGTTCATCGTGTTGACGAGCTCGTTTATCTTCGTCTTGTTGGTCATAAGGCTCATTATGACCTTGTTGGGATCCATGGAGTTGAGAGCCTTTTCAAGCTCTTTGAGCTGGCCGAGAGTGGTCTGGAGATCGTTCAGGCTGTTGGGCAACTGAATCTCGCTGCCGAGCATGGAGATCGGCACTGCCGCGAAGTACATATTGCCGAGCGAGAAGTTCTCAACTTCGGCGGAGAGGGTGAACTCGGTGGCGAAGTTCAGATCCTCGATATTGAGCTTGTCGAGTCCGAGAGTTTCGTTCATGCCGGGCATGCTGACAATAAGAGCGATTTCCTTTGTGCCGTCGCCGACGAGCTTGCCGTTTGTGAGAGTCATGTTCTGGAACTGACCCTCGGGAAGAATCATTCCTCCGACAACCGCGATGGGATTATAAATCTTGACCTGCTTGCCGTTTATCTTCTCGGTCTTGTAGAGATTGTTTTCAACGGAGATCTTTATCTCGACCTTGCCGCTCTTGCCGGAAATCTTCTTTGCGGACATCTCTTTGCCGTCGAGGAAGTATTTGATGTTGATTTTTACAGGCAGCTCTTTGTTGCTCTTGCCGCTGTAATAGAGGTCGGTCGTGTCCATATGCCAGGTGATGCCGCCGTTTTCGCTGACGGGCTTGATGTTGCTCTTGACATTGGTAATGTTTTTCAGCGAGCTTGTGTCGCTGACCTTGACCTGGCCCTTGTCGGTGTGGAGCCAGTCAGTGACGGTGATATCCTTGACATCGCCGCTGTTGTCCATGTTGACATACACGGTCTCGCTCTTCTTCACGGAGCCGGGCACATCGGTGTAATATACAGGCGCGGCCTGCTCATCGCCGGACGCCGAGGTAGTGTCGCCGTTGTCGCCGGTGCTCTTGCAGGCGCCCATGGTGAGTATGCTCGCCGCGAGAGTGAGGCAGAGCGCCGATTTGAGAATAAAGTTTTTCTTCATTTTATTGCCCTCCTTGTTCAAGCCTTTGCCTTGCGGCTCTTGCGCTCCTTTTTAACGCGGGGAACGCGCCAGCCGATGGATGTTTTATTGATAGCGCCTTCGCAGATGGCGAGGATGCCGGGAAGCATAACCATGATAACGAGTGCGCTGATAACGGAACCTCTTGCAAGCATGAGGCAGACACCCTTGACTATATCTATATCGCAGATACAGTAGACGCCGAATGTTGCGCTGAAGAACACGAGTGCGCTCTGGAATATCGAGCGGCTCGACTCCTTCGCGGCTATCTTGATAGCCTTGAGCTTATCGCCGCACTTCTGGAGTTCTTCTCTGAATCTCGTTGTCATGAGTATTGCGTAGTCGACCGTTGCACCCAGCTGCACGCAGCTGATGATAGTCGGCGCGATGAAGCATATCGTAGTGCCCGTCAGGGTCGAGATACTGATGTTGACCCAAATTGCAAGCTCTATCGACGCGACGAGTATCAGCGGTATCGACAGGGACTTGAAGACTATCGCGACAAGAATGAATATCGCGAGCATAGAGATAGCTCCGGTGACGACGAAGTCCTTTTCGGCGACGGTTATCAGGTCCTTGGTCAGGACTCCTTCGCCCGTCAGTATTCCGCCCTCGTCGTACTTCTTGACTATCGAGGTTATCTTTTCAATCTGTGCGTTTTCTTCATCTGTAGCTGCCGAATAAGAGGAGTTGAGCATCATGAGCTGTTTGCCGTCCTGGACGCATATCTCCTTTATCGAATCCGGGAGCATTACGCTCGGGATTGCCGTGCCGATGAAGCTGTTGAGCGAGAGGACATTCGTGACGCCCTCGACATTGTTGAGTTCGCTCGTCAGCGCGTTTATATTCGCTTCGGTTATCTTATCGTCAAGGATGATGAAGTGGGTCGTTGCCATGTTGAAGTCTTTCTTCATCGTATTGAGAGCGGATATTGACGGCAGATCCTGCGGGATCGCCTTATCCATGTTGTAATACTTCTTGACGTTGTTTTGCAGGAAGTAGGATGGGATGAAGAGCACGAGGAAGATTATCGCTATAACTCTTCTGTGTTTTATCGCGAAGTCGCTTATCTTATTGAACTTCGGCGCGAGGCTCTTATGTCTTGTCTTTTCAATGACATTGTCGAGCATGAGTATCAGCGAGGGCAGGAAAGTAACGACGGTGATAACGCCGAGGATAACGCCCTTTGCCATGACAAGACCCATATCCTTGCCAAGCGTGAAGCTCATGAAGCACAGCGCGAGGAAGCCGAAAACGGTGGTCAGCGAGCTGCCCATAAGGGAGAGGAAGGTCGAATCGATTGCCGCAGCCATGGCGTCCTTCTTCGTGTCATGGTGCTTCTTCTCCTCCTCGAATCTGTCCATAAGGAAGACGGAGTAGTCGACAGTGACGCCAAGCTGGAGGATAGCAGCGATACTCTTCGTTATGAACGAAATCTCGCCGAAGATTATATTCGTGCCCATATTGTATACGACCGCGGTACCGAGTGCGGCAAGAAGCACGAACGGGAGCACCCACGAGGTCATTGTGAACGACAGTGCTATAAGCGCGAGGGCGATGGCGATCACGACATAGAGCGGAGCCTGGCTGTTTGTCAGGTCTTTTGTATCAACGGTTATCGCCGAAAGACCGCTCAGGAGCATATTCTTGTTCATTATCTTGCGTATGGAGGCGATAGCGTCCATAGTCACCTGAGACGAGCCGGAGTTCTTATACTGAACCATTATCAGCGTCGAGCTGCCGTCCTGCGAATAGAAGACGTTGGTCAGAACCTCGGGAAGGATCTCTTTCGGTATCGTCACATCCGCGATATCAGTGGCGCCGATAACATTGCTGACGCCCTCGACCTGGCGGATCTGATCTTCGAGCTTCTGGATATCCTTGGGCTCGGTGTCTTTTACTATAATAAATGAACTCGCCGAATTGTGGAAAGTTTCATCGAGTATCTGCTCGCCCTGAACGGATTCAAGGTTCTCCGGCAGATATGACAGAATGTCATAGTTGACGCCCGTCAGGAAATATCCGATTATCGACGGGATTATCAGGATAAGACAAACTATCAGAACAGTTTTGGGATGGTAGGCTATCCACTTTGCTAACTTTTTAGATATCATATCCCTTTCCTCCTTATTATGCTAAAAGTTTGTTTGTCAGGCGCTGCATTCCGCTCTTTATTTCATCGAGCTTATACGGTTCGCCCTGGATCGCGCTGTCGCAGCTGACGGGCGCGAGCATCGAGACTAACATATATATGTTCATCTCGCTCTCGTATTCCGTGAAGCCGTGGCGCAGGAACAGCTTTACAAGGCTGTCGTATGCTTCCTTGAGCTCCGCTTCCCTGCCCTTGAGCATCAGGCGGTAGCACGAGGAGACGCGGTCTCTGATGAGGGGCAGGAACGCTTTGTTTTCATCGATATACATAAAAACGTTATCGAGAAAGGCGTTCACGCGCTTGGCGTCTTCAACCTGCCTGCCGGCGAGCTGCTGCCGCGTTTTAAAGAGCGCGGAATTGACGCACTCGGCGAGCTTTTTCAAAAAGAGCTGATCCATAAGGTCGTATTTATCTTTGAAGTACAGATAAAACGTACCTTTGGCAACACCCGCCATTTTGACGACCTCATCTATCGTCGGAGGCTTGAGCGCGCTGCCGCTCGTAAAGAGCGAATGAGCCGCTTCCATAAGCTTCGACCGCTTCTCGGTCTTGTTTTCTTCAACCGTCGCCATGTGTTCACCTCCGAACTGACTGCCGGTCACTTTCTTTTGCGTGAGATACTTTACTACAAAAATGACCGTTAGTCAATCCCTGAAAGCAAATCTTCATTTTTTGTTCACAAATCTCTACTTCTTGATTATTATAGCCAAATTCGAAAGCCGTAATTTATGCACTTTGCACTAAAGGTTAGCCTGCTATGCAATATAACGAGACCTAAAGAGGAATTACTGCCAAATCAAAAATCGCCGTGCGGTAAAAGTCTTTCGGCTTTCGCTGCGCGGCGAAATATAAGATATTATTTGTCGAAGAAAACGACCTTGTTCTCGTTTCCGCTCTCAAAAATGGCGTCAACAAGCTTGAGCAGTCTGCGCTGCTGGTCGTGCGTTATCAGCTGCTCTTCTTCTCCTCTGAGAGCAGCGAAAACGTTCTCATAGAACTGAGTCCAGCTCGAATCGACCTTGGGCAGCGGATAGTGCTTGATAGTATCGTCGGTTCTCGGAGCCATGGTCTTTGTCAGTCCGACGCCCGCGAGGATCGGCACTGCGTCGCGGTTCTCCCAATCGGAGACCTTGACTATCTCGCCGTTGAGATCCCAGTCGTTTATAACGGCGGAGCCGTTCTCGCCGAGGATATACCAACGCGGAAGCTCGATGAAGTTGCTCGTGGTAACCTCGACATACATCGAAAGGTCGCCCTCAAAGATAAGCGTGACTCTGAAGCCGTCGTCGCATTCCTCGTTGGTGACATTTGTCAGCTCTGCATAGACGGAGATGAGCTTTCTGCCCTCGCCGATGCGCAGCGCCTGGTCGAGCAGGTGGATGCCCCAATCGAGCACCATACCGCCGCCGTGCGCCTTCTGGTTGCGCCAGTCGCCGGGGATACCGCGCGAGCCCTGAACGCGGGACTCGATGCGGAACACCTTGCCGAGTTCGTTATCCGCGAGGATCTTCTGGACGCACTTGAAGTCCGGATCCCAGCGTCTGTTCTGATGGACGGTGAAGAGCTTGCCGTACTTTTTGGACGCGGCTATCATCTCCTCGAGCTCCTCTTGGCTCAGCGCCACGGGCTTCTCGGAGATAACATTCTTGCCCGCCGCCATGGCGGCTATGGCTATTTCTTTATGTACATCGTTGGGCGTTGCAACGGTGACGAGGTCGATTCTCTCGTCGGCGAGCAGTTCCTCGCGCGAAGAGAAAGCGTGAATGCCCTCAGCCTCGGCAGCCGCGCGCCTCTCGGGCTTGATATCATAGATGCCTATGAGTTCAGCCGTGTCTTTGAAATCGTCCGCGCAGGTCGACGCATGCCAGCTGCCCATTCCGCCGTAGCCTATAACGGCAACGCCTATCTTCTTATTCTTATCCATTGTTTTGTATACTCCCGATATAAATTTGTTTCGCGAAAAGTTTTATCACACCCACCACATATCGCCGGTGTTCTGGGTGATAAGGACATCCTTGAGGAAGTCGACTGCCTTTGAAAGGCCCTCGTCCTGGCTCATGAGGGAATCCTCATGCTCGATGCTGATAGCGTAATCATAGCCGACCATGCGCAGGTTCGAGATCATATCTTTCCAATATGCGAAGTCGTTGCCGTAGCCGACGGAGCGGAATATCCACGAGCGGTGAATCTCGTCTGCATAGGGCTTGGTGTCAAGCACGCCGTTGACGGCGGTGTTGTACTTGTCGATTTTAGTATCCTTGGCATGGAAGTGGAATATCGCATCGCCGAGCGCTCTGATGCAGGCGACGGGATCCATGCCCTGCCAGATGAGGTGGCTCGGATCGAAGTTCGCGCCGAGTTCGGGACCGACTGCCTTGCGTATCTTGAGCATGCTCTCGGTGTTGTAGACGCAGAAGCCGGGATGAAGCTCGAAGGCTATCTTGTCGACGCCGTGCTCCTTTGCAAAAGCGACGGTCTTAGTCCAATAGGGAATGAGTACTTCGTTCCACTGCCACTCGAGTATCTCGGAGAAGTCGTTCGGCCAGGGGCAGACGACCCAGTTGGGATACTTCGCGTTCTCCTGGTCGCCGGGGCAGCCGGAGAAGGTGTTGATCTGATGAATACCGAGCTTCTCGGCGAGAAGGATGGTGTTCTTTATCGTCTTGTCGAACTCGGCGGCAATTGCCTTGTTCGGATGGACAGGGTTGCCGTGGCAGCTGAGTGCGCTTATCTCAAGGCCGCTGTCCGCGACGGTGGATTTGAAAGTGCTCAGAGCCGCAGGATCGGCGAGCAGGGTGTCGGGGTCGGCATGGGAGTTGCCGGGGTAACCGCCGCAGCCTATCTCGACCATCTCAATGCCCTTGGATTTGAAATACTTGAGAGCCTCTTCGAGCGGAAGGTTGCCCAAAAGGCAGGTAAATACGCCTAACTTCATTTTTTATCTCTCCTTTAAAAATCAGATGATGGATTTAAGATATTTTATGCTCCTGCCGATGTCGTCAAGACCGTTCGGCACGGGATCATCGTTTTCAACTATCAGCCACTCGATGCCGATATCTTTCGCCGCGCGAACGACCTCGGGGATATCGCAGTTGCCCTCGCCGAGAGCCTTGGGAGTGTGGCCTATTCCGTCCTTGACATGGAGCTGAGCTATCCTGTCGCGGTTCTCGGTGATGAGCTTGTAGTTATCCTGGCCGGCGACGAAGCTCCAATAGGTGTCTATCTCGAGATGAGCGGCTTTCTTCAGCTCATCAAACGGGATAACGCCGTCGGAAATCGGCTCGAACTCCGAGCAGTGGTTGTGATAATAGACGCTCATGCCGATTTTTGCCGCCCGCTCGTCCGCCGCTTTCAGCTCGGCGCAGGTCGCCTTGAGCTCCTCGGGAGTCTCGTGGTCGGCGCCGCCCATGCCCATGGTTTTCATGCCGAGAGTGCGGCAAAACGCCGCTGTTTCGTCGAAGTTTTCAGGCGAGTAGCTCTCAATGGCGATGTGCGTACCGACGGCGACGAGCCCGGCGGAGTCGAGCGCCGCGCGCAGAGTCTCCGCATCAACACCGAAATATCCGGCAAATTCAACGCCGTCATAGCCGAGAGCCTTTATCTTCGGAAGAATGGCGAGAAGATTTTCGCCGCTGCCCTTTATAATGTCGCGCAGGCTGTAAAGCTGAACTGCAATTTTCATGTTTCTTCTCCTGTTTGAGATAAAATTTAAAGTGTAAATTCACATTGGCACTGCTGTTCCGCGTGAGGCGCAGTGTATGTAGATACTCAAGCCCTGCGAGGAACGATCAATGTGCGTGATATGAATCAACGCATTTTGAATAAGATTGCGTACAGTGTGAGTTTTTTGCGACCGCCGCGTATCGAGATACGCAAAGGAGCAAAAGGCTCGCAACATTCGTGATATGATACCACTCATTTTGAATAAAATTGCGTGCAGTGGCTGTTCCGCGTGGGGCGCAGTGTATGTCGATACTCAAGCCATACGCGGGGCAGGCAATGTGCGTGATATTATTCAAAATAAAAAGGTTTGCCCTGCTTGGCGGATTCATATATTCCTTCGAGTATCTGCGTTACAACAAGTGCCTGCTCAGGCTTGGTGCTGACCTCGGTGTCGTTGATAATGGCGTTGATGAAAGCACGGGCTTCAAGTTCGGAGGGGTCGCTGGTAGCGCCCTCGAAGAATGCGGCTCCGCCGGCTTCAAAGTTAGGGGTCTCGATGCACTGGCGGCCGTATTTGACGTAGTTCAAATGAAGTCCGCCGCGCATATCCGCGCCCGCCTTGTCGCCGCAGAGATATGTAACAGCCTCGTTGGGGTCGGCGATATTGAGCGCCCAGCTCGCTTCGACGGAGATGGTCGCGCCGTTCTCCATGGTGACGAAACCGAAAGCCGAATCCTCGACGGTATACTGTGCGGGATCCCAATCGCCCCATGCGTTGCCGGAACGCTCCTGGTTGCCGAGCTTCTTATAGACATTGCCGACGACCATCTTGGGCTTGTAGTTGTTCATCATCCAGAGCGTAAGATCGAGCGCGTGGGTGCCGATATCGATAAGCGGACCGCCGCCCTGCTCATACTCGTTGAGGAAAACGCCCCATGTCGGAACAGCTCTGCGGCGCAGCGCGATGGCGCGTCCGTAATAGATATCGCCGAGATCGCCGTTGTCGCACGCCTCTTTGAGATAGAGCGAATCGGGTCTCCAGCGCTGCTGATAGCCGATAGTCAGCTTCTTGCCGGTACGCTGTGCAGTCTCGTACATTTTCTTCGCCTCGGCATAGGTCTTTGCCATGGGCTTCTCACACATGACATGCTTGCCCGCTTCGAGCGCATCTATTGTGATGAACGAATGCGAGCGGTTCGGGGTGCAGACATGAACGCTTTCAATGCTCTCGTCCTCGAGCAGCTTTCTGTAATCCGTATAGACTTTTGCGCCCTCGACGCCGAATTCCTTTGCCGCCTTTACGGCTCTCTCCTCAATGATATCGCAGAAAGCTACCATCTCGGCCTCTTCGATTTTTTTGAGCGCGGGCATATGCTTGCCGTTGGCGATTCCGCCGCAGCCGATGATGCCTATTCTGACTTTTCTTCCCATATCGTTTCTCCTATCGTGTTCAAGATATATAATACCTTTCAGCGTGTTGATAAGCCCGGTTTTAGAGACTTTTCAGAAATCCAAGCCTCCCTTGTGTAAAGGGAGGTGGCGCGAAGCGTCGGAGGGATTGTTTTGAACAAGCTGCAATTTTTCAAAAATGCTGAATGTTTTGAATTTTCATTACAGCAACCCCTCAGTCGCGGCTTCGCCGTGACAGCTCCCCTTACACGGGGGAGCCTTGAGTCCATGAAATGGCAGACTTTCTCAACAGACTGCAAGACATATAATATATACCTTTATTATCAGTTTAATTATAAACAATTGAATAAATAGTTCAAGGCATATCGGCAGAATCTTTCGCGCAGCGGATGCCGAAATTTGAGCCGCAGATTTGGGCAAAGTTCACAAAATCAGAAAAACACTTTTCCCCGAAGTGTCGCACGAAACGAAAGTCTTAACAAAATTGATTCTGATTATTAAGACTCTGTTCACAGGGGCTTAACAAAGCTCGGTTATCATAGATTTGCACACAAGGGCAGGGAGCCGCACCCTGCAGTGTGCGGTGCCTGAGTTCGTCAGGCATCACCCCTCCTCAAACCAGATGCTAAAAGTTGCATCGAACCCCTCATTACGGAAGGACGTTCACCGAAAGGTGGGCGTCTTTTCGTTTTTTATTTTTATATTTTTCATAAATTTTGCCTTGCGCATAAAGCGCGGCGGCGCGGTCAAAAATAGGAATGAAAAAACACCGTGACACCGCACGCGGAGAAACGAGGCAGATATGATAGACAATTCATTCAACAAAAAGAGCTTTTTCAGATCGAAAGGAATATACATTCTCGCAGCGCTCTGCATTCTTGCGGCGGGTGCGGGAGTATGGGGCGCGATGCGCGTGGCAAAAACGCCGACGGGCAATAATTCGACGGAGCATTCTTCGAGGCAGTACAATATAGACTACTCCGTGCCGCAGGAGACGCTGACGCAGGCGAACAACCCCGTGAAGAATGTCCCCGATGACAGAACGACTGCGCCCGCGCAGACGACAAAAGAAAATGACAGCAAAAACACGCCATATACCGGCAGCTACGCTCTGCCGATGGGCACGGACATCCGCAAGGACTATAGCGCGGACGAAATGGTGAAAAACAAGACGACGAACGACTGGCGGGTTCACAACGGCATCGACTTCGGCGGCGCGCAGGGAAACGATGTCATCGCCATACAGAACGGGCGCGTGGCAAAAGTCTACTCCGACCCGCTCTGGGGCAACGTGGTCGAAATCGACCACGGCAAGGGGCTCGTTGCGCGATACTGCGGACTTTCGGACAAGAATCTGCCAAAAGTGGGAGACGAGGTCGAGCAGTTCGACCATATCGGCACACTCGACACAGTCCCGGTTGAAGCGGCGGACGGCGCCCACCTTCATTTCACCGTCGCGATAAACGGCAAGACCGTTGACCCGCTCGAAGCGATGAACAAATTGGGTCAGGGGGACAGCCAGAAAACGGAGACGACTTCCGGCGAATAAACCCTGATGTAAAATGTAAGCCACAGCAAAAAGATTTTTTCAAACAGTGCCGCTGAAAGCGGCATTGGGTTGTCGAGGTCGCCAACCCCTACGAGATTAAACCAAAAATCGGCATTATTCTTACGCTTATTGAAAATTCAACCTGCAAACTGCCGGGTCTGCGCATATATGCGGACCCGGTTTGTCTATTCTAACTTAAAAATACATATAAAAATTATCTCATTTGCTCATTGATTTTTGGTCATATTAGTTATATAATAGTCACGCCTAAGATATATTTCACTCGCACAGAGTAGAGAAAGGATTGAAACGAGTCATGAGTAAGAAAATCAAGGCTTTGCTCGCCGTTGTGCTCTGCGCGGCGATGCTTATAGCCGCGGCGTCGCCCGCTTTTGCGGCAGTCGACGACAACGGTGTTCTGCGCTTCAACAAAGACGGAAAGCTCAAGATAATGCAGATTTCAGACACGCAGGATATCGACATACCGAGAGAAGCCATGATAATGTTCATGGAAAAAGCTCTCGACGCAGAGAAGCCCGACCTCGTCGTATTTACAGGCGACCAGCTTGCAGGCGGCAAAATCAAGACCGCAGAGGGAGTCTATGCCGGAATAAAGGCGATACTCAAGCCTGTCACGGACAGAGGCATCCCCTTCACCTTCGTTTTCGGCAACCACGATACCGATGAGGGCTGCCCCGTCAGCCGCGACGATCAGCTTGCCTATTATCAGACGCTCCCCGGCTGCCTCGCTTATGACGCAGACCCCGAGCTTTACGGCAGCGGCACGCACAACCTGCCCATCTACGCCTCCAAGGGAAACGACATAAAGTTCAACCTTTGGCTCTTTGATTCGAACGACTATGACAGAGAAAACGGCGGCTACGACTATGTCCATCAGGATCAGATAGACTGGTATGTAAAAACCAGCGAGGAGCTCGAGAAAAAGGCGGGTCATCCCGTTCCCTCCATCGCGTTCCAGCATATTATAGTTCCCGAGGTTGCGGAGCTCCTCGTTGACTCCCCGTTCAAGGGCGAGACCGCGATAACCAAGAAGCTCAACGGACAGAACAAGCTCCTCATGCTCAAGCCCGGCAAAACCACTGGCACGATGCTCGAGTTCCCCTGCCCGTCGAACACCAATTCCGGCCAGTTTGCGGCATGGAAATCGCGCGGCGACGTCATTGCGGCGTCCTTCGGCCACGACCACATCAACAACTTCATCGGCAACGTTGACGGAATAGACCTTATCATGTGCCCCGGCATCACCTTCGAGTCCTACGGCAGATACATATCGAGAGCCGTTCGTATCTTCGAGCTCGACGAGAACGATCCGTGGAGCTACAACACCCACCTCTACAAGTACACCGACGCTTTCGGCTGGGGACTTTACAGCTGGTACATCGGCGCGAAGTACGGCCAGTCGCCCGCCATGTGGATTCCGATAATCCTCACGGCAGTGCTCGGCGTTGCAGCCGGAGTCGGCACTATCGTTCTGATGAACAACATCATCATCGGTGCAACGGTCACGGCGGGAGTTATAGCGCTGATTTATTTCATAACGCATTCTCAGCAATAACGCCGTAATAATTTAAAACAGAAAAATCCCCCGCAGAGCGAATCTGCGGGGGATTTTTCTGCATTGTAACTCTGTGTGCCGTATAAATTCTTTGTTGCAAATACACAAATCGAATTATGTATTTTTGTAATTTGTAACAAAAACACATAATGTTCTCGTAAGACATTATAATGTTGGCAATTTGTGTTAGCATTGTGTTGCGATAAGTTCTCAGTTAAAACTTTTATAAAAAATATCATTTCTGCAAAGGAGGAAATTCCGATGGTTTAGTTTAAGGAGGCAAAACTTATAGAACACATAATATAATAACACAGAAGGAGACTCGGTGTTATGAAAAGATTGATAAGCTTAGCTCTTTGCCTCGTTCTTATAACATCCCTCGCCGCCTGCGGTTCGAACAAAATAATGCGCTCCGAGTACATATTGAATTTCGACACAGGCAACTCCTACGCCTTTACAAGCAAATATCCGGATTTTCATGTATTTCGCGGCGACATAAAGCTCAAAAGTAAATACGGGGATGTTTCGATAACCCTTTGCTACTACAACGACATGGGATTCAACATAACATACTCCCTCAAAACGACAACGGCTCAAGCCGATGAAATCGAGGCAATGGCAAACGACGAAAATCACAGCCTGTATGCCAAAGTTACTCTCGGCAAAAAGGAATTGCCTATAGGCAGCTACGCGTATTCTATTCGTGAGAAGAGAGCTCCTTATCCTTATCCCAATCCCAACGGCGGTCCCGTCACATTTGACCTTAACTCAAGCTACAGCTACACCAAAAGGGTAAAGGCGGACAAAATACACTTTGAGTTTCTTGATGTTTCAACGGATATTCCGCTCTCCACAGTCAAGGGAGAACCCATTGACTCCGAGCGCGGTCAGGAATACTTAGAGCAGATGACCTCGCCGTATATGTCAACGCTACCGTGGAAATAAGCGACTCTCTGCCGAAAATATAAACCGAATAGATAGAAAACGCCGCCGCAGATAGTCTCTTCGGCGGCGCTGTTGTTGTTATTTTATTTCGCTTTTTCGAGCTCGCTTGCGGGGATTATTGCACCCTCGCCGGCGTTGAAGCGAATCGTGACAGTGTCGTTTCTGTTGAGGATAACGGCGGTTGTCGACTTGGAAGCGGCTATCGAATAATAGACGTCGCCACCCTCGAGCTTGATATAATAATATGTCTCGCCCGAGATGACCTGGGTGCGGATATCGGCTATCTTGCCGTTGACGGTCTGCACCTTTGTCTCGGAATCGCCCTGCGCGTCGGGGTTATCCGCAGGATCTACGACCTGGTTCGCATCGATATCGACATTGATGCCGTTCGCCTTGAGCTGGTCAACATACTTTGCAAGGCACTCGGCAAGGGTCTTGCCGTAGACCTTTATCTTCGTGTACTGCTTGACGTTGATGAGCGCGTAGCTCTGAATGATCTGAGAGCCGTCGTCTCTGACATCCTTGAGAGCCATGAAGTAGGTCGGCTCGCCGTCGATATTGAGCAGCAGCGGGAACGTTGCCGTGTAGCCTGCCGCCTTGATCTCATCGAGACCCTCTGCGGAAGCCTGCGCCGACTGCTCCTTTGCGCCCGCGACCGAATAATAAACAGCCTCTTTGGTGCGCTGGTTTATCATTATAAAGCCGGTTATCGACTGGTCGTTGGTGACTGATGTAACGCCCGTGTACATATAGACATCGTCGTTCTGGGCGATGTAGCTATAGTCTTCAGTAGTGACGTAGACATCCTCCTGGCCGAGAATCGAGTTCCAGAAGCCCTTCTGATATCTGCCGTAGTAATTGTACTGCTCGACGAGAAGGTCGGAGTCATAGACTCTGTCGATCCACTGATACTTGGCATCGCTCTTGACCGTCTCTATCGGCACATATTCGCACTTGCCGTCAATTGCGTTGACGATAACGATTCCCTTGACGTCGGTTCCGCCGAACAGGCCGATGGTCTTATCGACTCTCGCGCAGATCCAATAGGGATTGCCCTCATCGTCGATTTCAAACGAGCTCGAGCCGAACATATAAGTCGGATACTGCATTCTCAGGTGACGCTTGAGAAGTCTGCCGAAGTGCTCGGCGGGAGAATACTTGATACCCGAGTCAAGCTCCTTGAGAGTGGTCACTTCGTTCGCCATGTCGATTACGATATATCCGGGGAGACCCTCGGTGCGGTTGGTGAGCCACTTGATGATATTTGAATACTGGAGCGGAACGACCCTGACGGGCGTGCCCTTGTAGTTTATCTGCGTATAGAGCGGATAGACCGAGAACTGCGAGACATAGCCTTTTTCCGCGAGTTTACCGAGCGCTCTGGGAGCGAGGGTAGCCGCGACGCCCTCATCGAGCTTCGGGATGTTGCTGAATGACTCAGCATCCTGCTTGTCAATCTCATCGGCGAAGTTGCTGTCCGTGCGGACATCGATTATCTGACTATACGACGACGCTCTGAAGAACGGACTCGAGACGAGATAGCCGATACCGACTGTGAGCGCGATGACACCGACGATAACGGCGGGGACTATCATCTGACGCTTGAAATAGGGCAGATATTCAGGCTTCGAAAACACGCCGGTGAAAATCGCCGAGAACAGCGCATATGACGCGACGATTATCGCGAGGAAGCCGTAGAACTCATATGCCTTGAAGTTGAGCGGCGGCAGCATTATATAAAATGCAATGGCCGCGGTTACCAGCGAGCAAAGCACGCTCAGGACTATCTTAAGCGCCGCTTTATCGGGAGGTATCACTATCTCCTTGGGGCCGCCTTTTTTTGAAAAATCCACTTTAATGGGATCCATTGATTCATCTCCTTTTAACAAAAGTGTTACATTGAATCATTATACAGTATTATTGACATAAATACAAGAACTATTTTCACTCATTCCGTCTTTTTGCATAAATCGACAATATTATTCCCTTTAGCTTTGACTTTAACTGCGGCCATATGGTATTATTAAGGTAATATTTGTCCGATTTTTTCAAGAGGAGGGAATCACAATGTACCCTGATTTTTTTGACAGCGCCAAGCTCGTCGCACAGTATGACCCGGAAGTGGCGGACGCCATGGATCTCGAGCTCGGCAGACAGAGACGCAACATCGAGCTTATCGCCTCGGAGAACTTCGTCTCCCCTGCCGTTATGGCGGCAATGGGCAGTGTGCTGACTAACAAATACGCCGAGGGTTATCCCGGCAAGCGCTATTACGGCGGCTGCGAATATGTTGACATCGTCGAAAATCTCGCTATCGAGCGCGCAAAAGAGCTCTTCGGCGCGGACTGCGCCAACGTTCAGCCGCACTCGGGCGCACAGGCTAACATGGCCGCTTATTCCGCACTCATAAATCCCGGCGACACTGTCATGGGCATGAGCCTCGCCCACGGCGGACATCTGACCCACGGCTCGCCCGTCAACGCAAGCGGCAAGCTCTACAAGTTCGTACCCTACGGCGTGAACGACGACGGCTATATTGACTATGACGAGCTCGAAAAGACCGCCAAAGAAGTCTGCCCGAAGCTTATCGTCGCGGGCGCATCCGCTTATCCGCGTGTTATCGACTTCGAGCGCATCGGCGCTATAGCAAAATCGGTCGGCGCATATTTCATGGTAGACATGGCGCACATCGCGGGACTCGTCGCGGCGGGACTTCATCCCTCGCCCGTGCCCTATGCCGACGTTGTCACAACAACCACGCACAAGACCCTCAGAGGTCCCCGCGGCGGACTCATCCTCTCCAAGGCTGAGCTCGGCGCAGCTATAAACAAGGCTATTTTCCCCGGCAACCAGGGCGGTCCGCTCATGCACGTTATCGCGGGCAAGGCGGTCTGCTTCGGCGAGGCTCTCAAGCCCGAGTTCAAGGACTATCAGCAGAGGCTTCTCAACAACTGCAAGGCTCTTGCCGAGTCTCTGGCAAAGCGCGGAGTCAACCTCGTCTCCGGCGGCACCGACAACCACCTCATACTCCTCGACCTGCGTTCGCTCGGCGTAACGGGCAAGGATCTCGAGAAGAGACTTGACGAAGTGAACATCACGGCGAACAAAAACGCCATACCCAACGACCCCGAGAAGCCGTTTGTCACGAGCGGTCTGCGCCTCGGAACGGCTGCCGCGACGACAAGAGGACTTGATGAGAGCGACATGGACAAAATCGCCGAGTTCGTTTTCCTCGCGGCGACCGACTTTGAGAACAGCGCCGACGCCATCCGCGCCGGAGTTGCGGAGATCTGTGCAAAGCACCCGCTCTACGAATAAAAATTTTGCATTGTGTGCCCTCGATAAAGCGAGGGCACATTTTTTATACCGATGAAAAACGGCACTCCCGATTGAGAGTGCCGCTATGTATTTTTTTAATTATTTGAGCATACCATGCTCTTTTGCGTATTCGTAATATGCCTCGATGCTGCGTCTTCTCGCCTCGTTGACGCTCGAACCGGTTCTGGTGACGGTCGTCATCGGGATACCCTGCAGGCTGACGAGATACTTTGCGCTCGCGTTGAAGCCGCTGTCGATAGCGTTGTCGAGCAGGATTATCTCGTTGAAAGTCTCTCTCGCCTTGGCTATGTCCTTCTCGACGAAGAACTCGTCATACATCTTGCGGAACAGATTTGCGCCGCAGGAAGTCGGGGTTGCGCACACGCCGCGCGCGCCCGCCATATATGCATCAAACAGCAGCGGGATGTTCGCCTGGAGCACTGCGGAATCGCCCTGAACGGCGATTTTGTCCTTTATTCCCGCCATGGTGCAGGTGGTGTCCTTTATTCCGTGGAATCTGCCGGTCTTGACCAGCTCGCCGTATGCCTTGCCGGACATATTGCACGGCTGCATTCCCGGGAACTCATAGAGAATTATCGGCAGAGTAGTATATCCCGCGAGCTCGCTGAGATATTCGACAAGTCTCTCGTCGTTATCGGCATAGCCCTTTGAGACGAAAACGAGTCCGTCAACGCCGGTCTGCTCCATGCGCTTGACCTCTTCGACCTGCGTATGCCATGTCGGCTCAAGGTTCGCCGTGGCGACGACTTCTGCGCTGCCGGAGTGCTTGGCGGCGATAGTCGCGCACTTGACTCTCTCCTCGGGGGTGAGCGTCGTCATCTCGGAGCTGCCGCAGACTGAGAACAGATGATGGGTTCCTCTCTCGACCTGCCACTCGACATACTGCGCGTAGACATCGTAATCTATCGACTTATCCTCTTTGAACGGGGTGAGCAGAAGGGAATAAACTCCCCTGTAGCTCTCGGGCTTATCAGTAAACATTTTTTCACCTTCCGGATTTTGTTTTTTCCAACGCTGATATCTTACTCCACAATGCACAAAAATGCAATAGAAAAGAGCTAATTGTTGCATTTGCTCTTGAAAAAACTACAGATTTCGATATAATTATTATTGATATTTATGCCGCCCGATGCGGCTTTGATTTTTTTTACAAAAGGAGCAGATAAATGAAAAAACGCAGTATGGTATGCCGACTCGGGAAGTTTCCCCAGCTGACGAGAACGGTATTCACCTCCGCCGACGGTCTCGCGTCGGACAACATAACCGCGCTCTGCTACGGCGCGGACAACTGCCTCTATGTCGGAACGGACAGAGGTCTTTCAAAGATAGACGGAAAGAAAATAACCACGGTCGATATCGGAATTGAAAACGCACCGATATCCATGCTCTTCTGCGCAAACGACGGGCATATCTTCGTCGGCACGGGGAAGAGCATAATCGAGCTCAGCGGCAAAAAAATTATAGCGTCCCGCGAGTTCTCGTCCGACGCCGTCGCAATGAAGCAGGACTGCGACAACGTCACATGGATTCTCACAAAGACCGTTCTCTACCGCTTCCCGCAGGGGGCTAAAGAATTCGATCTTAAAATCGGCGTGCCGGGCAAGGGCAGCTGCATCGCAGTTTTCGGCAACAACAAAGTCTATGTCGGAACCGAGAGCGACGGTCTCCACGCGCTCGTCGGCAAGAGATGGCACTGGTCGGAGCTCATGGAGGGCGTGACCGGAATACTCAGCAACAACATATCCTGCCTCGACATTGACCCCGCGGGCGATGTCTGGATAGGCACGGACAAGGGCGTCTGCGTCTACGACGACAACAGCTACTGGCTTGACAATTCGAAGATAACCGGTCTGCCCAATGGCGAGATAACCGGCATGGTGACCGACAGCGAGGGCAGAAGATACTTCACGACCTCCTGCGGTCTCATAATCCTCCACAACGGCAAGCTCTCATATTACGGCTACAAGCGCTGGCTGCCCGATATGCATGCAACCGGCATCGTCCTCTCGCCCGACGGCAGCTTCTGCGTCTCCACCGCCTCCGGCGGCATCAGCGTTTTCAAGACTGAGATGATGACGCTCGAAGAGAAGGCAAAGAGACTTCGCGCATTCAGCGAGAAATACAACGTCCGCAAGGACGGCTTCGTGCTCGAGCGCGCGCTTGAGCATGAGGGCGTTGTGTCCGAGGACGAGGGCTATGTCTGCACCGGCGACAACGACGGACTCTGGACGGGGCTTTATCTCGGCGCGCTGTGCTTTGAATACGCCTGCACAAAGGACCCGGAGGTTCGTGCCGCGGCTCACCGTTCGCTGCTCGCAATGATAAAGCTCACCGAAGTTACGGGCATCGAGGGCTTCACCGCCCGCTCGATAAGATACATCGACGAAGCCGGCTACGGCACGGGCGTGCGCCACGAATGGCACCACACCGCCGACAAGGACGGCAACGAGCTCGAGTGGCTCGGCGAGACCTCGTCCGACGAGATGGTCGGTCATTTCTACGCATACTCGAACTACTTCGATTTCGTCGCGGACGACGAGGAGAAGAAGCTGATAGCCTCCGTTGTCAAAAAGATTCTCGACCATATTCTCGACAACAAGTTCAGACTCGTTGACACCGACGGCGTGCCGACCACATGGGCAAACTGGGATCCCGATCTGCTCAACAACGACCACAAGTGGATATACGAAAAAGGCACGAACTCGCTTCAGATCCTGACCTTCCTCAAGGCGGGATATCATATCACCGGCGACAAGAGATACGAAGACGCGTTCGAATATCTCATCAGGGACAAGCACTTTGCCATGAACCTCATGCAATATAAAATCCTTGACGGCCACCTGCTCCACATTGACGACAACCACGATTTCCTCATGATATCGCTGCTCATGCGCTATGTTGAAGATCCGAAGCTGCGTTCCGTATTCGCCATGGGTCTGACGCATCACTGGGACGACGAAAAGGCGGAGCACAACGCGTTCTTCAACTTCGTCTACGGCGCGTGCACGGGCGAGCAGTGCGACATCGAGACTTCCATAGACGAGCTTGCGGACTACCCGATGGATCAAATTCTCTGGACGCTCTACAACAGCTGGCGCGATCTCGACTGGGATATGCGCCCGACAGAGGTCGGCATGATCCCGCAGCTCTATCACCCGCTCCCGGCACACGAGAGACGCATTAACAGCTGCGACAGCAACCGTTTCATCGCTGACTCCGGCATCGCCGGCGAAGCCGAGCGCCTGTTCACGAAGTCGGACGACCCGACGGCGTTCACGATGTTCCCCGGCACGGGCGACGACCACGGAATGTATCTCATGGCGTGCACAAACTACACCCACCCCTACTGGTTCGCGCGCTACTACGGACTCATCGAAGAGGCAGAGTAAAACATAAAGCAGAAATCCTACCCGGAAATGGGTAGGATTTTTTGCTTGATGGGGAGTGGGTTTTTTGAGTGTCGAATTGGGATTTGTCTACCCGCACTGACAGCCAAACATAAAAAACCGACCGCAAAGACTTGCTGCGGTCGGTTGCTGTCATATAGAAATCTTTTTTATTTATTTCAGCTTTCCGTGTTCATTTAGAAAATCTTCAGTCAGCTGCGCCGCATATGCGACGAGCTCGGGGCACGGGCGTTTTTTATAATCCGCGGTGTTTCTCGGCTCGGGATCGGGGCCGGGCTGTGTCTGCACTCCCGCGAGCAGTTCACGGCAGATTATCGAGCCCTCGCTCTCTTTGAACTTGTCTGCAAGGGCGCGGACATATGAATAGAGCTCTTTCTTTGCCTGCGCGCCGTCGGGTTCGTCATAGCCGAAGAAGAGGCCTATCGCCATGAACATTCCGCTGACTCCGCCGCAGACCTCACGCATTCTGCCCATTCCGCCGCCAAACGGCGCAGAGAGCCTGAGCGCAGTTTTGACATCGAGTCCCGCATCCTCCGCAAACGCGCCGAGCACCGCCTGGGAGCAGTTGTATCCATCGTTGAAAAGCTCGCGCGCCTTGTCCGCGTGACCTGTTTTCATTTTAACACACTTCCCTTTACTGAGGATTTTTCTCGCCCTTGTAGGTGTCGCTTATCTTCTGTCTTGCATCCCTGACTTCGTTTATGCTCGCGACAAGAGCCTTGTCCGCACTGCGCAGGACGCTGTCAGCGAAGTTGCTCGCGGCCTCGCGGATATCCGCAGACCACTTCTTCGCCCTCGCGAGAGTCTCATTCGACTCCGCGTTAGCCTTTTTGACTATATCGTCCGCCTGGCGGGTCGCGTTGGAGAGCATTTCCTCAGCTCTCGCTATCGCGGAGTTGACGCGCTCGGTTGCCTCGTTCTGCGAATTGACCTTGAGCTGAGATGCATATGCGCGCGCCTGAGCGGTTATCTCGTTCTCGTCGAGAAGCTTGTTTGCTGTCTGCTGAGCCTTTTCAACTATCGCCGCCGCGTCGGAATTTGCCTTTGCAACAGTCTCCTCGGCAAGCTTGTTCGCGCTGTCGACGGTCTTCTGGGCGTTGGCATTGGCGGCTGAGATTATCTGCTCGCTCTTCGCCTCAGTCTTTTCCACAAGAGTCTGCGCCTTCTCCTGAGCGCGGGCAACGGATGCCGCCGCGTCGCTCTTCGCCTTTTCGATTATCTCGCTTCGGTTGGCGGTTATCGACTTTGCCTGGTCGACCTCCTCGGGGATTATCTCGCGCAGCTGCGCGATGCATTCGCGTATCTCCTCGGCGTTGACCGCAGTCTTTTTGGAAAGCGTTATCTTTGTGCCGCTGTCGAGAATATTCTCTATCTGCTCCAGAAGGGAATCTATGTTCATTTTGAAGCGCTCCTCTCTCTTATTCTTTTGACAATATCATCATGCACCTCGGGCGGAACAAAGTCCGAGATGTCCCCGCCGAACTCGCAAACCTGCTTGACGACGCTCGACGAGAGGTACATGTAATCCGAATTCGCCGTTATGAAAACGGTCTCGATATTCGGATTGAGTTTCTTGTTTGTCAGCGCCTGCTGGAATTCGTAGTCGAAGTCCGAAACGGCGCGCAGACCCTTGACTATCGCTACAGCACCCTTTTCCTGGGCATATGCGGCGAGAAGCCCGTCGTGCATATCAACAACAACATTGTCGAGATCCTTGACGCATCTTGTTATGAGCTCAACGCGCTCTATCGCGCTGAAATATGAATTGGGCTTGTGATAGTTGTGCATGACGACGACTATGACCCTGTCAAACATGCTCGCGGTGCGCCTGATTATATCAAGATGACCCTTGGTGACGGGGTCGAAGCTGCCGGGGCATATGGCTATTTTCATTCGTCCTCACCCTCCTTGCGGTAAACGGTGATTTTTATCTTTCCGTAGCGGTAGCTGCGATGGAATTTAAGCTCGCCGAAGCTCTCGGGCAGCTCCGAATCGACGGGAGTCTCGCATATTGCGCAGCCGCCGGCGGCAACAACATCGGAGAGCAGCTTCATCGAATCGACTACGAATGAGCTCGCATATGGCGGATCGAGGAATACTATATCAAACCTGTCCTTCGTCAGCTTCAAAAACGAGAGCGCGTCGGTCTGAACGACCTTTGCGTTGTCGCCGAGCTTCGTGTGTTCGAGATTATATTTGACGGCGCTCAATGAGTCCTTCGACATATCGACAAATGTTGCCGACGCAGCGCCGCGGCTAAGAGCCTCGATACCGAGCTGACCCGAGCCTGCGAACAGATCGAGCACGCGCCTGCCCTCTATCTCAAACTGTATTATGCTGAAAACGGCCTCTTTGACGCGGTCGGTAGTCGGGCGGACATCCTCGCCCTCGAGCGTTCTGAGAACTCTGCCGCGTGCCGTGCCTGTTATAACTCTCATATCATCAGTTCCTTTATACTGCATTTATCTTTTCAATCTGCGGTTTTGCCGCACTGTTATACATATTATTACATTTATACGCGCCCGTGTCAAGATTCTGGATGCAGAGCGTCGTATATAGTCTGCGCCATGGAGTCGGAGATACCCGACACATTTTTGAGCTCGTCAACGCCGGCATTTTTTATGGCGGTCACGGTCTTGAAATGCCGCAGGAGTGCCTTTGCCCGCGACGGTCCGACGCCGGGGATATCCGTCAATGTACTCGAGAGCGCGGAAGCCTTGTGCTTCTGCCTGTGATAGGTCACGGCGAAGCGGTGAACTTCCTCCTGTATTTCCGCAACGAGGGTGAACGCGCGGCGTTTTGAAGTGAACGCTATCTCGCCGCCGGATTTCGCTATCGCGCGCGTGCGGTGGCTGCCGTCCTTGACCATGCCGAAAAGCGGGATGTTTTCAAGCCCGTGCTTTTTGAGTATCGGCTCGACTGCCGAAACCTGTCCCTTGCCGCCGTCGAGCAGGATAAGATCGGGCAGGCGGCCGAAGCCCTCGCCGCTCTTTTTTTCTTCCTCGTATCTCGTGAATCTTCTGTCGAGCACCTCCGCCATGGAGGCGTAGTCGTCCTGACCGGTGAAGCCTTTTATCATGAATCGGCGGTAGCCGCGCCTGTAGGGCTCGCCGTTTCGGAAAACTATCATGCCCGCGACATTGTCGCTTCCGGCGGTGTGCGAGATATCATATGATTCGATGAATTCCGGCGCGGCTGGCAGTCCGAGCATACCCGCGAGCTCGTCGAGCGCGGCGGTCTTTCTGCCGGCGGTGCCGGTCAGCGGAGTCAGATACTGCGCGGCGTTTGAGCGGCACATCTCGAAAAGCTTCTTCTGCTCGCCTGCGGTGCTGTGGGATATTATGACTTTTTTGCCCTTCTTTTCGCTCAGCCACCGTTCAAGCAGCTCGCTGTCGGCAACCTCGCCGTCGACCGACACGCGGCGCGGGACAAAATCTCTTATCATATAGAAACTGCGAATAAGCTCGGCGAGCGTCTCCGCCGTATCCTCGGGCACATCGGTTATGAAATTCTCGCTGTCATAGAGTCTGCCGTCCGCGAAGCGGAGCACGGAGAGACACGCCTTACCGGACGACGCCGCGCCCGTGACGAGGGCAAAGACATCTTGTTCCCTGACATCGGCGGACATAACTTTCTGCTTGCCGCCGAGACGTTTTATCGCGGCTATTCTGTCGCGCAGACGCGCCGCCTTTTCAAATTCGAGGTTTTCCGCCGCGTCCTCCATACGCTTCTGAAGATCCGCGAGCGCGGCGGTTCCGCCCTCTTTTATAAACGCGAGAGCGTCCTCGACTGCTTCGTTATACTGCGAAAACGGCACCTTCCCGCTGCACACGCCGCTGCACTGGCCGATAAAGAAATTGAGGCACGGGCGGCTCTTCCCGAAGTCGCGCGGGAACACTTTGTTGCACTGCGGCAGGCGGAATATTTTTTTAGCCTCGTCAACGGTATTGCGCGCGGCGAACGAGCTCATATAAGGGCCGATATACTTCGCGCCGTCATCCTCGCGCTGGAGCACGGCATATATGTTGCGCCACTTGCCGGGCGTGACTTTTATATATGAATAGCCCTTGTCGTCTTTTAAAAGAATGTTATACTTCGGGGAATGCTGCTTTATAAGGCTGCATTCGAGCACGAGGGCTTCAAACTCGCTGTCGGTGAGAATGACATCGAAATCATCGACGTTTTCGACCATTTTGCGCACTTTCACCGTATGATTATGCTCGGAGCCGAAATACTGGCTGACGCGGTTCTTGAGCGCCTTCGCCTTGCCGACATATATTATCTCCGAGCTGCTGTTTTTCATCAGATAGACGCCGGGGGTCAGCGGAAGCTGCATCGCCTTTTTGCGAAGCTCTTTGATTTTCGGGTTCATTCTCTCACCTGCCTTTTGATGCACATTTTTGACACATATATTATACTATAAAAATGCGCCAACGAACAGGGGCGCAAAAAAATTATATTTTGGGTCATTTTTCCGCAACAATTTGTTGCTATTATCAGAATGCGGGGATATATCTCTGCGGAAAGGAATATATAAAAGATGAAAACAATAGGCAACATTGTCTGGTTTATCTGCGGCGGATTTCTTGCGGCACTGATGTGGCTGATGAGCGGTCTCATATGTTGCGTCACGGTCGTGGGCATACCGCTCGGCAAGCAGTGCTTCAAATTCGCGCGTCTGGCTGCGGCTCCGTTCGGCAAGGATATAAGATTCGGCGGCGGCGCGCCGAGCTTCATTGCCAATATTTTATGGATAATCCTGCTCGGCTGGGAGAACGCAGTCTACTGCGCCGCGATGGGTGTTGTCTGCTGCTGCACAATAATCGGCATCCCGCTCGGACTCCAGTATTTCAAATTCGCAAAGCTCGCATTCATGCCTTTCGGCTCAGAGGTGGTTGACTGCTGACATATGAAAAAACGAACGGCAAAAAGAATTCTTATCATCTGCCTTGTCATTGCCGCTGCGGCGGCTCTGACGGCGGGAATAGTTATGGACAGCATGCGTGTTGATGTCTGCCTCGACCCCGGTCACGGCGGAGACGACTCCGGCGCTCAATATGAGGGCAGGCTCGAAAAGGACGACAATCTCGAGCTCGCGCTGGCGGTAGAAAAAGAGCTGAAAGCGCGCGGAGTCAAGGTCTGCATGACGCGCGACGACGATACTTTTATCTCCCTCGCCGGACGGTGCAGAAAGGCGAATATGCACCGGGCGAAACTATTTGTCGCGCTCCACCGCAACAGCGCTGAGAACGCGCACGGCGTTGAAATATGGATTCATTCGGACTCGCCGCCCAAGGACACCGCGCTCGCGCAGAATATCTGCGACGCACTCGCCACCGCCGGGATATCCGAAAACAGGGGCGTGAAATCCGGCTTTGCGCGCGAGGACGGAGAGAACTATTTCGTCAACAGCCGCACGAATATGCCAAGCTGCCTCGCCGAGATCGGATTCATAACCGACGACGGCGACAACCGCCTGTTTGACGACAACCTCGAATCCTACGCCGAGGCGATAGCGGACGGAATAGCAAAGACGCTGAATGAGATATAGAAATCGTCGCTCCCAAAAAGCTAAGTATTCATAAAAAGTTTCAGTCCCGACAGTAATACCTGCCGGGACTTTTCTTGCATATGCTGAAGCCGTGTGATATGATTGAATGGATTGATAAATTGTGATTTGCCTATGGAAATGCGGACGATAAATGGATATCGTAATAATAAGTCTGCACAATCGTGTAGGGGCGGATATCATCCGCCCGCGAAGTCTGTACAAATTTATTGACGCGCACTTCGTAGGGTGCGGCGACCTCGACGCACCGCTGCCGCGTGAGCGGCACGGAATCTTTGATTTTACCGACCGTGGGGACAGCCCTTGCGGCTGTCCGCTATCGGCGCAGCCGATACAGGGTTATAGCAATTGTAATTTATTGACAATTAGTTTCTACCTTCGCTACGCACTCTAATCAAAGGATGTGTACTTCCCGCGTTTCGGCATTTTCTTTTTGTTTGAAAAAGAAAACGCCTGCAAAAGAAAAGCAAAACAGGGGGGAATCCCCCTGTACCCCCCGCGCGAACGCCGTACCGCAGTACTTAGCTTGCGGCTCTCAATAAGTTGCTCGGCACATTCGCACGCAAACGCGCCGGAGCTTGAACGAATGCGTGCTCGTGCGTCTCCGTTGACTTATCGAGCACTGCGGCGCGGCTATGGGAAGCCTGATTATAAAAATCAGCCGGTCACTTACTTTTACTTTGCTACAACTCGAGTGATAAACAAATAATTATATATACAAAAGATATCACTGCCGGGACTGAAACTGTTTATAAACACTTGCTTGGTACAATACGGACTTTTCAGTTCATTCCTGCGCTTCCGACTGCGTCGAAAAGCCGCTGGATCTCGTTTTTCAGAGCCGCGCTCTCGGGCGATGAAAGCTCCGGGTCACGCGCCATGATTTCCTTTGCCGCTCTCTGCGTCTCTTTGAGCGTGCTCCTGTCTTCGAGCATGTCTGCGATTTTCATCTCGGGCAGTCCGTGCTGGCGCGAGCCGAAAAATTCGCCCGGACCGCGCAGCCTGAGATCCTCGTCCGCAATTTTGAATCCGTCTGTCGTCGTCTCCATGACCTTCATGCGCCGCTGCGCCGTGTCGTTTTTGGCGTCCGTGATGAGGATGCAGGTGGATTTATATTGCCCACGCCCGATTCTCCCTCGGAGCTGGTGGAGCTGAGAGAGCCCGAATCGCTCGGCGTTTTCTATAACCATAATTACGGCGTTCGGCACGTCGACGCCGACCTCGATGACTGTTGTCGAGACGAGCAGCTGCGTTTCGCCTTTGGAGAACGACTCCATAACTTTTTTCTTGTCCACGCTCTTCATCTTGCCGTGCATCAGCCCGACCGTGTAGCCGCGGAAATCGCCGCGCTGTAGTTCGTCGGCGTATTTCACGGCGGAGGCGAGTTCCGTGTCGCTCTCGCCCTCGTCAACGAGCGGGCAGATTATATATCCCTGCCGTCCCGCGTCGAGGTGCTTTTTAACATAGTTATATGCCCTTTGACGCAGTTCCGAGGTGACGGCGTAAGTCTCGATTTTCTGCCTGCCGGGCGGCAGCTCGTCGAGAATTGATATGTCCAGTTCGCCGTAGATTATCAGCGCCAGCGTGCGCGGAATGGGCGTTGCCGACATGACATAGAGATGCGGATTCTCGCCCTTTTCGCCGAGTGTGTTTCTTTGCTCGACGCCGAAACGGTGCTGCTCGTCGGTTATGACGAGCGCGAGGGACTTGAACTCAACATCCGACTGGATTATTGCGTGAGTGCCGATGAGCAGGTCGATTTCGCCCGCTTTGAGGGCTTCTTTTTTTCGCCTTTTCTGCGCAGCGGTGTCCGACCCTGTGAGCAGTTCGACATTTATTGAGCAGCCCTCAAAGAGCTTCAAGAAAGTTTTATAGTGCTGTTCGGCGAGCACCTCCGTGGGCGCCATGAGAGCCGACTGCATAGAATTCTTAGCCGCCGAATAGACGAGCGCGGCGGCAACCGCGGTTTTGCCCGAGCCGACGTCACCTTGAAGCAGGCGGTTCATCTGCCTGCCGCTCATCATGTCCCGCATGGCCTCTTTTACCGCTCTGCGCTGTGCGCCGGTCGGGGAGAAGGGGAGATGCGAAAAATATTCTTCGCTGAAATCGCGCTCTATTATCGCGCCCGCGTTCTTCTGAGTCTGCGAGCGCATTTTTTCAAGCCCGAGCTGTAATATTAACAGCTCTTCGAATATCAGCCTGCGCCGCGCCTCTTCGAGATAATCGGGGCTCTTCGGAAAATGAATGTTCCAAAGCGAGTCCGGCAGATTCATCAGGCAGTATTTTTCGCGCAGCCAGAGCGGAATCGGGTCAACAAGCTCGTCCCGGCACTCAGTAAGCGCCGTGCGGACAAGCTTCTCTATCATCTTTGAATTGAGCCCGTGCGTCTGAGGATAAATCGGTCTTATCCTGTCCGCGCCCTCGGCGGGTTCTATTTCCGGCGAGTTCATCTCCTTGCGGTAAAGGTTGCCGCCGACTCGACCGAAGAACAGAAATTCGTCGCCCTCGGTGAGCTTTTCCGCCGCAAAGCGGCTGTTAAAAATGGTGATGCCCATTATTCCGCTGCCGTCGGTGATCTCCGTCTTGTAAAGTGTCAAGCCTTTACGAATGAGACTTTTGCGCACTGGCGAGCCTACAATGCCTTTTATGCAACATATCTCGCCTATCTGCGCCTCGTTTATGCTTTTTATCCTGCTCCAGTCCTCGTAGACGCGCGGATAGAGACGCACGAGGGCGTTGACATCAGAGACGCCAAGCCGCGACAGCATCGCGGCGCGCCTCTCGCCAACGCCCTTTAAGTATTTTATATCAGTATCGAGCTTCATCTTATTCGACCGAAATTATGAAATAGTAGACGGGCTGACCGCCGTTTATAACAGAGACCTCGATATCCGAGCCGAACTTCGCGGTCAGCAGGGAGGCGAGCTCCTCGGCTTCCTCTTCGGTGGTGCCGTTGCCGTAGATCAGCGTGACAAGCGAGGAAGTTCCGCGCTTGAACAGGTGCTTTGTGACCTTGTACGCCGCCTGAATGACATTCGACTCGACGGTGGTTATCTTGCCGTTTTCCATGCCGAGAATCTGACCCTCTTTGACGGACTGACCATCTATCGAGCTGTCGCGCGCAGCAAAGGTGACAAGGCCGGTTGAAATCTTCTCGGCGGCTTTCATCATCGCGAGATGATTCTCCTCCGCGGAGAGTGTGTCGTCAACGTTGAGCAGCGCGGCGATGCCCTGCGGAATGGTCTTTGTGTGCAGCACGCGCACGTCACGGTCGGTCAGGGGATCGACCTGCTCCGCCGCCATGATAATATTTTTGTTGTTGGGGAGAATATATACATGCTCTGCGGGGGTCGCGAGAACCGCCTTGAGCAGATCGTCTGTGCTCGGGTTCATCGTCTGTCCGCCGCTGACTATCTGATCCGCGCCGAGCTCGGTGAACAGCTCGCACAGACCCTCGCCGGACGCGACCGCGACATAGCCGAACGGCTTTGTCGGCTCGACCGCCTTCATCGGCTCGGGCTGATCCTCGGGCGCAGAACCCCATGAGGCGTTCTGATGCTCCTGATGCATATTCTCAACTTTTATATTGGTCAGCTGACCATATTCAATGCCCTTCTGAATCGCCTTTCCGGGCGCGTTCGTGTGGACATGGACGGTTATATTCTTTCCGTCATCCGTGACAGAGACGCACTCGCCGATAGCCTCGAGATATGCGCGCAGCTCGCGGATATCCTTGTCGCTCTCGCGGAGGGAGATGAACTCCGCGCAGTAGGTGTAGCGGCTGTCTGCGGAGTGTTCGTCCACTTTCTCTTCGCTTTTCGCTTCCTCCGCCTCGTCGGCGTCAAGGTTCACTTCCTTGCCGTGGAACACATCGGACATCGCGGTGAAAATGCAGACAAGTCCGCTGCCGCCTGCGTCAACGACGCCTGCTTTTTTGAGCACGGGGAGGATATTCGGCGTGTCGGCAAGGGCGGCTTTCGCGCCCTCGAGACCGATGTCAAACACCTTGACCGCGTCCGTCTCGCCGTCGTTCACTGCCTTGCGGGCATACTCGGACGCCGTGCGGATAACAGTGAGAATTGTGCCCTCGGTGGGCTTCATGACTGCTTTATATGCCGAGGAACTGCCGTGTTCGAGCGCGGAGGCTATCGCTGCACCGTCAGCCTCGTCAAGACCCTTGAGCCCCTTGGAAATTCCGCGGAATATGAGCGAGAGGATAACGCCGGAGTTGCCTCTTGCGCCGCGCAGCAGACCTGAAGCCACGCAGCTTGCAACAGCCGAGACGCTCTCGCTGTCATCCTTGACCCTGACCTCGCGCGAGGCGTTGGTTATGGTCATGGACATATTTGTGCCGGTATCGCCGTCAGGCACGGGAAAGACGTTGAGTGCGTCTATCTCCTGACGATGAGAAGTGATTAATTGCGCCGCGTAGATAACTGCGTTGCGCAGAATTGCTCCTGTGATTGTCATTTATTTTCCTCCCCGGACAGCCGTTGTCATGCGGCCGTAAATCGGTTTTATTCGTTCTTCATTCCGTCAACATAGACATTGACGGCGTGGACTTCAAGCCCCGTAGCCTCTTCGACTGTGTATCTGACTTTGTTGACGATGCTCTGGCATATGGCGGATATGTTGACTCCGTAGGACACGATTATATGCAGGTCAACAATAAGACCCTCGCCGTCCTTGCGCACGGAGATGCCCTGGTCGGCGAAATGACCGTTCTTGTTGAGAACGGCGCGCAGACCCTGGCGCATATTGCTGTTGGCCATGCCCGCAACTCCGAAGCAAGAGGAGGCGGCATTGCCGATGAGGGACGCGAAATAGGGCTGAGATATCTCGATAACGCCGAGATGATTTTCAAGTCTTATCAAGGAAAGTCCTCCCTTCAAAAATAAGAAGTCAAACTGGTTGTCCATCAATTTATTATACTAAAAATATCATGCTAAATCAAGCTCTTTGAGAAATCTTGCGAGCGCATCCTGCCACGGCGGCAGGCGGTCAAAGCCCGCATCGTCAAGGCACTTCTTTGAAAGGCGCGAATTCTCCGGGCGTTTTGCCTTCGCGGGATATTCGGCGGTGGTGCAGGGGATTATTTTAGTTGTCTTTTCAGCCTGACGCATTATCTCCTTTGCGAACTCCGCCCATGTGCAGTAGCCCTCGTTCGAGGCGTGATATGTGCCGTATTTTTCGGTTTTTATCATGTCGCAGATAAGCCTTGCGAGGTCGGGTGTATAAGTCGGCGAACCGGTCTGGTCGTCAACTACTGTCAGCTTCTCGTGCGAGTCGGCGAGCCGGAGCATAGTCTTTACGAAGTTGCCGCCGTTTATTCCGAACACCCACGAGGTGCGCACAATGAAGTGCTTTTTGCATTTTTTTGCCTCTTCCTCGCCGCCGAGCTTTGTTATTCCGTAGATATTCTGCGGATCTTTCGGCGCGTCGATTTCAAGCGGCTGAGTGCCGCTGCCGCCGAAAACATAGTCGGAGCTGATATAGACGAGCTTTGCGCCGATTTTTTCGCAGGCGAGGGCAATATTTCTTGTGCCGTCGACATTGACTTTGCGGCAGGTGTCGCGGTCATCTTCTGCTTTGTCGACTGCGGTATAGGCGGCGCAGTGTACGATGGCGTCGGGGCGCAGGGCTGTGATATAATCCTCCGTTGCCTTGCCGTCCGTGATGTCGAACTCTTCTCTGTCCGCGCCGACGGGTTCATCCCCGAGGGCGTTCAGGCGTTTTATAACATCGTAGCCGAGCTGTCCGTTGGCGCCTGTGACGAGTACCTTCATTGAAAAACTTCCTTTTTAATCAGTTTTTGAGGCTCTGGAGCGGAGCGGGTATGCGTCCGCCGCGCGAGATCATCTTTGCGGGAGATGCGGTGTTGAGCGGCATTATCGGACCCGAGCCGAGCAGTCCGCCGAAGTTCAGCTCCTCGCCGGCATTCTTGCCGATGGCGGGGATGAGCCTGACCGCAGTCGTCTTGAAGTTCACCATGCCGATAGCCGCCTCGTCTGCGATAACCGCCGAGAGAACTTCTGCCGTTGTGTCGCCGGGAACGACTATCATATCAAGACCGACGGAGCAGACCGCCGTCATCGCTTCGAGCTTCTCTATCTTCAGTGTGCCCGCGCGCGCGGCATCTATCATTCCGGCATCCTCGGTGACGGGGATAAACGCGCCGGAGAGACCGCCGACATGCGACGATGCCATCGTGCCGCCCTTTTTGACTGCGTCGTTGAGCAGGGCGAGCGCCGCTGTCGTGCCGTGAGCGCCGCACTGTTCGAGACCTATCTCTTCGAGTATATGCGCCACGGAGTCGCCGACTGCGGGCGTGGGCGCGAGTGAGAGGTCGACTATGCCGAAAGGCACATCGAGCCTGCGCGAAGCCTCGCTCGCGATGAGCTGACCGAGGCGGGTTATCTTAAATGCGGTCTTTTTTATCGTGTCGGCAACATCTGTGAGATTGCCGTCGGGAATCTTCTTGAGGGCGCAGCGGACAACGCCGGGGCCCGATACGCCGACATTTATCACGCTCTCCGGCTCGCCCGGACCGTGGAATGCGCCCGCCATGAACGGGTTATCCTCGGGTGCGTTGCAGAACACAACGAGCTTTGCCGCGCCGATGCAGTTGTCGTCGGCGGTGAGCTCGGCGGTCTTTCTGATAATCTTGCCCATGAGCGCGACCGCGTCCATGTTTATGCCCGCCTTTGTCGAGCCTATATTTATGCTCGAACAGACATGCTCGGTTCTCGCGAGCGCCTCGGGTATGCTGTTTATGAGTGCCTCATCGCCGGGGGCGAAGCCCTTTTGAACAAGTGCGGAATAGCCGCCGATGAAGTTGACTCCGACAGCCTGCGCCGCCTTTTCGAGCGTGAGCGCGTATTTCACCGGGTCGCCGCCCGATGCGGCGGCAAGCATGGCGATCGGCGTGACTGCGACGCGCTTGTTGATTATCGGCACGCCGTATTCTTTTTCAATCTCGCAGCCGACCTTGACAAGATTTTCCGCCTTGCGCGCTATCTTGTCGTATACTCTGCGGCAGGAGTCATCGATATCCTGCGAGCAGCAGTCGAGCAGGGAGATGCCCATGGTTATCGTGCGTATATCTAAGTTTTCATCCTCGATCATATGTATCGTTTCGAGAATGTCTCTTGTGTTTATCATAGTAAGGATCCTCTCAGGTGCGTAGATCAGACGTGATACATCGAGTCGAACACGTCCTCGTGCATAACATGGATATCGAGCCCGTGCTCGCGGCCGAGGCGGCTCATTATATCGGAAAATTCGGACAGCGGCACGGAGCATTTCTCCGTGTCAACGAGCATTATCATGCAGAAAAGATCCTGCAGGACGCTCTGCGTCACTTCGGTTATGTTTACATTGAGTTCCGAGCATTTTCCGGACACCTCTGCGAGGATACCGATTATGTCCTTGCCCGTAACAGTCATGACAGCTCTCATTTTTTATTCTTCCTTTCCTGTGCACTTATCAGAATTACTTATATACATCTGATATCAAGATATTCTACCATATTTTATGCCCATTCTCAATAGCGGTTGAACAATTTGAACTTTTTTGTGTTTAATACTGTTACTGGGCGGAAAAATATGTTATCATATTGTATACTTTACCGTCAGTATCATGGAGGAAGCGCGATGCCGCAAAGAATTATCGACACTCATGTTCATACCGACAACTCACCCGACGGGCATCATTCGGCGATGTATATGTGCGAATGCGCCGAAATGGCGGGGCTTCGGGCGATAGCCTTCACGGATCATGTCGAGGCGGATTTCTACAGACGGGATCACTATGACCGCGTGGCGCTCCAGTCGTTTATCGATGTCACAAAGGCGCGCTCGGCGTTTCGCGGGAAGCTGCTCGTCTGCGCGGGCATGGAGCTCGGTCAGCCGATGTACGATGTCGCGACCTCGGAGGAGATACTCGCGAATCTGCCCTATGATATGGTCATAGGCTCGGTGCATAATTTTCAGAATGAACAGGATTTTATGTATCTTGATTATTCCCAGTGGGATATAACCGACCTGATGAATAAATATTTTGACGAGCTTATAAAGCTCACGCGCTGGGTGAAGTTCGATACCCTGGCGCATATGACATATCCGCTTCGGTATATCGTCGGCGAGCACGGCATACCCGTTGATATGTCGAAGTTTTCGGACAAAATAGATGAGATTCTTTCTCTGCTCGTCAAAAACGAAAAGGCGCTCGAAATAAACACCTCGGGGCTCAGACAGAAGCTCGGCAAAACTATGCCCGAAGAGGATGTTGTCAGGCGCTTTAAACAGCTCGGCGGTGAGTTTGTGACCGTCGGCTCGGACGCCCACTATGCAAAAGATATCGGCGCGGGAGTCGATGTCGGCATGGAGATAGCGCAGCGCAGCGGATTCGACTGCGTGACGCTGTTCCAGAACCGCCAGCCCGTGCAGATTCCGATAGAGTAAAAAGAGAGGTGCAGTCATGAAGATCGAACTCAGGGCAAACGCAAAAATAAATCTCTTTCTCGACATTCTGGCAAAACTGCCGAACGGCTACCACTCGCTGTTCATGGTCATGCAGTCGGTCTCGCTTGCGGACACGGTGACTGTGCAGGAGAACGGTGAGGGTATTATCCGCCTTACCTGCTCCGAGCCGGCTCTGCCGACCGACAGCAAGAACATAGCCTACCGCGCGGCGCAGGCTTTTCTCGAAGAAGCCGGGCTCAGCGGCAGGGGAGTTGACATACACATTGAAAAAAATATTCCGTTTGAAGCGGGTCTTGCCGGCGGAAGCGCGGACGGCGCGGGAGTTATAGTCGGACTCGACAGGCTTTTCGGGACGGATATGGGCACGCAGAAGCTCTGCGATATCGGGCTGAAAATCGGCAGCGATGTACCTTTCTGCATCGCGGGCGGCACTATGCTCTCCCAGCACACGGGCGGTATACTTTCGCATCTTCCGCCGCTCAAAAGCTGCTTCGTCGTGCTCGCAAAGCCCGCAACGGGCGTCTCAACCGCACGCGCCTACGGCGATTTTGATTCCGCGAGCTTCATATATCATCCGAATAAGGTTGGCATGCTCGACGCCGCGGCGAATGCCGATTTCGGGGGCATCTGCCGCCAGGCGGGCAATGTGTTTGAGCAGACGATAGAAGTGCCGGAGCGCGTGAGAATAAAGAGCATCATGCGCCGCCACGGCAGTTCGCTCGCACAGATGAGCGGAAGCGGTCCGACCGTTTTCGGACTGTTCGAGTCGGAGAGCGACGCCGAAAAATGCCGCGCCGAGCTCGAAAAGAGCGGGCTCGTCAAGAGCGTCCACCTGTGCAAAACCGCCGATAAAGGCGTTGAAACAGTAAATGAGGAGTAAAGCTTATCGGATTTACACGGGTTCTTCAGATAAAAAGCCAAGACAGCGGACAGATTGCTCTGTTCGCTGTCTTGGCTTTTGGAGAATAACAATGAAAAAACCGGAAAAGTTTGTGGTTGTCTTGTTTATACGCCCTGAGCGCCGACCATTTCATAGTGCGGCTGGGCTTCCTGAGGGATCATGCGATAGATTTTGCCGTTGTCGTCAACATCAACCATGCTTATCTGGATATCCGGCACAAGTGTGTGCAGGGCGGAGACGAAATGCGTGCTCCTCTCTTTCGGAAATCCGGTGACGATGTCAACGGCGCCTTTCTTTTTGGCGATGACTGCGGCGAGGATAGCCGGACTGTCGTTAAAATATACACTCATCTGCGCGTTTTCATTTTTTGCGCATTCGTACAGATCTTCAAGCACTGCGGGATCGGGGCTGAATCCGTCCCTCTCGTGGAACACGCTGAGAACTTCGAGCGGCACTCCGTACTGCTGCGCTATCAGCGACCCGGAACGGATCAGCTGTTCGCATTTGCTCTGCGGAGTTACACAGACGAGAACGCAGTTTTTGCTTTTCATCTTGCTGATGTCCTTTCGTAGTTGGTAGCCGTCTGACTTTTCTTCCCTCTCACTACACTGACATAATAACATCCGATTGTGTACTGAATAGTAAAAATTCATTAAATCAAAGTAAAGAAAATTTGTACGAACCGTGAATGAACCGGGGTTGCGATATTCTTTTAAACATTGTATTATAGAGAAAGAAGAGAAGCAGGCACAGGAATAATATGCCGCATACGGCACGGCCAATGACAAAAAGCATGCGCCGGAATAATTTATAATGTAAAGGCAATTAACTTTACTTGCTCGCGAGGTGAGATATGTATACTTTTGATGAAAAATTCAAAAAAGGCGCTGCCCGCGCATTCAGGGCGCAGCAGGGGTTGACGGTTTTTTTGAGCGGGCTGAATAGAATTCTGCCCGAGCCGCCCGGATTCAAAACGGAAAAACCGAAAGATAAGCGCGAAGATACAATACGCATTGCGGACACTGCCGGCGACAGCTGGTATCTCGGCTTCTCCGAGCGGAGCATAACGCCGCCGGATATTGATGCGAAAAATTATTATATCGGCGGCAACCTGTCTGTTCCGCCGCGCAGGGTTCGCGGCGTGCTCGACGATATAAAGGTGCGGGCGATAGCCATAAGCGACGGCAAGCAAAGAGCGGCTGAGGTGTTCTGCGCCGTTGACTGTATCGGGCTTACTAATACGGTCGTTCGCCGCATACGCAGCGAGCTTGATTCGTTCTGCCGCACGAACAATGTCGGATATATAAATATTTTTTCGACCCACGCCCACAGCTCGATAGACACCATGGGCATATGGAGCGTGACGGGAAAGAAATTTTTTGAAAACATATCGAAGCTGATAACGCACTCGCAGCCCTTGCCGAGCGTTGACGGCGCGTTTATCGACTTGATAGTTGAAAAGACAAAGAAAGCCGTTGCCGAGGCGGTGAGAAATATGGAACCGGGGCGGCTTTTTGCGGCGCAGATAGGCGAAAACAGCGTCGAAAAGCTCGAAAAATATTCGGCAAAAAAGCCGTATGGCGACATGACTCTGAGCGAGTACGGGATAAAAGATTTCATCTTCGCCAAGCGTCCGCCGCGCGAATATTCGCCGCGCCTCAACCGCCTGCGCTTCGTGCCCGATAATATCGCGAGCCGCCCGACAGTTTTGGTCAACTTCGGCGCGCACCCATACGCAAACGGACTGCGGATAAAAAACAACCGCGGCGATATGCTCTCCGCCGATTTCCCGTTCTATATGGAGCGTGAGATAAACTCGGCGGGCGAAAACTTCATTTTTATCAACGGCGCGGTCAACGGAATATACCCGAACAGGGGAGCGGGCGGAGTAAAGAAAGAGAACTTTACACGCCAGACCGAGGCTCTCGGGCGCGATCTTGGAAAGCTCGTTCTCTCGATGACGAAAGAGTGCGAAGAAATAGAACAAAATTCTCTGCTCTCGCCAAAAAACAGCGGTGAAGCGTATAAAAGCGCCGTCGAAAGAATAGGCAAATGCACTGTCGAAGAGCGCGAGCTTGAGCCGAAGCTTATTTCAATACACAAAGAAACGGCGCTCAGGGTCGATAATCCGCTCGAAAAGATGATCGGCAAGCTCGGCTTCGCGTGCTTCGATATGGCGAGACCCGCAAAGGGAATATATGAGCTCAAGACGGAGACGGGATATCTCGAACTCGGCGGCGAGTTCAAAGCCCTGCTTGTGCCGGGGGAGATAACGCCGGGACTCGTCAGCGGCACTGGTGATATGCTCGCGGAAAACAGCATTACAAACAGGGCGAGCGGCTTCAAAAGTCTCTGCGATATTGTCGGCGGAGACACGGCGGTTTTCGGGCTCGCGAACGACGCGCTCGGATATATCATCCCGGACAATGACTACTGCATGTTCTTCGCGGGCTACGGCAAGCTCGCTGAAAAGCTGTTTTTCAAAGACTACGCTCATTATCAGGAGATGTTTTCCATCGGCGCGCACACCGCGTCCGCGTTCGCCGCAGGCGTCGAGGACATGATGAAAAGCTTCAAAGCACGGTTGAATAAATAATTTTTCCCCGGTCATATTGTGCTGACCGGGGAAATTTTTAGATATCTTTAATATAGTATTTATCTTCAATCCATTTTGCTGAAAACAGTCTTTGAAACTTACCGATATAATCACTGCTGCCGCCCGATCTTGGGCAGGTGGTGAGTGAGTGCGCCCTTGCGGATCGCTTGCGATTGAGGCACGAGTGTGCTATACTGAGCATCGGCTCAACAAATCGGAATTTGTGGAGGTAAACGAAATATGGAACTGTGGGACGCTTATGATAGAGATTTCAAAAAGATTCAGGGTGTAACCTTGGTTCGAGGAGAGGTAATTCCAGAAGGCTTTTTTCATTTGGTCTGTGAAATAATTGTTAGACATATAGATGGGAGTTATCTCATCATGCAAAGGGATAAAAGAAAGCATTTGGGCGGAATGTGGGAGGCTACAGCGGGTGGTTCTGCATTACAAGGTGAAGAACCTGCAATCTGTGCCGCTAGAGAACTTTATGAAGAAACGGGAATTACCTCCAATAATTTGGTAGAAATAGGAAGGGTGCTCCACCAAAGCCATAAATCGTTTTATGTGGAGTATCTTTGCATTACGGATGTAGATGAGGATAGTGTCGTTTTGCAAGAAGGAGAAACATCTGATTATAAATGGATTACGGCTGACGAATTGCTAAAACTGTCCAGGGATGAGTTGGCAACGCAACGTATTCTAAATTTCGTTGAAGAACTTAATTGACAAATTCCAGTTTGTCGGTTTGATTTTCTCTACTTTTATATTAACCGTTTAATTTAGAAAATACCTTTGACAAACTTCGCTACAAGCAATATGGAAAGGACAAAAGGGAGCAGAATTTCTGCTCCCTTTTGCCAAACCTGTCTCCTATATATCGGACGAGCCGAGCTCGTCCTTTATCCGCTGTGCGGTCAACACAGGGGATAAATCATTGTTAATTGCCGCGTCCGCGCAATTTGAATATATCGGGTCGCGCGCCTCGAACATTTTATCAAGCGTTTCGCGGCTCTTCGAGAGCGGCCTGCCGTCGAGCGAGAGCAGATCGAGGTCTCGCTTGAGATAATATATGCGCCCGTTGCCCTTGAGCGCGCGGACATTTCCGGGGTCGAGCACCGCGCCGCCGCCCGTTGCGATTATCAGCCCTTTTTCTTTTGCCGCGCTGCGGACAGCCTGCGCTTCAAGCTCCCTGAAGCGTTTCTCGCCGTATTGCGAGAATATTTCCGGTACGCTCATTCCCGCTGATTCTTCGACGAGCGAATCCGTGTCGACCGCCTTTCGCCCGGTGAGCTTCGAGAGCTCTTCGGCGACAGTCGTCTTGCCGCATCCGGGCATACCGACGAGGACTATATTCTGAACATCGAGCGCGAGCGAACGGAATACACGCTCGATTTCTTCTTTGCCTATCTCGGCGGAGCAGAAATATTTTGCGCTCTGCGCCGCCTGCGCGACGAGCATATAGAGCCCGCCCGAGCATTTTATCCCGCGTTCGAGCGCCTGCATGATAAGCTGAGTGCGCAGCGGGTTATATATCACATCGAGCACCGCCTCGCAGTGCGGGAATTTGTCGAGGCTCGCCGCCGAGCTGCCGTTGTTCGGATACATTCCGACAGGTGTTGTGTTTATCAGTACTTCGCAGTCGGCGAGCTTTTCGAGATTATCGTAGTTGTATTCGCCGGAGCGGGAGACTACGGTTATTCTCTCTGCGCCGCCGTCCGATGCCACGGCTCTCGCGGTCAGCGAGGTGCCGCCGCTGCCGAGAATGACGACTTTTTTGCCCGCAAAATCTATTCCCGCTCGCTCTGCCATGGATTTGAAGCCGAAATAGTCGGTGTTGAATCCGTGAAGCCCGTCCGATGTTCTGACAACGGTGTTGACGCTGCCTATTTTCTGAGCCTCCGGGCTGATGTATGAGCAGTAGGGCATGACCGTGCGCTTATATGGAATGGTCACATTAAATGCGTCAAATTCTTCATTATTCATGAACTCGCCTACCTTGTCTTTCGGCAGGCTGACCAGTTCATATGAATACAGTCCGAACGCCTCGTGAATGAGCTTCGAGTAGCTGTGACCGAGCCTTTCGCCGATGAGTGCGCACTTCATGTCAAACCTCCGAGTAGCTGCCGAGGAACACGAACAGCTCCGGGCTGTCCGAAAGTTCGTCGAGCAGGGCAAGGACTGCGGGGGAGTATACTGACGCTTCGATGTCGAAATAGAACATGAATTCAAAGTCACTGCCGGCTATCGGACGGCTCTCAAGCTTTGTGAGGTTGAGTCCGAGGACGGAGAACTTCGAGATGAGCGAATAGAGCGAGCCGGGTCTGTGCGGCAGGGAGAGCATGAGGCTTATTCTGTCCGCGCCGGGGAAAATCATGGCTTTCTTCGAGATGCAGATGAAGCGGGTGAAGTTGCCGTCCGTGTTCTGAACGCGGGTGTCGAGCTTTTTCAGACCGTAGAGATTTGCGCAGCCCGCCGACGAAATAGACGCGGCGTCGTGCCTGCCGCTCTCGTGGAGCATCTTTGCCGCGGCGGCGGTGTTGTCGCACACGGTGAATTTTATGCCGGGGTGTGCCTTGAGAAACTCCGAGCACTGGCCGATTGCCTGCTCGTGGGAGAATATCTCCTTGACATCTTTGAGCTCGGTGCCGGGCAGGACGAGCAGGGAGTGGTCAACTTTGAGTTTGATGCTTCTTACAATATGGAAACGGTAATTTTTCATCAGGTCGTAGACCTCATTTACCGTGCCGTAGGTGCTGTTTTCAATCGGGAGAATACCGTATTCGCACAGCCCTTGTTCAACGGCGGCGAACACGCCCTCGAAATTCTTGAAATATGAGATGGACGGAGCAGTAAAGAGTTTGTCGCAGGCGAGCTGGGAATATGCGCCCTCAACGCCCTGGCAGGCGACGGTGCCGTGCTTCGGGAATATCGGCGGGGTATTTTTGAGCGCATTGATTATAGTTTCCGAGATAACGCCGCCTTTTGCTGTCAGTCTCTCCTGATAAGAGCGGCTGACATCCATGAGGGTCGCGAAAAATGTGCGGGCGTAGTCTTCGAGCTCTTCGCCTGCTCCCGCCGCCGCGGCGGCAAGAATCTCGCGCTCTCTGCCCTGCTGGAGGACGGGCAGCTTGTTTTCTTTTTTATATTCCGCAACGCCGCGCACGGTGTTCATCCGCTGCTTGAAAAGCTCAAGCATCTGCGCGTCAATTGAGTCAAGTTCTTTTCTGTAGTCTGAAAGTTCCATTTTTACCATCTCCGCATGAATTTATTTGCCGAGCACCATATCAAGGACGGTCACTGCCGCCGCCGCTTCGACGCAGGGGACTGCGCGCACCGCGATGCACGGGTCGTGCCTGCCTCTGACTTCGAGGCGAGTCTCTTCGAGCGAGTCGAGATTGACGCTCCTCTGCGGCAGACCTATCGACGGGGTCGGCTTGAACGCCGCTCTGAATATTATCGGCATTCCGCTCGTGAGTCCGCCGATGATGCCGCCGTGGTTGTTCGTGACCGTTTTTATCTTGTCGTCAATGAGGCAGTAGGGGTCGTTGTGGACGCTCCCGGTCATGTCCGCCGCAGAGAATCCCGCGCCGAACTCGATTCCGCGCACGCCGCCGATGCCGAATATCATTGAAGATATCCTGCTCTCGACCGAGCCGAATATCGGGTCGCCGAGCCCAGCACCGAGTCCCGTGACCGCACATTCGACTATTCCGCCGACGGAGTCGAGCGACTCTTTTGCCTCGATTATTTTCTTCGTCATCTCTTCGCCCGCCTTGTCGTCAATGGTGGGGAAGAGCTTTGCTTTGAGCTTGTCAAAAATTCCGTTGTCCGGGTTGCATGGGTCAAACGGCGCGTCGTCAATGCCCGCCGCACGCGAAAGGTGCGCGGCAACTTTTATGCCCTTTCGCGCGAGTAGCTGTTCGCTTATCGCGCCGGCGACGCACAGGGGAGCCGTCAGCCTGCCGGAAAACTGCCCGCCGCCGCTTCGGTCGTTCGCGCCGCCGTATTTGACGAACGCGGGGTAGTCCGCATGGGACGGACGCGGAATATTTTTCATGTTTTCGTAGTCCGCGGGACGGATGTTGCTGTTGCGTATTATCGCGCAGAGCGCCGCGCCCGTTGTTCTGCCGCCGAGCAGACCGCACAGAAATTCAGGCTTGTCCTCCTCTTTTCGCGGAGTGCTCCACGCCTTGCCGCCCATTCTGCGGCGCATGAACTGCATTATCTGCTCCTCGTCTATCGCTTCGCCCGCGGGCAGTCCCTCAATAACAACTCCGACTGCGCTCGCGTGCGATTCGCCGAACACCGTGAGCTTTATGTTCTGTCCGTTTTCAGATGACATCCGCTTTTCCTCCCAGTTTTCTGTAGTCTTCAAAGAAGTTCGGATATGATTTGTTCACCGCCTGCGCGTCGTGTATAATAACGGTTTTTTCGCATATGCACGCCGCGACTGCCGTCGCCATGACGATGCGGTGATCGTTGAACGAATCGACCTCGCCGCCGGGGAGTGTGCTCGTGCCGTGGACGGTCAGGGATTCCTCTGTGCTTTCGGCCGAACCGCCGAGTGAATTTATCATCTTTTCGACCGCCTCGATGCGGTCGCTCTCTTTTATTCTGAGCCGCGCGGCGTTTGTAAATATCGTATCGCCCGAAGCCGCACATGCGGTTGCTGCGAGGGTCGGGAAGAGATCTGGACACTGCGAAATATCGATTTTAATGCCGCGAAGCCCGTTTCCTCGGACTGAAATCATATCGCCGCATTTTACATCCGCGCCGAAGTCTTTCAGTATACTCACAACCGCTCGGTCGCTCTGCCGGCTGTCGGGTGACAGCCCCGTGATATCCGTCTCTCCGCCGAGTGCGCCTGCGCAAAGGAAGAACGCGGCGTTCGACCAGTCGCCCTGAACGCGCGGGGAGTCGGGTTCGAGATATTTCTGCGGACCTTTTATTTTGTATCCGCTTTGGGTCTCTTCTATATTGATAGAAAAGCTTCTGAGCGTATCGAGCGTCATGTCAATATATCCGACCGATTCGCGCTTGCCCTCTATTACGATTTCGCTGTCGCCGTCAAGCAGCGGCAGGGCAAAAAGCAGACCGGATATGAACTGCGAGCTGATGTTGCCGGGAACTCTGAACACGCCCGGATGAAGCTGCCCCGAGACTTTTATCGGCAGATTATCAGCAGAAATCACTGCGCCGTTTTCTCTGAGCGCATTGTTGAGTGCCGACATCGGGCGCTCCGGCAGTCTGCCGTGGCCGATGAATTCTGCATTTATTCCGAGCGCCGAGGCGACGGGAAGCAGGAAGCGCAGAGTCGTTCCGCTCTCGCCGCAGTCGAGAATGCCGCCGTCATGCAGCTCGTTGAGACAGCGGAAGGTTGCGCGCGTGTCCTCGGAGGTGCAGAGCGATTCGGAATTTTTTTTGCCTGCGAGCGCCACGGCTGTCATCAGCCTGTGCGCGTGCGACTTTGACGGCGGAGCTTCGAGAGTGCCACAAAGCTTGCCCGGTGTTATCCTGATATCCATTGTGCCCTCCGTCAAAGAGAATATATGCTTTCGAGCTCGTCCGGGCTTGTCTTATATAGGATGCACTCGCCGATTTTAGTCGGCAGAATGAGATTTATTCCCGCCGAGCTGCATTTTTTGTCGCGGTGCATGACTCCCGCGAGCTCATGAACGGGAATATCGGTAGAGACGGGGAGCCCGTTTCGTGCCATAACTTTTTTCACGCGCTCCGATATATCATCTTTGCACACGCCGAGCTTCTGCGCCGCGATGCAGGCGCGAACTGTGCCTATCGCCACCGCGTGACCGTGTGAAACAGCAAAATCGCTGCATCGCTCTATTGCGTGGCCGAGCGTATGCCCGAGATTGAGTTTCTGACGCTCGCCCGTGTCAAATTCATCGCGCGAGACTATATCGCTTTTTATCTCGACGCAGCGGCGCACGATGTTCTCTATATTGCCTTTTACGTCGCCTGACTCGAAATTTTCAAAAAGACTTTCATCGGAGATTATGCCGTATTTTATACTCTCTGCCGCGCCGTCGGCAAAGAGCGAATCGCTCAGCGTGTCGAAGCAATCGGGGTCGCACAAAACGAGCGACGGCTGGTGAAATGCCCCGGCGAGGTTCTTGCCCTCGGGGAGATTGACTCCCGTTTTGCCGCCGACCGAGGAATCGACCGCCGCCAAAAGCGTTGTCGGTATCTGGACGAATCTGACACCGCGCAGATACGCGCTCGCCGCAAAGCCGGTTACATCGCCGACTATTCCGCCGCCCAGAGCTATGAATATATCGCTTCGGTTGAGGCTGAGCTGCGCCGCGAACGAGAGAATGTCGCCGACTGTTTTGAGGCTCTTGTGCTCCTCGCCGTCCTCAAAGACGAACTTTTCGCAGTTTATCCCCGCGCTTTTCAGCGACTCGAGCGCGGCTTTTGAATATAGCCCGTCCACCGTGCGGTCGGTTATCAGCAAAGCTCTGCCGGCGCCCGTGTATTTTTTTATAAGCTCTCCGGCTCTTTTTAATATCCCGCGCTCAATGAGCACATCGTATTCGGTCGATGCCCTGACTTTTACGGTCTGCATGGTCTTCACTCCTGTTTTTTATCCGCAGATGGCTTTTCTCTTCGTGCCGTCCTCGAGCAGGGCTTCGAGCTTCGCCCTGTCGTTTGACGCTATCGCGTCGCGGTATTCGGTCAGATTATTTATAATGTTATCTATTTCGTTCAAAAGATTGTCGCCGTTTTCGAGGAACAGCTCGCTCCACATATTTGAGTTGAGCGACGCGACGCGCGTCATGTCTTTATAGCTGCCCGCGCTCATGCCCGTGTGTTCGAGTGCCGTCGGGCTCTTGATATATGCGCTTGCAACGACGTGCGCGAGCTGAGAAGTGTAGGCGATAATTCTGTCGTGCTGTTCGGGAGAAACAACGGTGATGCTGCCGAAGCCTATCGAGAGGAACATCTGCTTTATCTCGTGCAGCAGTGCTATATCCGTGCCGCCGTCGGGGGTCAGGATCATCGAAGCGTTGTTGAACAGCATGCCGAACGAGCTGTCAAACCCCCATCTCTCAACGCCCGCCATCGGGTGTCCGCCGATGAATTCAAAGCCGTGGGCTTTTGCAAGCTCGTGAGCGGGTGTAAAGACGTATCGCTTTACACCGGAGCAGTCTATGACGACCGCGCCTTTTTTGATCATATCCGCCTTGCTCTGAAGAAATTCGACCGTTGATTCGGGATAGAGTGCGATTATAACTCTGTCGCACTGCGCGAGGATATCATCCGTCAGTTCGCCGTCTATCGCGCCGACGAGCTTCGCCTTGAGCATGACGCTCTCGTTTATATCAAGACCGTAAACCTCGCTGTCCGTGTTGTCTTTGAACGCTTTTGCCATTGAACCGCCTATGAGTCCGAGGCCTATAACTGCTGTTTTCATAATTATTATATCCTTTCGACAGACTGTTGGCAACCTTACATTTTATATGCGAACGGGCGGATGCTGTTGACGCCCTTGACCACATCGTCGAACGCCTCGGGTGTCAGCGACTGCGGACCGTCGCAGAGCGCGTGCTCGGGGTCGTTGTGGACTTCAATAATAAGTCCGTCCGCTCCGGCGGCGGTGGCTGCAAAGGCCATGGGCTTTACAAGCTTCGAGATGCCGGTCGCGTGGCTGGGGTCGACGATTATCGGCAGATGCGAGAGGGTTTTGATAGCGGGAACGGCGGAAACATCGAGGGTGTTTCTGGTGTAAGTCTCGAATGTTCTGATTCCGCGCTCGCAGAGGATAACATTCATGTTGCCGCCCGCCATGATGTATTCGGCGCTCATGAGCAGCTCCTGCAGGGTGTTAGCAAGTCCGCGCTTGAGAAGTATGGGCTTGTTGATATGACCGAGCTGCTTTAAGAGCTCGAAGTTCTGCATATTGCGCGCGCCGACCTGAATGACATCGACATCGTCGAACAGCGGCAGCTGAGACAGATCCATGATTTCAGTGACTATCGGCATGCCGGTCAGCTTCTTTGCCTCGAGCAGGAGCTTGAGACCCTCTGCGCGCAGTCCCTGGAAAGCGTAGGGGGAAGTGCGGGGCTTGAACGCGCCGCCGCGAAGCAGAGTTGCGCCGGACTTCTGAACCGCCTGCGCGATACCGCATACCTGCTCTTCCGATTCAACGGAGCAGGGACCCGCGATAATCTGGAAGTTGCCGCCGCCGATCTTGATATCTTTTTCTTTGTCGATGACGACTACCGTATCTTCTGGATGGAACTTTCTGTTCGCGTTCTTGTACGGCTCCTGGATTCTCTTGACATCCTCGACGATATCGAGAGCTTTGATAAGGTCGATGTCGATACCCGATGTGTCGCCGACGAGTCCGAGCACGGTGTTGTGCTCGCCGAGGCTGCTGTGAACCGTGATGCCGAGGCTTTCAAGCCAGTTCACAAGATTGTCGCGCTGCTCTTCGTTGTAATTTTCTCTAAGAATAACTACCATTGTTTTTCCCTCCGGTGAAAATTTGTAAAATAAAAAACCCCCGCAGCGTTCAACTGCGGGGGAGATTACCAAGTTTTGTGCGCCTCAAGCGCGGCTCGGTGCTGTCATTTCCCTGTCTGCGGTCAAACGCAAATAAGCCTTACCGTAAAAGTAGGTAAAGCTAAAGTAATAGGGAAAATATTTAGCTGTCAGTTTTGCTGAAAGCTTCATAATGATGACCTCACTGTCTTGTTGTCCCTATGATAACAGCATGAAAAGCGTTTGTAAATAGAAAATCTCAAAAAAATCCCGAAAAAGCCGAAGTTTGTTGAATCTCTATAAAAATACTGTGGATTTTTCGAGCCGCATCTGTAAAAAATATTTTGATTTCGTGCGAAAAATGGTATAATTATCTTCGACAGAAACGGAGTGATACAGATGAAAAACGAACTTTCGCAGATAATATCGCAGTCCCGTTCGCTCGTATTTTTCGGCGGAGCGGGCGTTTCGACGGAGAGCGGGATACCCGATTTCAGAAGCGTTGACGGGCTGTATAATCAGAAATATGACTACCCGCCTGAGCAGATGCTCAGCCACACTTTTTTTGAGCGCAAGACGGAGGATTTCTACAGATTCTATCGCGATAAAATACTCTCCTATGCCGTCTCTGCAAAGCCGAACGCCGCACACAAAAAGCTCGCCGAGCTTGAAGAAAAGGGCATACTCTCGGCGGTCGTGACCCAGAACATAGACGGCCTGCATCAGGCGGCGGGGAGCAAAAATGTGTTTGAACTGCACGGCAGCGTGCTCAGAAACTACTGCACGCGGTGCGGCAGGAGCTTTGATATTGACTATATGATAAACAGTGAGGGCGTGCCGCACTGCTCCTGCGGCGGGGTAATAAAGCCCGATGTCGTTCTCTATGAAGAGGCGCTCGATGACGAAACGGTGCGCGGCGCGGTCAGCGCGATAGCCTCAGCCGACACGCTGATAATCGCGGGGACGAGCATGGTCGTCTATCCGGCGGCGGGGCTTGTGAACTACTTCAACGGCAAGCATCTTGTAGTTATCAATATGAGCCCGACTTCGGCGGATTCGCGAGCCGATCTATTGATCTGCGGCAAGGTCGGCGAAGTGCTCGAAGGGGTAGAAATATGAAAAATAATTTCAAAAGCGGGCTGCAAAAGGCGCTCGATGAGCTTGAAAATATAACCCCGCTCAAGCCTTTTAATTGCGGAAAGCTCTGCTCGGCATGCTGCTGCTCCGGCGATGAAAATGACGGAATGGGTCTGTTTCCGGGCGAAGAAGAGCTGCTCGAAAACTGCAAAGATTTTGAAATAAATGATTCCGAGGGCAACTTCGGTGAGCCTGTTGTCGTCTGCCGCGGCGGCTGCGACAGGCGCAAAAGACCGCTTGCGTGCAGGATATTCCCGCTGTTTCCGCTCGCGGTCGAGCGCGAAAACGAAATTGTTATAGTGCCCGTGCCCGACCCGCGCGCGGGTATGTGTCCGCTGCTCCGCTGCCCGGAGAAAATCGACCGAAGGTTTTACAGAGCCGTGCGCCGTGCCGGGGAATATCTTATGCGAGACGAAGATACCCGCAAATATCTCCTTGAACTCAGCGGAGAGATAACAGATATTGCCGAGCTTGCGGAGAGGCTGTAAAACAGGGCTTTTGCGAAAAAAGTTTTTACTTTGTTTTTTGAACCGAGCGGGCTAACCCCTCAGTCTTGGCTTCGCCAATCCGGCTCCCCTGCAGGGGAGCCACGCGGGCAGTGTATATCATTTGATT
>OLSL01000411.1_pt1 | contig 47257 bp, 58 predicted proteins | sample 1672511 | NCBI WGS metagenome assembly OLSL01 (sample SAMEA3136694, study PRJEB25190) | human gut metagenome | biome: human gut; feature: human-associated habitat; material: faeces | place: Austria | collected 2013
ATCATCACAACCAAAATCGAGCATCATGCAATCCTTCACACCTGCGAATATCTTGCAACTTTTAATGTTCTTAAGATTAAATTTGATATAACTCTTTCTTCGGGAGTTCCTTGTATTTTATTTAATACTTCTGCAAAAGCTGTTGGATGAACTGTTTCATTGTTTGCTTTTACTTTATATCCAAAATTAAATAAAAACTTATTAAGCTCTCCTACTTTTTCTAAATCTGGTTCTTCATGAACTCTATATATAAATGGTGCTTCAAGCCAAAAGAATTTTTCTGCAACTGTTTCATTTGCTGTTAGCATAAATTGCTCTATAATTTCATGTGCAAAAAAATGCTCATATTTTGTAATATCTACTGCAAATCCATTTTCATCTAAAATAACTTTTGTTTCTGGTATATTTAAGTTTAAGCTTCCTGCTTTTTCTCTTCTTGTTTTTAGTATATGAGCTAATTCTTCCATATTTTTAAAATGCTCTTTATATTTTTTATATTTTTCGCATATATTTCTTTTTTCTTCGTCTTTTATATCATTTATCTTTGTATCATAATAATCTAAAACGGTTTGAACACCTTTGTAGCTCATTCTCTCCGATACACATATTACCGTTTTTCTTATGTCAGATGATTTAACTTGTCCTTCTTTATTAATTTCCATTATAACTGAAAGAGCAAATCTATCTTGTTTTGCATTTAAACTACATATACCATTAGATAATTCTACTGGAAGCATTGGTATTACTCTATCTAACATATACACGCTTGTACCTCTAATTATTGCTTCTCTATCTAAAAAACTATCTTCTCTTACATAGTTGCTAACATCTGCAATATGAACTCCAAGCATAAAATTACCATTATCTAATTTTTTTACTTGAACTGCATCATCTAAATCTTTTGCATCTTCCCCGTCAATTGTAAATATTTCTTCGTTTCTTAAATCTAATCTATTTTTTATTTTTTTTGCATCAATTTCTTTTTTTATACCTTTCGCTTCAATTAGAACTGGTTCAGGAAATTCATATGGAAGATCATATTCTCTAACAAGTGACATCATATCTATTCCTGCTTGATCTATGTTTCCTAAAATTTCTATAATTTTTCCTTCAGCTTTTTTATCTTTTGTTGGCATTTTAGTTACTTGCACAACAACCTTTTGATTATTTTTTGCTTTATGAATGTCTTTTTTTGATATAAAAATATCTGTTCCAATAGTCTTTTTATCATCAGGTATAACAAAGCCAAAGTTTCTGCTATACTTAAATGTTCCAACAATTGTGTCTCCTTCAATTTTCATATCATCTTTTTGATATTTAATTAATTTTATTTTTTCAGATTTCATTAATTTAGAATGTTTTCCTTTTTTCATAATTCTCCTTTATATTTTTTACAAAAATAAGGCATATATTCACAATATATGCCTTTTATAAAATTCAAACTTTAATTACATAACAAATAATATAGAAATAACAATTGCAAGTACAACAAATGCTACACCAGCTATAATTGTATATCTTTTTAATTTTCCTTCTTTTGTTCTTCCTTTATTTTGCTCATAAAAATTATTGCTAGAAGAACCTGTAATTGTTCCAGATGCACCATTTGAATCTTTTGTTTGTATTGTTGCAAGTATAATTAAAGCAACACAAACTATTGCATATATTACTAATAAAATATTTCTTATTATTTCTACCATAATAATCCCTCTTTCTTATGTCTTTATAACGCTATTTATTGTAACATATGTTAATACAAAATGCAAATATTTTTAATAATTTTTACAATTTTTATTGAAACCTGTCTTTTTTAATGTATAATACAATTAAATATATTTGAAAGGGCAGTATTTATGCAAAGTTTAATTGTAGAAAAAAAGTATAATGAAAAAAAATTAAATATATTTTTATTCGAGCATTTTACAAATCTTTCTTCTTCAACATTTTATAAAGCATTAAGAAAGAAAGATATACGAGTTAATAATATTCGTGTAACAGAAAATGTAAATATCCACACAGGAGATGAAATAAAAGTATTTATTACTGATAATTTGCTTTTTAAAACATTTTCTCCTGATATTGTTTATGAAGATAACAATATACTTATAGTAAACAAACCTGCTGAACTAGAAGTAGTTGGGGATGATTCACTTACATCTAATTTAAAAATATCTCTTTATTCTACCACTGAAAATGCTTACTTAGAGCCATGTCATAGATTAGATAGAAATACCACCGGTCTTGTTTTGTTTGCTAAAAATGAAGAATCAAAGCAAATCATTCTTGAAAAATTTAAAAATCAAGAAATTGAAAAACATTATTTAGCTTATGTATATGGTATTCCTAAAAATAAAAAAGAAACATTAAATGCTTTTTTATTTAAAGATAATAAAAAATCTATGGTATATATCTCTGATGAGCCTCATAAAGGATATGTACCAATTACAACTTCTTATTTAGTTATAGAAACTGATAAATCTAAAAAAATATCATTATTAGATGTAACACTGCATACTGGAAAAACTCATCAAATTAGAGCTCATTTAGCTCATATAGGCTATCCTATTTTAGGTGATGGAAAGTATGGAATAAACCAAGTAAATAAACAATTTAAGTTTAAATATCAGCAATTGCAAAGCTACATTTTAAAATTTAATTTTTCTACTAATTCTGGTATTTTAGATTATTTGAATGGAAAATGTATAAAACTAAATAATCATATATAGTAAAACGAATCACTTTATAAACTGTATAAAGTGATTCGTGCTATTTAAAATCTATTTAATTAAAATTATTCTATAACTTCTCTATTTCTTCTTTTGTTAAACCCGTATATTTTATTATTTTTTCTATACTCTCATTATCTTCTTTCATTTTTTTAGCAATTTCATATTTTTCATTTTTAGATCCTTGTGCTAGTCCTTTATCAAATCCGGCTTCTTCTATTCCTTGTCTTTCAAATATGTACTTTTCTCTTAAATGTGCTAAATATTGTTCGTGTTCATCTTCGCTTATTTCTTTTAATACCTCTTTGGCTTTTTTTATTGATTCATCAGCATTTTCCATATTCATTTCCTCCGAATTACTAATAAATTTTACCCAAGTATCTAATAGCTTGTTTTCTGAATATTTCTCTATCTTGGATAAATCAATTATATAAAACTCTAATACTTCTGTCAATATAATTTTACCATAGGTTTCCTCTCGTATGTTCCACTTTGTAAGGTATTTTGGTATTTCCTTTAGTTTTTCTAATTCAAAGTCTATGAACAATATTGATATACATTTATTTAATTCTGAATAATTATGTGATTTTTTTAAATTTTGTGTATACATTTTACTTAAATAAAATACTATTCTTTTTTCTATATTTTTCTCATCCACTAATTGCATCTCTATGTTTATATCTACTGTATTATTTACTTTTGCTCTAATATCTAGTATTCCTAGTTTATCGTCATATAAATCTTTTTCTAATATTGTGTTACAATCTAAACTTACGTCTGTTACTTTTTCTTTTAATATTGCATTTATTAGCCCTTTGGTTATTTCTTCATTACCAGTATAGCCAAACACTCTTTTAAATGTATAGTCATTTTTTAGTTTTAATAATTCTATACAACCACCTTCTTCACTTGTTTTTTTCTTTGACTTTTTATTTTTCTTTGATTTTTTTATTTTTCTTTGATTTTTTTATTTTTCTTTTATTTTGGAAATTTTAGACAGAATCGTCTTTAAGATTTAATAGATTTTAAATAACTTTCTCTATACTATCATAATTTACATTTTATAGCAATATGTAGATAAAAATATAGTGCATAAGCAGTGTGTAAGTTTAAAATATGAAAACTTTGCACTGTTCATGCACTACATAATATATTATTTTTATTTGCAAAATCTGTGCTTTCCTATTGTAACCGTCATTGGTCTAGACCATATCCACTTGTTTGTTGCTGTATTTGGATTAAAGTAATATATTGCACCATATGAAGGATCCCATCCGTTTAAAGCATCCTGTGCTGCTTTTTTTGCTGTACTATTTGGTGTTAAATTTATTTGTCCATCACTTACAACATCAAAAGCACCTTTTTGATAAATTACTCCAGAGACGGTATTTGGAAACGAACTGTTCTTAACTCTATTTAAAACAACTGCTGCTACAGCTACTTGTCCAGAATATGGTTCTCCCCTGGCTTCTCCATATACCAATCTACTAAGCAAATTTAAATCGCTGGAATTTGTAGAAGAACTTGAAGAACTACTAGAAGATGAACTACTATATATTCCCATTGCTTCTAATGTCTTCTTTCCTGCTATTCCGATCTACAGTTAGCCCATTTTTCTTTTGAAAAAGTTTCACCGCAGCAAGTGTTCCACTTCCATAAATTCCATCTACATTCCCTTTGTAATATCCCCATCTTTTTAATTTAGTTTGTATAGTTCTTACCTCTTGTCCTCTCGAACCATATTTAGATAACGCATCCACAGTATTGTTCCTAAAAAATACATTATACGATATAAATAGAGTTCCTACTATACATATCATAATAATAGCCTTTAAATTATTTCTTATATTTATTCCTATTTTTTTCAAAATAAAAACACCACTTTCTTTAAAATAAACTTTTAGTATAAACTTAAGAATATTTTATCCAAAAATGGTATTTTTATACGATTGATATTTTATGACACATTAAAAAATATTAAAAAAAGTTAAAAAATTCCAACGATATTTTCATCTTTATCTATATCTATTTTTTCAGCTGCCGGAACTCTTGGAAGTCCTGGCATAGTCATTATCTTTCCTGTCATAACAACAATAAATTCTGCTCCAGCTTTAAGCTTAACATCTTGTACATGAATTTGAAAAGGCTCTTCACAAGCTAAATTCTTTGGATCATCTGAAAGCGAATATTGAGTTTTAGCAATACAAATAGGTAAATTTGAATATCCCATTTTTTCAATTTGATTTATTTTACTATTTGCTTCTTCTGAATATATCACATCTGATGCTCCATAAATTTTAGTTGCTACATCCTTTATTTTACTCTTTACATCAGTATCTAATTGATACGCATATTTCAACTGGCTTTCTATATCAGCTAAGTCAACTACCTTCTTAGCCAAATCTGTAGCACCTTCTCCGCCTTTTTCCCAACTTTCCACTAGACTTAGTTCTACATCATATTCTTTAAGTTTAGCTTGTAAAAAGTCAATTTCTTTTTGTGTATCATGTATGTATTTATTTATTGCAACAACCACATTTAATCCATATACTCTTTTCAAATTATCTACATGTTTTAATAAATTATGTATTCCTTTTTCTAAAGCTTCTATATTTTCTGTTGTTATATCTTCTTTTGACATTCCTCCATGATACTTTAAAGCTTTTATTGTCGCTACACAAACAACGGCATCTGGTCTTACTTGCGCTTTTCTACATTTTATATCTAAAAATTTTTCAGCTCCTAAATCAGCACCAAAACCTGCTTCTGTAATTGTATAATCTGCTAATTTCATTGCAAATTTTGTTGCTATAATACTATTACAGCCATGTGCAATATTAGCAAAAGGTCCTCCATGTACAATTGCAGGAGTATGTTCTAATGTTTGTACTAAGTTTGGATTAATAGCATCTTTTAAAAGTACTGTTAAAGCTCCATCTGCTTTTAAATCTCTTGCTGTAATTGGTTCATTATTTTTTGTATATCCTACTATAATATTACCAATTCTTCTTTTTAAATCAGCTATATCTGTTGCTAAACAAAATATTGCCATGATTTCAGATGCAACAGTTATATCAAAGCCATCCTCTCTTGGTACAATATTTTTTTCTCCAGAAAGACCAGTTTCAACTTTTCTAAGTTGTCTATCATTTAGATCAACACATCTTTTCCATATAACTCTCTCAAACTCTAATTCATTTCCAAAATATATATGATTATCTATCATTGCTGATAATAAATTATTAGCAGAAGTAATTGCATGTATATCTCCTGTAAAATGTAAATTTATATCTTCCATTGGAGCTATTTGTGAATGACCACCACCTGTTGCGCCACCTTTTATTCCAAATACAGGTCCAAGTGATGGTTCTCTTAATGCAAGAATAGATTTTTTTCCTATCCTTTTTAATCCATCAGCCAATCCTATTGCAACAGTGGTTTTTCCCTCTCCTAAAGGAGTTGGATTAATAGCTGTTATTAATATTAATTTTCCGTCCTTTTTGTCTTTTAGTTTCTTGTATGTATTTAATGATATTTTAGCCTTATATTTTCCGTAAAGTTCCACATCATCTTCTTCAATATTCATTCTTTTTGCTACTTCTAAAATCTTATCTAACTTTGTATTTCTTGCGATTTCAATATCTCCCATAAAGCCTCCTTTATTTTATACATATTTCTATAATAATTAATCATACATTTATTTTTATTTATAACTTACTGTCGGATTTTCAATCCTCCAAGTTGCGCGTTATTGCATAAAAATAAATGTATGATTAATGTATAGTATAGTCAATACACAAGTATTAATATATATTAGTGTATAATAAATGCATTATCAAAACATTATAGATATTGGATTAATGTATATGTATATAATTAAATTTAAATTTTATCCCAAAATAAATCCTACAATAATTCCAATAACAGCACCTACAATAACCTGAATAGGCGTATGTCCTAATACTTCTTGTAATTTTTCATTTACTTCTACTCCAGAAAGTCCCGGTGTTTGAACTATTTTATTTAAAAGTTTAGCTTGTTTTCCTGCAGCTCTTCTAACTCCAGCTGCATCATACATAACTATAAATGAAAAAATTACAGCTAAAGCAAACATAGGAGAATTAGCTCCCTGAGATAGACCAATCATTGTAGTTAGCGAAGTTACAACTGCCGAATGAGAACTTGGCATACCTCCCGCTCCTAATATCCTTTTAAAATTAAATTTTTTAGTTGTTACTAAATCATATAACAATTTAAATAATTGTATAAAAAACCATACTCCAAATGGCACAACTATGTATTTGTATTCTGTTATAATCCCCATCATTTTCTTTTATTCCTCTTCTTGTACAAAATTTTTTTCTACCATTTCACCATTGTTATCTTTTATTAACATGGTAATCTTTTTTTCTGCTCTTTCAAGCATCTCACTACACTCTTTAGAAATTTTCATTCCTTCTTCAAATTTCTTAACTGATGCATCTAAATCTAGATCTCCCTTTTCAAGTTCACCTGCTATCTGCTCTAATTGTTTCATATTATCTTCAAAATTCACATTTTCACTCATTAAAATTAACTCCAATCTTTTAATAGTATACTATAATTATACTCATGTGTATGAATTATTTATTCTTTTCTATTGTTTTGTTACTGTCCCTTTTTCAACATCCACTACGAAGAAAGCCAATGTTTTTGTACTTCTTTTGTCATTTACAGAAACAATATATCTACCCTGGCTGTCAATACTCATATTTGAAAAGTACACTCCATTTGTATCTCCCCATTGTTTTTTTACAAGTTCTATTGCTTTTTGTTCCTTGCTAGTTACACTCTCTGTTGATGAACTTTGATTTATTTTATTTTGTTCAACTGTATCATTTTGGCCTATCTCATTTACATTATTTCCATCATTTTTTATATCAATTTCCACATTTTCATTCTCTGTTACATTATCAAATAATTCATTAATTATATTATCTAACCCTGTATTTTCATCTGCAAAATTTGTATTATCTGTTTTTGTATCTGCTGGTTCCTTTTTTACTAAGTCATAAACTAGCCATATTATTCCAAATAAAATTAATACAATTACAATTATAAATATTACTTTTTTTGCTGAATTATTCATATCGTTTCCTCCTCTAAATTATTTTAGCTTTTGCATTTCCATCATAAAAACGTATATTAATCTCGTCATCTTTTTTAAGTTCATTAGCTGATTTTACAACTTTGCCATTTACTTGAGTTATAGAATATCCCCTTATTAATGTTTTTAAAGGACTTAATGCATCCAATTTTTCTATCAAATTTACAGCATTATTCTTTTTCTCTTTATATATTGTCAATATACTATTTTGTATAGACTTAACTTTCATATCAATTAATATGTATTTCTCATTAATCTTTTGTAGTGGATCTTTAAACGCTCTACTATTCATGCACTTTTCATATCTTAATCTCATTAATTCAACTTTCTTTTTTAAAGCTAATTGATATCTATTATTATATGTTTGTAATTTTAGTATAATATCCGATATGTTTGGAACTGCAAGTTCCGCTGCTGCCGATGGTGTTGGTGCTCTTAAATCTGCCACAAAATCCGCAATAGTAAAGTCAGTTTCATGTCCTACTGCTGAAATTACTGGTAGTTCTGAATTATAAATTGCTCTTGCTACAATTTCTTCATTAAAAGGCCATAGATCTTCTAAAGATCCTCCCCCTCTTGCCACAATAATTAAATCTGCCATATTTTTTTCATTCATAATTCTAATAGCTTCAGCTATTTTCTCAGCAGCTCCCTCTCCTTGAACTGGAACAGGAAGTAATTTTATATATACATTTGGATTTCTTCTTGTTGACACATTAATAATATCTCTTATAACTGCACCGGTATTTGAAGTAAGCACTCCTATACATTTAGGCATTGCAGGTATTTTCTTTTTGTGTTCTACACTAAATAATCCCTCTTTTTCAAGCTTAGCTTTTAGTTCCTCGTACGCCGTATATAAGCTTCCCATACCATCTTCTTGCATTGCTTTACAATAAATTTGATACACTCCATCTCTTTCAAATACAGATACTGTACCAAACACAATTACCTTCATTCCATCTCTTGGCATAAACTTTAAATTAACGGCTGAACTTTTAAACATAATGCATTTTATCAGTGAATTTTCATCTTTTAATGTAAAATACATATGTCCTGTATAATGATTTTTAAAATTTGATATTTCGCCTTTAACTAGCACATTATTTAGATTTTCGTCTTGATCTATTCTCTCTTTAATATATCTATTTAAATCTGTTACACTAACCGCGTTATATTTCATTTATTTATCATTTGCTCCTATTCTATATTGTTGTTCTTTACAACACTAGCCAAAATTCCATTAACAAATGATGAAGCACTATCATCTCCATAACTTTTTGCTAACTCAACTGCTTCATTTATTACAACTTTATATGGTATTTTTTTATATAAAATTTCATATATTGCAAGTTTTAATATAGCAACATTAATTTTTGATAATCTGCTAATTTCCCATTTTTCTGATAATTCTTTATTTATTTGATCTAATATTTCTTCTTTATGATCTTCTATACCATATATTACATCTTGTACATATTCTTTTACTTTATTTTCTTCAATACCATTATTCTCTAAGAATAAATTAATTTGTTCTTCATACTCATCTCTACTTATTTTTTGAATTTCTAGACTATATATTAATTCAAATGCTACTTTTCTAGTTTCTGATCGATTCATCATTGACAACCTTTCCCTTATTTCAAACAATTATAGCTTATCTATAAAATTTTTTAATTTTTCTTTAACTTCAAATTTATTGTGTTGAATATAATTTCCTGCATATCCACACACGAATATCAATATAATTCCAATAATCAATTGATATAATCTTGTAAAAAGTAATATTATTGCTACTATAATTCCAATTATCATGCCTCCATATTGAGACATAAACCTTTTAAATTCTTCCATAGAACATCTTCCTTTCTACTCTTGAACAATTTCTTTTACAGGTTCTATATTTTTAACTTTAATATTAACCTCTTTTGCTTCTAAATCAGTTGCTTTCTTTATTGCTTCTTTTACCTTTGTTTGTAAATTTGTAGATAATTCTTTTATAACTGCATTTTCCTTTACTATTAGATTAACAAATACTATAACATTATTTTCTTTGTCTACTTCTATTTTTGTTGATGCAACCTCTGCACTGTCAAACCCTTTTACAACCCCTTTAACAATGTTTTCAATTGTCTCTTTTGTAATTAATAATTTTCCTTCAGAGTTTTGCAATAAGATTCCATTTTTATAATCATTTTTCTGTTTATCATTAGAACCAAAGAATATACATATAGTCGCCATTAATATAAATAAAATACTTAGTCCTAATATAACTTTTGATATTACTGGATCTCCAATACCAAGTTTAATAACTTCTGTCATAAAATTTATATCTAACCATCCAAAAATTAATAAGCAAAATATAACTGATATTATTAAAATTAGTGTTGAAAATAGTGCTAATGATATTTTTTCTATTAGTTTCATAATTATTTCATCCTTTCTTACAGGGGTAAAAGGACACATAATCTAACTGTGTGTCCTTTTACTAAATTATTCGTTATTTTCTGTTTCTTTTTCGCTTGTTTCTGTATTTGCTTCAGTATTTACACCTTGAACATGAACATTTACTTCAACAACTTTTAAACCTGTCATACCTTCTACAGCTTTTTTTACTCTGTTTTGAATTTCAAAAGCTACATCTGGAATTCTTGCTCCATATTCTACAATGATATTTACATCTATTTTAGTTTCTTTTTCTCCTGCTTCAACTTTAATTCCTTTTGCAAAATTTTTCTTTCCACTAAATACCTCTGAAATTCCTCCTGCAAATCCACCTGCCATTGAAGATACTCCTGGAACTTCTGAAGCAGCAGCTCCTGCTATAACTGCTATAACATCATCAGCAATTTTTATATTTGTATTTTCTAATGTAACTTCTCCTTGACCTTCTAAATTTTCTACATTTTCTGTTTCTCTATTTTCTTCCATAATAAAACCTCCTTAAAATTTTATTTTTCTTATCGTTTGAGTACTTTGTTTCATATATTAGTATACCAATTTATGCTTTTTTTTACAACTATTTTTTATAAATATTGTTGAATATTATTCAAAAACACTCCCTGCAATAATTCTATTTCCTCTTAAAAAATCAGATACATTCATCCTCTTTGAATTTTCAGCTTGTACTTCTAAAACTTTAACAACTCCGTCTTTTCCCATTATATATAATCCTTGCTTTTCGTCTGAAAAAAGTACAGTTCCAGGCATTATTTTTCCTATTTTGTACTCATATTCTTTTAAATCTGGGAATAATTTCATAAGTGTTTGTACAGATAATTTATCTACTTTCCAAAATTTTAGTTTCTTATCTCCTAGAAAAGTGTAAGCTCCCATAATAGGATTTAATCCCCTTACTAAATTTTTTATCTGTGCCACGCTATTATTTTCCCAATCAATCTTTGCCATTTCTTTATTTAGCATAGGTGCAAGTGTATATTCCTCGCCTTGTTTTTCTCTTGGAGCCTCTCCCTTTTCCACTAATTCTAATGTTTTTACAAGCAGTTTTCCTCCAATCTCAGATAACCTGTTCCACAATTCTCCAGTAGTTTCATCTTCACCTATTGTTACTTTTTCTTTTAGTATCATATCTCCAGTATCCATTCCAATATCCATATACATTGTTGTAATTCCTGTTTCTTTGTCTCCGTTTAGTATTGACCATTGAATTGGTGCTGCTCCTCTATATTGTGGAAGTAATGATCCATGAACATTAATACATCCAAGTCTTGGAATATCTAAAATTTCTTTTGGTAAGATTTTTCCATATGCAACAACACATATTACATCTGGATTTAATTGTTTAATTTCATTTATAAATTCCTCATTTTTTCTTACTTTAATAGGTTGGAAAATTTTTAATCCTTTTTCAACTGCAAATTCTTTAACAGGCGAACCTATAAGTTTCATTCCTCTACCTTTTGGTTTATCTATATTTGTAACAACACCTACTATTTCATGTCCTGCTTCGTATACACATTTTAGCGATTCTTTTGCAAAGTCCGGTGTTCCCATAAAAACAACTTTTAACATATTACCTCCGCCTTTCTCTTTAAAGTATTACCTTATTATTATTTATCTTGTTGTGGCTCAACATACTCTAATGTTCCAGGAATCATGTGATCAATAAATAACACACCATCTAAGTGATCCAATTCATGACAAATAGCTTGTGCTAAAAGACCTTTTGCTTTTATTTTCACTTTTTTACCATTTTCATCTAATGCCTCAGCTACAACTTCTTCTGGTCTTATCAATCTTGCATATTGATTTGGAAAACTTAAGCATCCCTCTTCAACTTCTTGTTCTCCCTTTGTTTTTATAATTACAGGATTAACTAATTTAATTGGTCCTTTTTCGTCATACAAATCAATTACAACTAATCTCTTTAAAATTCCCACTTGAACTGCTGAAAGACCAACTCCATTAAATTTATGCATTGTATCAACCATATCATCTAACAATTCTCTAACCTTGTCATCAATAACTTCTACATCTCTTGATTTTTTTCTTAAGATCTCGTCTCCATCTTCTCTAATATTTCTTACTGCCATTTTTTCCTCCTTTTTATATCACTTTTATTTAGCACATAATAACATTTCTAATGCGCCATATCATTTGGATTAACATCTATAACAACCTTTGTATCGTGAACTTTCATTGTATTATACTCATTTAGCATATCATTCATTAAATTAATAATGTCATCTTCCAATTTACATTTTACAATAATTCTCCATCTATATTTATTTTTAATTTTATCTATAGGTGCCGAAACTGGAGAGTACAATATCATAGCAAAATTCTCTTTTTGTAATCTCATTTTTAAATAACTATGCAACTTTCTTGACACTTCTGTTAATTCTTTTTCATTACTTGAAGTAATTCCAATTAATATTATATCGCAAAATGGTGGATATTTCAACTGTTTCCTAAGTCCTATCTCTGTTTCGTAAAACAATTCGTAGTCTTGTTTCTTGCTACACTCAACTGCAAAATTATCTGGATTATATGTTTGTATTATAACCCTTCCTTCATCTTGTTCTCTACCTGCTCTACCCGCTACCTGTGTTAATAATTGAAATGTTCTCTCATTTGCTCTAAAATCATCAATATTTAAACTCCCATCTGCTGCAATAACCCCAACTAAAGTTACATTTGGAAAATGATGCCCTTTTACAACCATTTGAGTTCCTATTAGAATATCTATATTATCTTGTTTAAATCTGTTTAAAATCTGTTCATGCGAATTTTTCTTAGTTACAGTGTCCACATCCATTCTTATAGTACTTGCATTTGGGAATAACTCGTTTATTTGTTTTTCCAACTTTTGAGTACCTGTTCCAAAATATCTAATTTGGTCACTTCCACACTCAGGGCAGACTTTTAACGCAGGAATTTCATATCCACAATAATGACATTTTAATCTATTCTTATTTACGTGATATGTAAGATTTATATTACAGTTTTTGCACTTTGCTGTATATCCACATTCTCTACACATAACAAATGTAGAAAATCCCCTTCTGTTCAAAAACAGAATAGTCTGTTTCTTATTTTCTAAGTTTCTTTCAATTTCCTGATATAACTTTCTACTGATCATGGATTTATTTCCATTTGCAAGTTCATCTCTTAAGTCAACTATTTGTACATTTGGAAGACTTGCATTGTTAGCTCTCTTAGTTAATTGTAAAAGTACTATTTCTTCCTTTTTGGCTCTATAGTAGCTTGCCAAGTCTGGCGTTGCGCTACCAAGTACAAGTGGAATATTCATATCCTTCGCCATATATCTTGCAACTTCTTTTGAATCGTATCTTGGATTACTCTCTGCCTTATATGAACTATCATGCTCCTCATCAATAATAATTATTCCTAAATTTTGCACAGGTGCAAAAATAGCTGAACGCGCACCAATTATGATCTTCGCCTGTCCATTTTTTATTTTATACCACTGATCATATCTTTCTCCAACGGATAACTTGCTATGTAGTATAGCAACTTTTTCATCTCCAAATCTAGCAATAAATCTATTTACCGTCTGTGGTGTTAAAGAAATTTCTGGTACTAATAAAATGCTTGTTTTTCCTTCTTGTAATACTTTATCTATTAATTGCAAATAAATCTCTGTTTTTCCGTGACCCTGTTACACCATAAATTAGAAATTCAGAAAACAACATATCATCCATTGAATCACAAATTATATTATATGCATTTTGTTGTTCATCTGTTAGCTGCAATTTAGAATCTCTATCTATATTTTTATTTTCGAAAGGATTCCTTTCAACTTGTTTTTCTATTATTTCCAAATATCCATTTTTGCACAATGTATTTACTACTGACCTTGTTGTATCTGCAAACATTTCTAAATCAGAAACAAGAACATCTCCATTTTCAATAACAAACCTTAATGTTCGTATCTGTTTATCAGATTTTATTTTTCCTATTTCAATATCGTTTTCTATCTCATCAATATCTTTTTTTAGTGTAACAAAATTTAAATTTTTTTCTTTAACTCTATTAGAAATAATCTTTGAAGTAGTCCCTGGGGGCAACATTAATTTTAAGCAATCAGATATATTACAAAAATACCTTCTTGCCATCCATTTTGCAAGATTAATTTTTTCTTCATCTAATATACTTTCTTCTTGAATATTAGCAATTTCTTTCACTTCATATTCAGAAGACATCTTTAATCCAATTACAAAGCCATCTTCTAAACTTTTTTTATTTCCAAAAGGTACTAAAACTCTACTACCCACATTGATTTTTTCTTCTAACTCTGTTGGCACTTTATAATCAAATATTCTATTCAATTTTTTTACATTACTTTGTATAATAACTTCCGCAATCATTTTAGAACCTTCTCCACTTTATTTGTATATTAGTATAACAAAAATAAATAAAAATGGCTAGATCTCTAACCATTTTTTATATTCTTCTTCTATTATTTTTGCATTTTCTTCTATAGTATGATTTGTTGTATCTAATACAAAATCATAATTTGACATATCTTCTTTATGCACTCCATATAACCTAAAGAATCTTTCATTTTCTGAATTAAATCTTTTTATCATATCTGCTTTTTGTTCTTCTATAGTTTCAAATTTTTCAGTTTCTTTTCTTTTTTCATCATTAAAAGCCCTTTGAGCTGCAATATCAATATCTACTTTTAAATATATTTTAAAAGAATCTGGTATTGAATACCATCCCAAACGTGCATCTACAATTAGATTGTCATGAGTTTTGGCATACTCTGCTGCACTTTTTTCTATTTGTTCATCTATTTCAGGATGATCATTTAAGTATTCATTAAATTTTGTAATGTTTAGTCCTTTTTCTTTAGCAAGTTTTCTAACATATTCTCCATTTCTGTAAATTTCATAATTTAAGCTTTTTTGTAATAAATCTGTTATTCTACTTTTACCACTTGCTAAATCTCCTGCAATTGTAATAATATGTTTTTTCACCATTTTACTCCTTTTCAAATACTTTTCCTTCTGCTATCTCATTTGCTGCTATTGTTACTGGAGCTTCTTCATCTGTTTCAATTAAAACTGGATCTCCTTCAGCTATTTCTCTTGCTCTTTTTGCAGTTACACTTACTAATGCAAATCTGTTATCTACTTTTGTTAATAATTCCTTAACGGTTGGTTTTACCATCATTTTTCATTACCCCTTATTTATTAAAATTTATTTGTTTTATATTTTATAAAATATAAATTATTTACTCTTCTTCAGATGAAGTAACAATGTTGTCTTCTTTATCTAATCTGCTTGCAACAGTTTCCGGTTGTACCGCAGATAACACAACATGTCCGGAGTCCATAATAATTACAGCTCTTGTTCTTCTACCATAGGTTGCATCCACAGCCATTCCCTCATCTTTAGCCTCTTGTACAATTCTTTTTATAGGTGCTGATTCTGGACTAACGATTGCTATAATTCTATTTGCTGAAACAATATTTCCAAACCCAATATTAATTAATTGCATACATCTTCGCCCCTTTCTTACTCTATATTTTGAACTTGTTCTCTAATGTCTTCTAATACGGTCTTTAATTCTACAACAGAATTTGTTATTTCTATATTACCTGATTTTGATCCTATTGTATTAACTTCTCTATTCATTTCTTGTATTAAGAAATCAAGTCGTTTTCCTACAGGTTCATCCTTATTTATCAATTCTCTAAATTGTATAATATGACTTTTTAATCTAGTTAACTCTTCTTCTACAGAACATTTATCTGAATATATTACAATTTCTTGTGCCAATCTATTTTTGTCAACTACATCTGTTTTTAAAATTTCATTTATTCTATTTTCTAATTTTACTATATATTCACTTACAAGTCCAGACGAATATTCTGAAATCTTTTTAATGTTATCTTCTACTTTTTTAATTCTTTCTTCTAAATCTTTTTTTATTACATTTCCCTCTTGCATTCTCATATTAGTAAATTTATCTAGTGCCATATTCAAACATTCTATTAATTCCTCTTCAATGGCCTCTTGGTTTTCATTTTCTTCTAATGTTAAAACATCAGGAAACTTTGATATCTCAGTTACCTTTATATCAGAATCTATTCCATTTTCATTGGCCATCATCTTCAATTCATCAATATATAGTTTTGCAAGATCTCTATTTATAATTACCTTTTTACCTTCACTACCAAAATTCAAATATGTAATATATATATCTATCTTACCTCTTGATACTCTATTTAATACACTTTTTCTAATCTTTTCTTCTAAAAATAATAAATTTCTTGGAGCCTTTATACTTATATCGTTATATCTGTGATTAACAGATTTTATTTCAATTATATATTCTCTAGAGTTTTTTTCTAAATTTGCTCTTCCAAAGCCTGTCATACTATTCATATATTACCCTCATTCTTCTTCTTTTATTATTTCCTTCATATCATTTATAAAATATTGTTTTTTTCTCTTTATATATATTATCATTGATTTTATTAAATAATAAGCTAAAAATATGTATGAAGCTCCTACTATAATGTATGCATATTGACTTGAGAACATCAATTTAGCATATATTAATCCTATAGTAACAATAGCAAGAACAATCATTTCTACTCCGTATAAAGCTGTTTCTCCATTTTCTTTTTTATATGCATTCTCAATTAAAGCAACTGCAAATAAAAGTATACACATCCCAAACACTTTTAGGTCAGTAACATATACATCACTTTTAATATTAATAAAGCCTAAGTTTAAGAATATGAAATAAATTAAGATTAATCCTGCTATAATAAAGTTTTTTAATAAAACTTTATTAATTTTTTTTGATTCTTCCTTTGGAAGTTTTTTCTTTTGCTTTAAAGCCTCTTTAATAGCTTCTATTTTAATAACTTTTGTCTTTTCAGTGGTTTCTACTTCTTTGTTTATTTCTTCTTTTTCTTCTTTAATTGTTTCTACTTCATCATTTTTATCTTTGCTATTTTTGTTGTTTTCTTTTTTTATATCTTCTTTTTTACTGTATTTCTCTTTGTCAGTCTTTTTATTACTATTTTTTGTTTTTTTCGTTTCTGTTTTCTTTAAATCTTTATTAGTTTCTGCCTTGCTGTTTGTTTTGCCTGTTGTATTCTTTTTAGAATTTTCCTTGTTTGTTTTACCAGATGTTGTTGTTTTATTTGTATTCTTTTTTGTATTCTTTTTTGTATTCTTTTTTGTATTCTTTTTTGTATCATTATTTATTTTAGATTCTACCGAATCCTTATTATCTTTAGCTGTATCTATCTTTACATCTGTTTCTTTTTTATCAGCCATATTATTTCCTCCAACTATTTTTCATATCAAATATTATATCACAAATTTATAGTGTTGCAAATATTTTTATAAATCATATTCATATACAATATTACTTAGAATTGCTAAAGAAGCCGTTTCTGTTCTTAAAATTCTATTACCTAGAGTTATAACCTTTGCACCATTAGATATGAACTTTTCTATTTCTGTATCATCTAACCCACCCTCTGGGCCTATTACAATTGCAATTTTTAAACCTTCACAATCAACTTTATTTTTATGTAGTTCTTGCAATACTTTCTTTAATGTAATATCTTTTTCATTTTCATATGCAACTATAAATAAATCGTAATTATTAATCTCACTAATTATATTATCTATTTTGCTAATTTCACTTATCTTAGGTATTAAATCTCTTCCAGATTGTTTAGCAGCAACCTCTGCAATCTTTTGCCATCTATCAATTTTCTTTATATCATCTTTACCTTCTAACTTTACAATACATCTTTTCATTGCAACTGGTACAATTTTTTTAACGCCAAGCTCTGTAGCTTTTTGAATAATGTACTCCATTTTTTCTGCTTTTGGTAAACCTTGAAATATTGTAACATCAACTTTAGCTTCAGTTGTTTCTTCTATTTCATCTAGTATTTGACATATAACCTTTTCCTTTAATTTTTCTAAAATCTTTGTATCATATGTTATGTTTGTATCTTTATTACATATAAATATGTGATCTTCATTTTTGAGTCTTAATACATTAGAAATGTGGTTTACATCTTCACCTATTATTTCAATTATATTATCATTTTTTATTTGATTATCTGACACAAAAAATTTTGGCATTTTAATAATTCTCCTTTTCTAAACTTGGAAATGTAAATTTCATACTATTTTCTGATAAATACCCGTCCTCTTTATGATTTTTAAAAAATGTATTAGAACCGCATAAAAAATATTTATATCTCAAACTCTCTGTTAATTCTCTGTTATCTACTATAATAGGGTCATCCCATGTAACATCTATAGCATACCATTTATCATTTATTTTAACATAATTCCATGCATGAGATTCTGTGGTTCCTGTAGAATTTGTTGCATTTCCAGATACTAATACAGATTCTATTCCTAACCCATCTAATATGTATTTAAAGGTTCTCGCATATCCCTCACATACAACCTCTTGATTTTTAAAAGCACCATAAACATTATGAATATTATCTTTTTTATAAGTTGTATCATATTTTAAAGTATTAATAAGCCAATCATGTAGATACTTAACTTGATCATATTGTGAATATCCATTTAATTGTGCTACTATTATGTTTCTTTTATTAGCTAATTGTTTTATTTCATCTTGTAAATTAGATATTTTCTTAACATCATCACTTAAATATGTTTCATTATCACCATTTGATACATAAACTTTGTGTGTTGCCATCCTCCCTATTTTTGTTGTTCTAGTAGTTAAAATTAATTTCGAAACATCTATGTAAAAAATATCAACATAATCATATGTAAAAGCATTCCAAGCAGATTGAAATGCAACTCCTAATTTTTTTTCCCCATTTTCGCTATTTAAAAGATCATTAAATTGAGTATTAAAGTCTATTTTATATGTACCTGATTGCATGTTTTCTATGTTATCTTCTAGGCCTTTATATATTATCTTTGCATACTCATCTAATTGATTATAATAATACTTGTTTATTTTTACAGTTGTTTGCGTATTTTGTCCGTTATTTTCGTCAATAATAGGCGTTACTACTTCCATATTACCATCTACATCTTCAGTTTTCCTATTATCACTACTAAAACTGTTCTTTACTTCGTCCAAGCTTATGGGTAATTTAGAAACATCAATGTCTCCCATTATTCCAAATACATCATTAAATACAATCTCATAGGCTAAAAACACTACTAATATTGAAACCAATATTAGTAGTATTATTTTTATAATTACATTTCCTCTATTATTTTCTAAACAACTTTTTTTCATCTAATTAACCTCTTTTAATTGTTTTATCATTATATCCGCAAAAACGCCATATCCAATTGTCGGATCATTTACAAGTACATGTGTTACAGCCCCTACAAATTTTCCATTTTGAATTATTGGAGCTCCACTCATCCCTTGTATAATTCCTCCTGTTTTTTCAATTAGCCTCTTATCTGTTACTTTTATAACCATACTTTTATTATCTTCGTTGTTATTTATAAACAACTTTTGTATTTCTATTTCATAACGTTCTATTTTTCCATCTTGTAATTCACATAGAATTTGTGCCTTGCCTGTTTTTATTTCGTTTCTTAACGCTACTTCTATTTTTTCTGCACTATTTAATTCTAATCTACTTTTATTTAAAACATTACCATATACACCATATTTTGTATTTTTATATATATTTCCAAAGCTCACTCCATTTTCTATTGTTCCTCTTATTTCTCCTGGAGCACCTTTTTCTCCTTTTACTATTGATAAAATATTTGTTGTTACCAACTCTCCATTTGCAATTTGAATTAAATCAGATGTATCAATATCTGTAATACCATGACCTAAGGCTGCAAACATTCCAGAACTAGGCTCATAAAATGTCATTGTTCCAACACCTGCTGCTGCATCTCTAACCCATAATCCCAGTTTATACTGATCATCATCTGTTTTAGCTGGTTCTATACTTGTTGTAATAATATCTTCGTTTCTTTTATATTTTACAGCAATTTGCTTTCCATTACTTTTATTTACTGTCTCAATCAGTTCGTCTGTACTATCTACTTTTTCATTGTTTATTTCTATTATTCTATCGCCCTCTTGTATTCCAGTATTTTCATAAGGTTTTTTACCATTAATTTCAGACATACCCACTACTAAAACGCCATCTGTATATAACTTCATTCCAATTGCTTTTCCTACAGGTATAACCTTTGTATTTGGAATAACATTTACTGTCATATCTTTTACTTTAAATTTACCAAATAAATTTAGTTTAACATCTAATTTACCAATATTACTTACTTTATTTTTATTAATATTACTAGAAGCTTGAAGTATTCCTTCTGAATCAGCATCTTTACCTAAAGTTATGCCATACGCTGTTTTTAAATTTAGCATTTCCCCTTGAATTAAAATCAAATTGTTTGGTAATAGTGTAATATTACATGTATAAATAAATATAACAACTAAAAAAAGTATTATTAATATCTTTTTATATAACTTCATGGTTATCCCTCATTTCTTTCTAATTAGGATAACCATTAGTTTTATTTTTTAATCATTTTTATTTTTTGTTTCTAAAAGTTACTTTTATATAGATCATATCTTTCACGTGCAAGACCAGTTAAATATCTTTTGCGTAAAATATTCAACTTTTTCTTATTATCACCTGTTTTATAACCTTCAACCTCTCCTTTTATTATATCATCTATATTATAGTCTCCTGAAGCATTTACAATACAATTATAGCAACCAGTAGCTTCCTGTGGATAGAAGTATCTATAACTATCTTCAGACACTTTTAAAGTCTGCCTTGAAAAGCTTAAATTTGTATATACTCCAGTAATCTTGTTTGAATTATCTATTAATACTTTGCAACCTGGTTGATGATATTCATAATTTCCATCATCATTTTTAGTTACAACATATACAGACTGACTATTAATTACTTCTTCATTTTTAGTGTTTGTAATAACTGAATAATCATTAAAATATTTTTGTCCAATTGGCATTCCCTGCATAAAAGAGATAATTGAAACATTATTTTCAATACTATACCAACTTACCTCATCTATTTTAGGCATTACAAACTCGTAAGTACTTCCGCTTTGTGAATTATAATTTGCAATGGCTGTAGTTAAGTTTGTTTCAATTGATTTTCTTATAACAGCTATTCTATGCTCATTAAATACAGAGCTTGAAATCATTGGATCATTATCATCTTGTGTTGTATCAAAAATGCACTTAGTGCCTGTATTGGCTGAGAAATCTTTTTTCAACGAGTCTTCCATATTTTCTTGTGTTATATTTTTTAGTCCACTATCATTTATCAACCATGTACTAAAATCATATGCACTTTTATAATATTCATATGCACTAGTACTCTTGAATCCAACCTTATTATCTTTTATATATTTTATAAAATTTTCTTTTTCACCCTGTAAATATGTTTTTTTACCATTGTTATACCAAAAAAAGTTAAATGTATTTCCATCTTGATAAACTTTTCTATTCTTGTACACTATATAGTTATAATTTACTGACGTTACATCACCATTATCATCTACGATTAATAAATGTTCTGTTAGTGTTTCAGGTCCAATTTCAACTCCATCATATGTTAATGTCTTTTTTTCTTCATTTATATTTGTAACTTTACCAGGATCAATTAAATATCCAGATTTAGTTTGATATTCACCATCAAATTTTCCATATACAGTAATTGCATTATCTAGTGTATAGTTAACAATTATTTCTTTTCCATTAATATTATACTTGCAAGAATAATATATATATGGATGCAATCCATCTTGATAGTTCTTTGCTGTGTCATCTATCTCAACTGTATTATCACCATTAGGAGCAGTATAAACATTATTATATGAACTATATATATAATATCCATCATATAAATTAAATACTATCGCTGGAACAAATACAGATAACTCAGACTTTGAAGATACATATTGTGTCATAGATGTTGTTAGCGAGTTATAAAACGTGTTTATTGAAGCCTCTATGTCTCTTATTTTAGAATCACTAATATTAGAATATTTATTATTTATAGAGTTTATTTGAAATGCTTTTAAAGCAGCACTAGTTGCACTATTAAGTGCTTCTTTATATTCTGTTTGTAATTTAATTGTATCAATTTGTGTTTGTATATACTCTGACATAGCGAATGAAATTGGAACAATTATTATAATAAATATAATGGCTAAATGTTGTATTTTCATTTTTAAACCTTTCTTTAGTTATTTTAAATATATTTAATAATATTGATTTTAACAAAAGAGGATGAAGAAACCTCCACCCCCTGCATATTTCTATTATTTATTAATTATTTGTACTACCATTTACAGCAACAACTCCTGCTTGTTGTGCAGAAATTTGATATGATTCATTTCCTGAAACCATATAGAAAAAGTTTCTAAGCATTTGAGATATTGTTTTATTTGTATTCTTTACAGTAACAGAAACTATATCTCCTTCTTTTAATGTAATTCTTCCTTTAGAATTTAATTCTTCTTCTACTTGAGATGTATATTTATTATAATATAAATTCTCACCTATTTTTGTTGTTTCAGCTTGTGTTGTTTTTACACCTGGGTTTTCATCTAGTTGTTGTACTAACATTTCAACTTCAAATGAATTACCTGTTGCAGTAAGTGTGCTAATAAATTTATCGTAATCATCTAGTGTCATCTTTCCTGTTGTTTTAATCTTATCAACATATTCTGTCGTAGCTGTTTGTACTGCTAATTGTGATATATCATCTGATCTTTCAGATAAAGACATTAGTGGAAATACGAACATTAATATTGCAGCTAAAAATATTGCTATTATTGTAATTAAACTATCTCCCATATTTCTATCCTCCTATATTTTTATTCAGGTTCATATATTGTATATATAATTACTCTTTTTTTCTTTGCCTTTATAGTACTGTTACTATTTTCCTTATCATTAGTTGCATTATATGTGTATTCTCCAAGATCTTCTATAAATTTTTTACCTTTATACTTTTTTACGAATCCATCACCATAATCATACGTTACTCCATTTGAAAACGTATTTTCTCCACCAAATAAGAACATGTTTATATTTTGTTTGTATAGATCTGCACTAGCTGTCCAAGGTTCATGTCTGTTTGTTTCTTCATTTACATCAAATGAACAAATTTTTTTATCATTACCTCCGGTAATATTTATTTGTTTTTTCACTCCATGTTTCTGGATCAGTTTCTGTTTCATATAATTTTAGAAATTTTCCATCTGAATTTCTAAATATCACAGTATAGTTTTCTTTATAATATTTATATAATGTAGGTACAATTGATTCTAATCCTACTATTCTTTTTTCACTTCCTCTAGCTACTTGTTCATAACTCATATATTGTGTTACATCAGAACTATGTAACACAATATCAGCAGTTTCTCTAGCTTGTGAAAACATATAAATGGCAAGAGACAATGCCATGACAAAAACCATAACAGCAAAAGCCATTTTTAAAGCATCAACAGCATTCTCCATACTATACTTACCTCATTTCTAAAGCTTTATTATTGATTAATTTATATTTATTCTTTTTATTAAACCTGTTGAAGAATAATCGAAAGTAACATTATATTGTGTTCCTGCGTTAGTATTACCAAGATAATTTGATATATTGCTTTGATCAGTACCATTTTGTGTGTCAGTAACATCACCCGAACTACTTCCTCCTTTATTCACAACAATTTGTTTAGAAGTATCATCCTTATTTACTATATTATGAGTTCTTACTGTTTGTAATAAAGCTTTTACATTAGATCCGCTTTGAGTTCCTTCATATTTGATAAATTCTGAATTATACGCTGTAATTTCTTGTTGTGACATATTAGCACTTTGTATTGTTTGTTGTGCTGTTGTATAAATATACATTCCTATTCCTATAATTGCTATTGAAAGTAATATTGCTCCCGCAATAATTAACGCTTTTGACGCATTTTCCATAAAAAATTCCTCCTTAAATTTTACTTTTGTTTTTTATTAATTTTATATTATCTTTTAATAATAAAATCTTAGTTATCTTCTGATATTTCCTCAAAGGTTAGACTTTTTACATTTTTAGTTTTTGTGTGATACTCTATGTTGGTACACTTAAAATTTGCGGTACTATATATTTGCACAAATTCCTCTATTCCACCTTTTTCTATATCTTCCATTTTTATTGTTTTTGTTTCTTTTTTATAAACAAAATTTACATATATCTGTATTGAATTATTTTCATTATCAACATAATAGTTACTTGAATCTTTTTCTATATTGTTCTTGTGATTAATATCTATTGTTTTATTTATAATGCTAATTAATTCAGTTCCAAGCATTTGTTTATTATAATAAGAATTGTATTCATCATTTATTTTTTGTGATGATTTAATGCTATTTCTGTAATTGTAAACTGCATATATTGAAATTAATGTAATTACAAACAAAATTAGCATTATTACAAAAAACTTTCTTTTCATCTTCTATCTCTTTCATTATAATATTTTTTGCATCTTTATGCAAGTATTTTCTTTTATTTGGGTTTAATTTCCTTTAATTTCTACAAATTTCATATAATTTACTCTTTTTGTATTTTGATTTATATCACATTGTGTACATTCGTAATATTTGGTTTTAGTTTTTACTTCCCCATTTTCATTTTTTTCAATTTTTAAAGAGTTTAATTTTATTAGACTTTCTAGGTCATCGTATTTTTCTAAATTATTTATAATATTTTTCCTATTTAGGTTATAATCTTTATTTTTTATATATATTTGAATATAGAAAGTGTTATCTTTTTTTCCGCTTTCATTTTCTAACCCATAATTTTTATTATTTTCTTTAGCAAGATTTGCAAGACTAACAATATCATGAATTGTACATTTAATAGGTTCTACTTTTCCCTCATCATTTGTTCTACTGCCATAAAATTTTAGAAATTGATTATTAAACTCCGATATTTGAGTATCTTCTATTCTTTTTGTATTATCAGCACTGTATTGTCCAAAAACATTAAACAGATATACTCCTATAGATATTATCATAACTCCAATTAAAACTTCTGCCGCCATAATTAGTGCTTTTGATGCATTTTCCATAAGTAGTCCCTCCTATCACTGTTCTACAAATTTCATGTATGTAACTCTACCGTTGTTTTGATCATATTTTATTTGTGTACATTTAAATAATTTACTTTTGAATTCTGTATATGATGATTTTAAATTATTACATTCATCTGTTCCTTGTTCTGAATTTGAAATAGCTATCTCTATGCTTTTTCGATCTGCTCCTATTTCATTTATTGTTTTTATCTTATTTGAAAAATACTTCGTTCCTACAATTCCTTTGGTAGTAACATCAATATTTACTTCTGTATATCCTTTTTCATTTGCTTGTGTTTTGTTATAGTCTTCTTGTAAATTTGCAAGTGATAATAATTCACTGCCATAAATTACCCTGTTATAGTCTTCAAATTTCTTTGAATATTCTCCAAATTTGCCCTCTTCGTCTACATCTGTTTTTGTTTGTTGAACATCTGCAAATTGATTATACATAAATACTAATGCTCCAATTATTAAAAGAGAAATTAATAAAGATCCAGCCATAATTAATGCTTTTGATGCATTTTCCATATTAATATTTCCTTTCTAACCTTTATATTATTTCATTGCATTAAATGACGTTGTCATACTTGTTAATCCTATAAATACCAATGGTACTATTAAGAATCCAACAAAAAGTACTACCATAGGTGCAAAACCTATTCCTCTTCCTATCATTCCTTTTTTAGAAATTAATCTATCGTTAGATTCTTTTCTACGTGCTTGATAGTAATCTCTTTCAGTATCTAGTTCATCAAATGCATCTACAATAGGTATCTTTTCAACTGCTGCTTGTAGACTTTCAACTATTTGTATAAATTGTTGATACGAAACATCTTCTTTTAATTGTTCTAATGCTTCCCAAGGTCCACTTTCATAGTTGTTTACACATTTGCTAATTGGTTCTTTAAAAATATTTGCATATCTTTCAAGCCATTCTAGTATAATTTCAACATTTACTCTCTCAATCTTCATAAGCATTAATATGATAGTATGAAATTGCATTACCTCGTCTTCCATCTCTAGCTGTCTCATCTTTGCTTGGAATATTAACATCCATATTGGTACGTTGTATGCTATAACTGCAAATACCATTGCTATTAATATTTCAAACCATTTCATTTTTTCACTATTAACAGTTGTAATTTTCTTCGTTACTCTTTCAGCTGCAGTAGTAATTTCAGCATCTTTACTATCTATGTAATCTTTGTTTACTGTTCCATTTCTCATTGCTTTTTCAATATCTGCTTGAGTTAGTTTTGCACTATCTTTAAATTTTCTAATATATTGGTTATCAGACTCTGTTAACTCCATTGCCTTTTTAGTATCTTTTTCAGACATTTGACCTATAATGTTATAGTCTGTAGTTGGATCTGTATAAACATTATTAACCGTAATTTTATGCAAGTATCCAATTACAAAAACAGATACTATAAATGTTGCAACACACAGTGCTAATCTATTTATATAAACCCATTCAATCTTATCTTTAGATGCCGCATCTTTTAAGTTGTTTTTTACTTTTCTGTATTCTTTTGTTCCTTTTTTAGGAATAAACAAGTCTACAAGTTTTTTTACAAATTTTATTTTATATAATTTTGCTTGCCATGGATTTTCAGTATTTTTTGTATTTATATTAGTAGATCCATTATCTTTAAGTTTTCTTATTAATATGTAACATACAAATGTTAATAATAGTATTAAAATTTGTACGATCATACCTGATCTTCCGTTATAAAATGATTGTGTAAAAGAGAATTGTGATATTGCCCAATTTTTGATTGGTTCTATTGCTAATATTGGCACAATTGAAATTAATGATAAACTTTGGAAAACATAGTCCAATTTATCTCTTTTTAAGATTTCCAATTGCATTTCTTGTGTAATATTGTTTAAGTTCTTTAAGTATAATGAGCCTCCACCATCTAGTGTTCTATCTCCAAACTCTTTTGTTAAATACGATATTCCAGCAAATTCTTTTAGGTAACTATTTGGTGCAATATCATAGTATTTTTCAAGTTCTGATTCTGGATCATTAGATATCAAAACTTCATATATTTTTTCTGCTTGTCTTGACATTTCTGTTGTATCATCATCTTGTGCTACTTGATAAATTGCTTCTTCAACCATGTTAAATTCATGGTATGCATGTCTTATTTCTGCAAAAAAGTTTATTTGTTGTTTTAAAAGTTTATTATCAATCTTATCAACCATTCCACCAATAAATGTATCTATCATAAACACTTCAAATATTAGTAAGAATGATAAAATTAATGGACTATCTTTAGTTAGTAATATAATTAATAATGATAATGGTAATATTATTAAAATTGTATTTGTTAATATTTTTGATGCTTGTTTTCTTGTTAAATATTCATCATCTATATTTATAATTTCAAGTCTTCTTCTTATTTTTAATAAATATCTTTTTAAGAAAGGTATTTTTTGATATATCACATATAATTTTTGATATAATATTTCACTTGAAAACTTCTTTTCTTCTGTTCCTTCTCTTAGCTTTTGTATCTCTCTTACTCCAGAAGTATTCATCTTTTTTCTTAACATAAAATATGCAATTACAATAATTGCAAATAATATACCTATGCCCATTAAAAAGTATAATATAATATCACTTGACATAGTTTAGACTCACACCTCCTTGATTGATATTTTTAGCTAATTACCTCTTTTGGTTTTCTTCCTCTTTTTTTAGTTTTTTCTTCTGTATAATTTATGCCTTCATCTGTTTGTTTTGATTTTATTTTCCAAACTCTTTCTAAGAAATTATCGAATTCTTTTGCATCTGTATCATCCATATTTTCTCTCATTTCTTTAATATTCTTTTCTGAGATTGGATTTGTTAGTACATATGTACCATCTTGATATTCTAATATATTTACATATTTATATAATTCTCTATTTGTTGTTTTAGTGAAGTATATCGTAGCATTATCCATGAATTTATCAATTTTGCCTTCTAATGTCTTTTCTTTTCTGTGATCAAATGTATATTCATTTCTTTCCTCTACTGGAATACATTCTGTTACTCTTTCAATATATCTTCTTCCTCTAAAGTCTTTTACTAAATGTATATCAAAGTTTAATACTTGAACTACTTGCTCTTCTGCTGTTCTTTCATCATTAAATACTCCCGCTCTTAACATTGAGTTACGAAGTGCAGTTACTAAATCTGGGAAAGTTTTAGCATGGTGAGTAAATAATGTAAATTTAGATGCAACCTGTGCAGATTGAATCATCCATGAAGCTACGGGATCTGTTGCAACCTCTCCGGATTATATTAACAGAACCATCTGTTTTCTTCTGAACGTCCAAACACTCTTGTCCAGAAACAGTTTCTGTTTCTCTCATTGATAATATGTTTCTTGTTGGGTAAATTTTTCTTAAGTGAAGCTCGAATGCTGTTTCTGTAATACGAAGGTTCATTGTCTCGTATATATTTTCTATCATAGCCATAAGCATTGTTGTTTTTCCGGCATCCTTGTTCACCAGTAAGTGATATAATTCTTGCACCCTTTACTAAATATTTTAATAAATCTATTGCATCGTCTTTTCCAGGGAAACGGATTATTTGTTCTAGGGTTGCACGTTTAACGTCGAATTTTCTTACGAAGAATGCCCATGTTTCAGACATACTTGGTCTTACAACAACAACACGAGAACCATCTTTCATTTCATTGATCTTGTATCCATTTGTATCAGATAATTGTCCTGGATTATTGTATTTATAAATATTTTGACATACTCTTTTTAGCTCAGCTTCTGTTCCGAAAGATAAGAAGGCTAAACGAATTGATTTACCTTGGAACATAACCCAAATACTATCACAGGCACGTGGAACTTTATGTTCTGCTATTTGACTTAAGTAATCTCCATCTGTCTGAGCCACTTGGCTTAAGAATGATTCTGGAAGTCCTGATACACCACCAGAAATACCATCTATATTCATATCTCTTAATTCATCTATACTACTATAACCTTTATAGTGTTGATAAATTCTTTGTACAACAATATTAATTTTATCTTCTAGTGTTAAAACAAAATTCTCTTTTTCATATATACTATTAATTTCTTCAGATGTAATTACATAGCAAGGTTTTGCCTCTCCAGAAACATATTTTAGTTGTGCTAAATCATATTTCTTAACAATTTCTGCAAAAGCCTCATATCCAAATTCGTTTTTATACATATATAGAATAATGTCAAATTTATCTTGTGCAGTTAATAAAGATGGTATATCAAAAGGAATTGCTTTTGATACGTTCGTTTCATCAACCCCATATTCTTTATATAACAAATCATAAATTAATTCTTTAATGTACTTTTTGTCGTTTACATCTCCATATGTACAGCCTTTTAAAGCTTTTTTCAATTCATATTTTTTATTTTTTCTTCTTTTTAATTCTTCCTCTGAAAGTCCAATATCATATAAATTGATTTTTGTAATTTCATCTAGTCTTTTCTTTATAAAAGCTTGCATTTTATCTATATTGTATGTTTTATCATCAACTTCAACTAATACTTCTGTTTGCTCATTTTTTCTCTTTTTTATAAAGTTAATTAGTAAAAAGACGGCTATAATAATTAAAAGTACAATTAAAAGTGCGTTTACCATTATTTTTCTCCTTTCTATAAGGATTTATATTTTCATTTGTAATTCTTGAATTTTGTAAATAATTTTGCTCACAAAGTTTTCTACTTCTTTAACAAATAAATAATTTCTATCTGTATTATCTATATTTCTCATTTTCAAAAAGAAATCTATAATTTTTCCTTCAGAACATGATTCAAAGTATAATGTATTATATGGAATAACTCCTACTGGTTCTCTTTCTTTTAAGTATCTTGTAATATTTTTTGTGTTATATTTAGAAAAGCTATCATATCTTCCAATTAATAGCATAATGTTTCTTCTTTTATAAAAATCATCGCTTTCTCTTATTTCCACAAAATCATCTATGTTCTTTAATCTTTGTGTTAAATTTACAACAACAATATCTGATACTTCTACAATTCTATTTGCATTTTGCTCCGACATTCTTTTTCCTAAATCTACTAAAACTATGTCATAATAATTGTTAGCTAATTGAATGATCTCTGGATAATTTGCTGCAATTCTTTCATATTCCTCGTTACTTTTTGCTTTTGATCCTGGCATTACATCTAATCTATCTCTTAATACTATTCTAGAATAATTTTTTATAATTCCTGGATTAGTTTTATTACTAGATATAACTCTAACCAATTCATCTATTCCTGATTGAACTCCAACAGTCGCAGGTTTCATAAACCCTGAAAACAATTTTGGTGCTTTTTCTTGTTCCCAAAAGCAATCTTCTAAAGTCTTGTCTTGAAAATCAGTAGATATTACTAATATCTTGTAATTGTGTTCTATTGCCATTTTTGTTGCTACAGCTGCTATAGATAATGTTTGTCCAGTTTCTTTTATTTCATTACTTTTAAAAGTTATGATTGCCATTCTATACTCCTCTTTCTAATTGTCTAAAAACTTTTTTTATCTTTGAATATTCTTCCTGTCCTAACAATTCCTCCGCAATATATATAATTCCTTCTTTGTATTGATCACTTAATCTTTTATATTTTATTTTTGCTACCCTTTGATTCTCTGCAATAACACTTTGGTCTCCTACTTCGAATGGGAAATATATTTTTTCTTCATCCCATTCTATTTTGTATCCTAAAGATAAATAATTTAAATATTCTTCTTCTTCTCGTGATGCATCTCTTGAAAACATAACCTTGGTTAATTTAATTATTTGATTAAGTCCACTTAATACTTCTAATCCTTTTTTTAGTGAATATGTATCAAAAGAAGTAACAAAATAGTTTTTCTCAGCATTTATTATGTTATAATTTTCTATTGAGTTATAATTGTCTACGTCTATTAAAGCAATATCATATTCTAGTTCATTTCTTATAGGTATACCTAAGTATGCTTTTATTTCTTCTATATTGTTGAATCCAACTGCTACGTCTATTCCTTCAAATTCAGTAACATATGAGGTTGTAGGTCTTATTACAGGAACTACATACTTTGCTTTTTGATTTGTTGTAGCGTCTATAACAATAGTTCTTTTTCCCATTGCCACTAGAATTTTAGCAATATATATAATTAAATCTGTTTTATCATAACATCCTATAAAACCTATCGTCCTCATTTGTTCCTCCATTTTTTTTGCTATATGTTTATAGTTTTATTAGCCACCTAATGACTCTAAATATTTTTGTCTTTCTTCTTGTAAGCCAGATATTTCTGATTGTACGCTTGATTGTAATCTATCGTCTGCTCCTTCAGTACCTTTAGCACTGTTTATTGGATTTCTAACTGTTGATTTATATGCTGAATCATTGTTTCTTTTAAACAATTCATTTTTTGCTTCTTGTACAGCGTTTGGATCTTTGTTTATTAAATCTAGAATTTCATTTGAAGGTAAATATGTAACTGTTGCTGCTTGTTGTATTCCGGCTTCTATATATTTTGTAGCATATAGTTTTGCTCCGTTCATTCTATAAGCTTCTACTATAGCACCACTCATATTTAATATTTCAACTTCATCCATATTAATCCAAATGCAGTTATTTGATTCAACTCCATTTATTTGAGGTAATGTTACTTGTTTATGTGATACAACGATAAAATCTTGTCCATTTGGTAATCTTAATCTTATATCAACATATTCTCCACTTTCTAATTGTGATGGTAATACTATAATGTTATATTCTTGTTGTCTAACATCTGCTGCAAGTTGTTCATCTTCATATATTAAATCAGATGTTACAACTGTTCCTGGATGTAGATCTACTTTTGCTTTTAAGCCACTAGGAAGAAGATTTCCTGTAGCATCTATAGTATCTTTTCCATCTTTGTCTTTTGCTTTTGAACTATATATAATTGATGATGTATAATCCATTCTCATTTCTATTCCCATTACATCTGATGCTTTAATTTCATTACCAGACTTTACCTCTTGTTTAATAACATAAGCATATACTTTTTTTGCATCTGCCTCTTTCTTCTCTTTATTTAATTTAGATATTTGTACAAACAATAATGCAATAATAACACCCGCAATCAAAAGTGTAATTAACACTCCTAAAAGAAATGAATTGTTTGCCTTCCTTTGCATTGGATTAACAGCCATATCTATATTCCTCCTTATTTTTCTACAAAATACTACTATCGTATTAATTATATTATAATAAATGCAAAAAAACAACAATATCAAGTTGTTGTAATACAAACTTAATATTATTGTAATATAATTGTAATATTGATTTATAGGGTTATCTTCTATTGTAAAAGCAATTACAGCAATTCCTTCCAACCCTAGCACTATTGTTGCCATTGCTATTAACTATGTTATTTGAATTTGTCAATATAACAACAGGATCATTCCTTGTTGTGTTTGGATTAATTTGATTTATAATTCTACAAACTAGTCTAGTTAATACTGCCGTAACATATGCTAGTATTGTGTATATAATTGCAAATACTAAGAAGGATGTATCCAACACTGCAAATGTTATAATAAGTAATACTGCAAAAAATGTAGCTGCCACTAGTAAAGGACATTTTAATATTTTTTGTAGCACAATTGCTAAAAGAATGGTTGCAACAGGTAATGCAAAAGCTAATAATAAAATATTCATAAAATTTCTCCTTTTTGCGTCTAATTTTAGTATATTTTATGTAATTGTATTACCATTTGTGACAATTCTTATATTATTATTTTATATATTCCACTTTCACTAAATACAAACCATGTGGAGGCAACGTCTTACCTGCCTTTGTTCTATCTCCTTGTTTTATAATTTCTGGTATTGAATTAGGATCTATTTTGTTTAGACCTACATCTACTAAAGTTCCAGCAATAATTCTAACCATATTATATAAAAAACCATTTCCCGTAAGCTCTATGATAATTCTGCTATCCTCTTCTTTTAGTTCTGCTTTATATATAGTTCTAACACTACTTTTACTACTTGTTCCTGATGATTTAAATGCTTTAAAATCATGTTCACCTTCAAAATATTTAATAGCTTTTTTCATTTTTTTAGCATCCAGTTTTACTGGCATATGATATTCTAAATTTCTATATACCGCACTGCCGTAAGGCGTATTATTTATAATATATCTATATGTTTTTTGTTTACAACTATATCTGCTATGAAAGTTTTCGTCAACTTCTTCGGCATTAATAATTCTAATTGAATTTTTTACCTGTGAGTTTATGGCTATAGCAAATTTTTCAATTGGCAACTTACTTTGAGTTTTAAAATTTGCAATTTGTCCTAAGCTATGCACTCCAGCATCTGTTCTTCCCGATGCAATTAGATCTACATCTTCTCCTGTTATGCATTTAATTGCTCGTTCTATCTCTCCTTGAATATTTAGTTTATTTGGCTGTTTTTGCCATCCATTAAAATCTTTTCCATCATATTCTATTGTTAATTTAATATTTCTCATTACAAATTATTCCTTCTATTTTTTATAAATTATATCATCTATTATTCTTGATGTAAAATCTGAAATTTAAAAGTTAAGGAACACTAATATAGTGTCCCCTTTTTAGGTTGTTTGCAATTTTACCAGAGATAGTCTCCAGTATTGTTTATGAAGACCTGATTTATATGTCCAACTCTTTTATCGAACATAATAGGTCTTAAGAATATGTTGCCTAAGGCTGTAACGGCATATAAATTCTTGTTATCGCCTCTTATAGCAACATTTCCCGTTGATATTATCTCCTTAGCGACAATATCTGTTTCGCAGTAAAGATCTCCATCAATAAAGATCTTACTTTCTCTTGCTTTGATGTTGCCCATTACAAACAAACTTCCAGACAGCCGAATGTCTCTCTTTTCGTTGTAATAAACATCTCCGTCAATTACCACATAACCTATGTAGTCTTCTGGTAAAATTGACATCAGTTCTTCCGCATCCACTTCTCCTTTAAAGCAAATGCACATGTTGTTTTTGGTCCTGTTGTCCATAAAAGAACCCTCCCTATAAAACTACAGTATTAGCTTCTTAGCTAAAACATAATAAATATTATACAACATTTGTATTATTTTGTAAACATAATGTTTAAAATACAATATCTATATCTATATACCTAAGCTTTTTAATATTAGGAATACAAAATAAAAATATAGAAATTACAGTTTCTTCAACTATAATTTCTATAGAATGTATTTCAATTTATAATCTAATTTTTTTCTTCTTTGCTTTCTGTGTTTTCTGTTTCTTCATTTTTTGGATTATTGTTTTTTTGTACTTTAATCCTCTTCTTGCCCCAAACTCTAATTTTATGATCTTTTTTATCTGTTCCAAATTTATCAGTAACAATATTCTTCATTAAAATCTTCTTTAACGTTTCTTCTTTTACATCGGCAATTAATGTTCCATCTCTTGCAACAGATATCTTCCCTGTTTCTTCTGAAATAACAACTGCAATAGCATCGGTTTCTCTTGAAATTCCAATTGCAGCTCTATGTCTTGTTCCAAGTCCTGTTGCCAATTCTTTATCATCTGCTAACGGTAAAATACATGCTGCCGCTTCAATTTTATTTTTACTAATTACTACGGCTCCATCGTGTAAAGGTGTTTTTGGAACAAATAGGTTGACCAATAATTGAGGTGATACATCTGCACCTATTCTAACACCTGTGTCCATAATATCATTAATTTGAATATCTCGCTCAATAACAATCAATCCACCAGTTTTTTCATTAGACAATTCTTTAGCAGCAATAACAATTTTATAAATATCTTCTTTTGTTCTTGTTTCTAAATCTTTTTCTATTCCAACTCCAAAATATTTTGTTATTTTACTAGTTCCTAATTGTTCTAACATTCTACGTAGCTCTGGTTGAAAAATAACAATCATTGCAATAACACCATATGGCATAAAAGCAGTTAAAATATAGTTTAAAATTTTAAACTGTAGTATGTCACTCAATATGGTAATTAATATAATAAAAACAATTCCCTTTAGCAATTGCCATACTCTTGAATGTCTTGCTGAATTTATAAATTTATATAAAATATAAATTACAATTGTAAGATCCAATATCATAACAACCAATTTAAATGGATTACTCCATACATCCGTAAAATAATTCGTTAAATTTTGCCAAAAATTATTAAAATTAATTGAAAAATTCTCCATATATCTCCTTCTACTTCATTTATTACAACTTTGGTTTTATATTGCAGCTACCAAATAGTAAATTAATGTGCCAGCTACCGCTACCACCATTAATATTGCTAACACTAGAGCTATTATTCTAGTTGCTATTCTTCCTATATCATGTTGTTTCTTTGCCATTGTTTATTCCTCGCTTTCTTTTATCTTATCGTTTATTTATTTTTTTATTTTAATTACAATATTAATATATCACATTTTAATTTTTATATCAATTCATTTAGTTATTTTTCCTATTAATTCCACTCCGTCAGTGTCTGTGATTTTTACTGTTTGTATTGTATTGTTGTATTCTTCATGGCAATCGTCTAATTTCATTTTTACAACAATATAATTTGTTGTATGTCCCTTTATATAGATTGTACCATTTTCAATATGTTCATCTTCAAAAAGTACTTTTACATCCTTGCCTACATATTCTTTGTTATATCTTATCTCATTTTCGTTTGATAAACTAATTAATTTTCTGCTTCTCTCTTCTTTTATCGTACCATCTATTTGATTTGGCATAACAGCTGCCTTCGTGCCTTTTCTTTGAGAATATTTAAATATATGCATCTTGTAAAAAGCAACTTTCTTTAAAAATTCATACGTATTATTAAACTCTTCATCAGTTTCTCCAGGAAAGCCAACAATGATATCTGTTGTTAATGCAGCATTTGGATATGCCTCTCTTAATAGCCTTGTTACCTTTTCAAATTCTTGTGTTGTATATCTTCTATTCATTCTTTTTAAAGTTTCATCGCAACCACTTTGTAATGATAAATGAAAATGATCACATATTTTATTTAATTTAGATAATCTTTTAACAAACTCTTCAGTAATAAGTGTTGGTTCTATTGATCCCAATCTGATTCTTTCAATTCCATCAATTTGATTAATTTCCTCTAACAAATCAATTAATTTATATTCTTCTTTAAAATCTTTTCCATATGATGCAATATGTATTCCTGTTATTACTACTTCTTTTATTTTTTTATCTGCTATAGATTTTATTTCTTTTAGAACACTTTCCGGTTTTCTGCTTCTTACTCTACCTCTTGCATATGGTATAATGCAATATGAACAATATCTATCACAACCATCTTGTACTTTTATAACTGCTCTTGTTTTTTCTGTATAAGTAACACTTCCAAAATCAACAAATTCAGTTTGATGAATTACATCAGAAATAAATGCCTCATTATCTCCTTCTTTCCACTCTTTTATATATTTAAAAATATCTTTTTTCTCATTAACTCCTAAGATCAAATCAATCTCTGGTATTTTTTCCAACTCTTGTTTTGCAACTTGAGCATAACAGCCAACAGCTATTAGAATAGAATTTGGATTCATATCTTTAACTTTTCTAAGCATCTGTCTTGATTTTTTATCTGCAATATTTGTTACAGTACATGTATTTACTATATATACATCTGCCATTTCATCAAATTCTACTATTTTATAGTTATTTTTCATAAATTCTTGCATCATAGCATTTGTTTCATATTGATTAACTTTACATCCGTAATGTGCAAAATGCTACTCTATTTTCGTTTTTTTCTACGTTTTCCAACTTTGTATTACTCCTATCATATTTTTTCTATAATAACTATTGACCATTATAGCATACTTTTTGATTTATAACAATTAAAAACTACACTTCCAATTATATAGAAGTGTAGTTTTTTTATCAATAATTATTTATTAATACATTCCATTCATATCTGCTGATTCTTCATGTGATGAACACTTACAAGCAGGTTCTTTTTTATCTGTTACTAAACTTTCAGTTGTTAAAATCATAGAAGCAATTGATTCTGCATTTTGAATTGCACTACGTGATACCTTTGTTGGATCTACAATTCCTGCTTTTTTCATATCAACATATTCTTCGTTAGCTGCATCAAATCCAACCCCTAATGGACTTGCTTTAACTTTTTCAAGAATAACAGCTGGTTCTAATCCAGCATTAGTAGCAATTTGTCTTACTGGTTCTTCTAATGCTTTTAAAATAATTTTAGCACCTATTTTTTCATCTCCATGTAATTCATTAACTACTTTTTCTATTTCAGGTATAATATTTACATATGCTGTTCCACCACCTGCTACAATACCTTCTTCTACAGCTGCTTTTGTTGCAGATAAAGCATCTTCTATTCTTAGTTTTCTATCTTTCATTTCAACTTCTGTTGCAGCTCCAACACCTATTACAGCTACACCACCAGCAATTTTTGCAAGTCTTTCTTGTAATGTTTCTTTTGCAAATTCACTACGTTCTTCTGAAAGTTGAGCTTTTATTTGATTTACTCTTGCTGTAATTTGTTCTTTGTCTCCCATTCCATCAACAATTATTGTATTTTCTTTTTGTACTTTTACTTGTTTTGCTCTACCTAATTGATCAATTGTTACATCTTTTAATTCCATTCCTAAATCAGACGAAATAACTTCTCCTCCTGTAAGAATTGCAATATCTTGTAACATATCTTTTCTCTTGTCACCATATCCAGGAGCTTTTACTGCAACAACATTTAAAACACCTCTTAATTTATTAAGTATTAATGTAGATAGTGCTTCTCCTTCAACATCATCACAAATCATAAATAACTTTCCTGATTGTTTCATTAATTCTTCTAATAATGGTAATATTTCTTGAATATTACTAATTTTCTTATCAGTAATTAATATGTATGGATTATCTATTATAGCTTCCATCTTTTCTGTATCTGTTACCATATATGGAGATAAATATCCTCTATCAAATTGCATACCTTCTACAACATTAAGTTCTGTTTGTGATGTTTTAGATTCTTCAATTGTAATTACACCATCTTTTGAAACTTTTTCCATTGCTTCAGAGATTAATTCTCCAACTTCATCATTATTTGCAGATATACTTGCAACTCTTGCAATATCTTCTTTTCCATTTACAGGTGAACTTACACCTTTTAAAGCTTCAACTGCTGCAACTACTGCTTTATCCATACCTCTTTTTATTGCCATTGGGTCTCCACCAGCAGCTACCATCTTAACTCCTTCTCTTACCATACTTTGAGCAAGTACCATAGCTGTTGTTGTACCATCTCCTGCTATATCATTTGTTTTTATAGATACTTCTTTTACAATTTGTGCTCCCATATTTTCAAATGGGTCATCTAATTCTATCTCTTTTGCAATTGTTACACCATCATTTGTTATAAGTGGTGCACCAAATTTTTTATCAAGTACAACATTTCTTCCTTTTGGTCCCATTGTAACTCTTACTGTATCTGCTAATTTATTAACACCATTTAATAAACTCTTTCTAGCATCTTCTCCAAATTTAATTTCTTTTGACATAATTAATTACCTCCTAAACTTCTCTTTTATTATTCAGCTATTGCAAGAATTTCTGATTGTTTTACAATAATCAAATTTTGTCCTTCATATTTTATTTCTGTTCCTGCATATTTATTAACAACAACTTTATCACCTTTTTTTACAAGCATCTCTTGTCTTTTTCCGTCTATCACTTCTCCTGGTCCTACTTCAAGAACTTCTGCTATTTGTGGCTTTTCTTGTGCGTTTCCTGCAAGAATAATTCCACTCTTTGTTGTTTCTTCGCTTTCTATCATTTTAATAACAACTCTGTCTGCTAATGGTTTTAACATTTAACATTACCTCCTTAAATCAGTTCATATAATAAATATATGCAATTACTTCTAAAAAATAATTAGCAATCATTATTAATGACTGCTAATATTTATATACCTATTATATTTAAAAGTCAATACTAATATGTAATTTTCACATATTTTTCACATATTACTACTTTTATTTTCTTGCATGTTTTATTTTCTTGTGATATATATTATTTATTATTATCTTTAAAGGAGGAATATTTATGTCTATTCACTGTAATGCAAATAAAGAAGACATTGCTGAAATTGTACTAATGCCAGGAGATCCACTTCGTGCAAAATATATTGCTGAAAACTTTTTAGAAGGTGCAAAATTAGTAAACACTGTAAGAAATATGCTTGCTTATACAGGAACATATAAAGGAAAAAGAGTAACTGTTTTTTCATCTGGTATGGGTATGCCAAGTATGGGAATTTATTGTTATGAATTATTTAAGTTTTATGGTGTAGAAAAAATTATTCGTATTGGCTCTTGTGGAGCTTATAATGAAAATTTAAATTTATTTGATACTATATTAGTTGACCATTCATATACAGAAGGAAACTTTGCTTACGAATGGAATGAAGAAGATTGCCACATTGCAAAATCAAGTGATGAACTTAATTTAAAAATAGAAGAAGCTGCTAAACTTAATAATATTAAATATATAAAAGGAAACACACTTTGTAATGATTGTTTTGATGGATATTTAGCAGATATTCCAGCTTTTATTAATCGCTTTCCAAAAGAATTAGATATAATTGCATGTGAAATGGAAGCTTTTGCACTATTTTATATTGCTAAATACTTAGGTAAACAAGCCTCTTGTTTGCTTACAGTTGTTGATTCTTACTACAAAAATTTAGAAAGTACTTCTGAAGAAAGAGAAAAATCTTTAAATGATATGATTGTACTTGCATTAGAAAGTATCTAAATAAAAAAACAAAGCCTTATACAGACTTTGTTTTTTTTATTTTGTTATTGATATAACTTTATATTTCATTATTCCTGCTGGTGCATGTACTTCAACTACTTGACCTTTTTTAGCACCCATTAAAGCCATACCTATTGGTGATTCATTAGAGATTTTATTTTGTGATAAATCTACTTCAGTTGAACCAACTATTGTATATGATTCTTCTTCGTCAAATTCCATATCTAATACTTTTACTGTATTTCCTACTTGTACAGTTTTTGTATCAATTTCAGATTCATCTATAATTTTTGCATATCTTATTTTATTTTCTAATTCTGCGATTTTTGCTTCGTTTGCTGCTTGCGCATTTTTTGCTTCGTCATACTCTGAATTTTCTGATAAATCACCAAATCCTAATGCTATTTTTATTCTTTCTGCAATTTCAGCTCTTTTTACTGTTACCAAATTTTCCAATTCTTTTTCTAGGTTTTCATAACCTTCTTGAGTTAATAATATTTCTTTATCACCCATTTTGTCATTCCTCCTTTAAGTTTGTCTTTATTTAATAGACGAATTATATATTAAACTATTGTTTTAATTTTGTCAAGTTTTTCACTAAATTTTCACTTTGTAATTTGAGTATATTTTGCATTTTTTATTATCTCATTTTCATCTATTCTTCCATTATTTCCAATTAATCCTGTTATTTTAACATTATCTTTTTTTATAATATCCGCTTCTATATTTTTTCTTTTTTTCAAATCCGTTTTTGACAGCATAACGCTTTTAGCCTTTTGGCTTTGTATCTTTCTTAATAAAATAGCTTCATATATTTTAACTGTATCAAATTCATTTTCTTTGCAGAAAATTTCATATTTTTCAATATAATCATCTGGAATTGATATTTGAAAATAATTTATATTTATACCTTCAAAGCTAGTATCATCAATCTTCACATTTTCTTTAAGATTTATAATAATTGCATTTCTATCTATTTTGTATTTTTTCATTTCACTTTTATTCATATTAACGTTAAATATGTATTTTGCTTTTTTTAAGGCTTTATTTTTATTATTTGATACACTAATTAATATATCTTCTTTTTCATAGAGATTGTCTTGTACTTTTTTAAATCTTTCCATATCATTAGTTACTATATTTACTGTTTTACAATTTTCTATATATGGCTCTAAAAATTGTAAGTCCATATTATTATCTTTCTTTATCATAAAAAAAACATCTTGTTTATTCATTGGTTCTTTTTGAATTTTCAATATATATTCAAATATATCAAAATTCATATATTGCATAAGTCTTTTCCCATTTACTATCCTCTTATTTACTTTACATATTTCATCTACTATTCCTTCATATAAATTGCTATTTATTATCTCCTCTGAAAATACTACTGTATCTATTTTTACTTTTTTAAGTTCATTAATAAACTTATGTATAAACTTTTCTTGTTTTTTCTCTTTTATATTTCTTGGAATTTTAAATACTGTTCCTACATCATACTGTTCTTTTTTTATAATTCCTAAAAATTGTTTTACTCTTTCTATGATTTTTACCGGAATATCCGCTTTTTTTATATAGCCAATATTTATAAAAATCACCTCCTACAATATAGCTTGTTCTATATTATATTAGGTGATTTTTATTTTATGACATCTATTTAATTCTTAACTTTTCAGAAATTAAGTTCCATATGCTTTCTGTTTCAGAGCCTTTTTTCCAATATCCAGCTCCTGCTAATTTGTATTGTTCAATTAATGAAAGTTTTGCTTCAATTGATTTTTCATCTTCAATCCATGTTTTATAGTTTCTACCGTTTTTTGTATAACTTACTTCATATTGTTTTAAACTGTCATCCCATGTTTTTGTAGCACTACTTGGAATAATGCTATTTAAGCTTTTCATATCTATTGCTTCATTATCCCATCCATCAGATGTTTCATACCATACACGAGTATAAAATGGTATTGCAAGTATAATCTTACTAGATTCTATTTCTTCCTGTGTTCCAACTAATTTTTTTAGTGATACTTCGGTCCAATCATATCCAGCATTTGTTCCTACTGTTGTATTTTGATCATATGCCATAAATACTACATAATCCGCAATTTTTCCTATAGTATGTCTATCATAACACATAGACCAATTTTCTCCTCCATCTGGTGCAGTAAAATCTACTGATAAAACTGCTCCTATTTCATTTAAACGAGGTTTAAGTTCTATTAAAAATCTTGAAAATAAATTTTTATCTTCTGAATACATATATTCAAAATCAATATTTATTCCATCTAAATTGTATTTTACAATATAGCTTACAATTCTTTCTATTAAGTCTTCTCTTAATTTTGAATCTCTCATAATTTCTGATGTTGTATCTATATATGAGTTATTTGATATACTTGGCCATACTTTATATCCTTGATTATGTGCCCATTCAATATACTGTTTTCCTGCTGTTCCTACATTTTCATCTACTTTTCCTTTGCCTAACTTTTCTAATGTAAAAAATGTTGGTGATACTACATTTACTCCTTTTAAACTTCCTTCTCTATATGGTGCTTCCCCATATTCTGAAAAATAATCCCATATTAAGCTTATATTTCCATCAATTTTTTTAGATGTTACTAAATTATCTCTTAGTGTAAGATTATTAGTAAGAGTATCTTCTTTTACATAACCTAGTTTTCCGCTCTGTGTTCTTACCATTACCCAACCGTCTTTGCTAGAATTGTTTACAACAACTACATTTTCGCCTTTTTTTATTTTATCTACATTTTTAGAAAATATTGTTCTTTTATATTTAACACTATTATCTTTATTGCTGTCTGCAACTACTTTTTTTCTATTTAAAGATTCTATAACATAGCAATCTTTGTTACTAATATATTTTGCTTCAACTTCGTATATATCTTGCATTTCTGAAAAAGGAATATAATATGTACCATCTCTATTAATTACTGTCCCAGAAATATTTACATTTGAACCATTGTTTTTCATTTTGTTTTCCCCAACAACAATGTATGCTACTTTATTATCAGATGTTGTTATTATTCTATTATATGTTTCATCATAATAAATATATGGGTCGAAGAAATTTTCTATATCTTCTTTTGATATGTATACCATTCCATTTTCAACTATTACGTCTTTTCTTAAATCTGCTGTTACATTATTATTATTTATAATTAAGTTTGTTTTACCTTCTAAATCGTCCCTCAAAAAGTTTTGGGCATATTTTACCGAAAATACTACACTTGCTAAAAATATAGCTACTATTATTATCTTTAAAAAGATTTTACTTCCTTGTTTTTCTTCTCTTTTTTCTCGTCTTGACATATTTTTATTCTCCTTTTTTGGTTTGTCCATTTTTTACTTTTTTAACTATATCATAAGACCTAAAAAAATAATAGACCTTATTTCAAAAAACATATTAAATTTTGCATATTTTGAAAATTTTAGGAAATTATATTTAATATAAATTAGAAATTGGAGGTTGATTTTAATTGGGTATTGAAAAACATTTATATATTACAGGAACATCAAATGTTTCTTGGAAAGATGCTGTTATTCAGTCTGTAGCTGAAGCTTCTAAAACAATAGACTACTTGTCATCTGTTCGTATACTTGATCAAAGAGCTCATATTGATGGTAAGAAAATTAGTCAATATTACGTAGATTTAGATATTTCTTTTGTTATTGACAGAGATAGAGATTAATATAAAGGAGGATAAATATAAATATGAAACCTATTGAAACAAAACAAGAATATAGCAACTATGTCGATAAAAAATCCCCTAATTCACCAATTCTTAAAAATTGTTTTAATGCTTTTTGGGTTGGTGGACTAATATGTTCTGTTGGACAAATTTTATTTGATTTTTGTAAATACAAAGGTTTAGAAGAAACTGCATGTTCAACAATTGTATCTATTGTATTAATTGGAATTGCAGCACTTCTTACAGGACTTAATATATTTAATAAAATCGGTAAATTTGCAGGTGCAGGTTCACTTGTTCCAATTACAGGATTTGCAAATTCTATTGTATCTCCTGCTATTGAATATAAGTCTGAAGGATATGTAATGGGTGTTGGAGGAAAAATGTTTACTGTAGCAGGTCCTGTTTTAGTTTATGGAATTTCTGCATCTGTTTTAATTGGAATTATAGCAACATTTTTTGTTTAAGAAATAAAAGGAGGAATTTTTTATGAAACATATAGGTGCTCAAACTATTTTATTTGACAATCCACCAACAATTTTAGAAACATCATCTATTGTTGGTCCAAAAGAATCTGAAGGACCTATGGCAAAGTATTTTGATACATGTTTAGATGATGAATTCTGGGGCGAAAAAACTTGGGAAAAAGCTGAGAGTAAAATTATTAAAGAAAACGTTAATTCTGTTATTGCAAAATCTGGTATACCTGCAACAGATATTAATTATTGTTTTGCAGGTGACCTTTTAAATCAATGTATATCTACCAATTTTGGTCTTCGTGAACTAAACATACCTTTTTTTGGTGTTTTTGGCGCTTGTTCAACTTTTGTTGAAAGTATGTGTTTAGGAAGTGTTTTTATAGAATCTGGTGCTGCTCAAAATGTTCTTTGTGCTACATCAAGCCATTTCTGTAGTGCTGAAAAACAATTTAGATTTCCTTTGGAGCTAGGTAATCAAAGACCCCCTACTGCTCAATGGACTGTAACAGGTTCAGGTGCTGCAATTTTATCTGCATCTGGACAAGGTCCATATATTACCTGCATAACTCCAGGAAAAATAGTTGATATGGGAATTAAAGATGCAAATAATATGGGTGCTGCAATGGCTCCTGCTGCTCTTGACACTTTAATTACACATTTTAGAGATACTGGTAGAAAACCAAGTTATTATGATGCAATTATTACTGGAGATTTAGGATACATTGGTAAAGAAATTTTAACTGAACTTGCCGAAACAAAAGGTTATAATATCAAAAGCAATTATGATGATTGTGGAGTTTTAATTTTTGATAAAGAAAAACAAGATACACACTCTGGTGGTAGCGGTTGTGCTTGTATTGGAACAGTATTTTCAGGATATTTTTATAAACAACTAAAAGAGAAAAAAATGAATCGTATTTTATTAATAGCAACAGGTGCTCTTATGAACTCTATGAGTTCACAACAAGGTGAATCAATTCCTGGAATTGCTCATGCAATTTCTATTGAGAATTAACTTTAGAAAGGAGTAAAATGATGGATTTTTGGCAAAGTATTGATTTTATGCAACTTTTAAGATGCTTTATAGTTGGTGGACTTATTTGTATTATTGGACAAATTTTAATTGATAAAACGAAACTCACTCCTGCTAGAATTTTAGTTATATTTGTTACAACTGGAGCAATTCTTGGTGGTCTTGGAATTTATAAATATTTAATTGATTTTGCAGGTTGTGGAGCAACAGTTCCTTTAACAGGTTTTGGTGCCAACCTTGCAAAAGGTGCAATAGAAGAAGTAAAAAATTCTGGACTTTTAGGAGCTTTTATTGGTGGAGTTAAGGCTTCAAGTGGTGGTATTGCTGCTGCAATATTCTTTGGATATATTGCTTCACTTATTGCAAAACCTAAAATTAAAAAGCAATAAAATATAAGTACTAAAAACTTATAGATAAAAAAAACGAGAGATTATTTTATACTATTTTCCCTCGTTTATTTTTAATCTTCTTTCATTTTATTAATTTTATCTAAAACATCATACCAGCTATATACTCTTTTAATATTTTTTCCATTTAAATTTCTATTATATGGGTTATGAAAACATAATACTGGTATTTTGCTTGATATATCTAAAACATTATATGGTGAATCATCAATCATTACATCTATATTTCTTTCTAGACAATATGGTAATTTACTTCCATTTGTAAATACCAATTCGTCATATTCTATTTTATTTTTTTCAAGCCAATTTTTTACTAATGTTTTCATTGTTCCGTAGCTACTTGCAGGTAATCCTTCTTCATTTCTTGCAGTAATGATATATATTTCATTTTCCTTTTTTAGTTTTGATATTATTTCTACTGCAAAGTCTCTTACAGGATACTCTGTTGCATAATATTCTAGGTAATTATTCCAAAATTGTTCATTTTGTTCATCTGTAATTCCTAATGCTTTTACTTCATCATATTCATCTTCACATATCTTAAAATTAATTCCATTTTCTATACAAAATTTTTGACCATAATCCACAATAAATCTACTAATGTCAGTTAATACTCCATCTATATCAATTCCTATTTTCATGATTTTCTCCTATCTTTATTTTCGCTTTATCATTATAATAGAACAAATAAAAAAAGACAACTATATTTTGAAATTTAGTTGTCCTTTTTTACTATACTCTTAAAAACTTATGCTTTTTTTGAAATTTCAGCTAATTCTGTAAAAGCTTTTGGATCTGTTACAGCTAAGTCAGCTAACATTTTTCTGTTAACTACAACATTTGCTTTCTTTAATCCTGCGATCATTTTGCTATATGTTGTTCCATTCATTCTAGCTGCTGCATTAATTCTTGCTATCCATAATTTTCTAAAATTACTCTTTTTGTCTTTTCTTCCTACATATGCATACATTCCTGATTTCATAACTGCTTGTTTAGCCATTCTGAATCTGTAATGTTTTGCTCCATAGTATCCTTCTGCTCTTTTTAATATTTTTTTATGTTTTTTACGAGTGATAATTGCTGTTTTTACTCTTGCCATTTATTTTCACCTTCCTTATTCTTATTTCTAGTTGTTACCATATGGTAATAATTTTTTGATTCCTGCTTCACATGTTTTGTCTGCGTAAGCATCTTGTACTTTTCCTCTTGATTTAGCTCTTGATGTTTTGTTAGCTAAAAGATGTCTTTTATTAGATTTTGTTCTTTTAACTTTTCCTGTTGCAGTATATGAATATCTTTTCTTTGCTGCTTTATTTGTTTTTA
>OLSL01000434.1_pt1 | contig 45866 bp, 40 predicted proteins | sample 1672511 | NCBI WGS metagenome assembly OLSL01 (sample SAMEA3136694, study PRJEB25190) | human gut metagenome | biome: human gut; feature: human-associated habitat; material: faeces | place: Austria | collected 2013
GCAACTCGACGATGAAGCGCGAATTCTCGCCGTCCCCCAAAATCAAATTGTGGACGATTGAAAAGGAATCCACCATTACATGTGAAGAGTCCAGGAAAGTGGAGGTGACGCTCGAAGAACCTGCGCCTGTCGTTGAAGAAAGCGATAGCATATGCGAAACATATATCATTCCCCCCCAGATTTTTGTAACGGCTTGCAAGGATGAAGTACTCGACGAGTGGAGACTGCGCGTGCAGCAAGTTTCCGGCGGTTCCACGATTCTCTTGCGCACGGGAGGATACAGGGATGCCCTTAAAAATCCCCCTGTCACCGAAGAAGAAGCCGTCGAAGCGGTCACTGTAATGAACCGTTACCAATCTCATAGACTCGGCGCATGGCATACTCAGGAGGCATCCCTCGCCCACGAGGAACACCACCGCCGAGAATTTAATGACGCCTTCCAATTCTACTGGGACAATTTGAGAATACAGGATACGCTTGAAATGAAGCATGAATCCTGTGAAAAAGTTCCGAAAATGGAAGATTTTCTGGAAAATATGCAGCCATTCGTTACCGAGTTGAGGAATATGTATTTTGGAGCTGTCTATAACTATGTCTTGGTATTGCCGGATGATGCCAATGAGCGTCCCTACTGTGCCGGACAAAAAGTTCTGAACGAGGCGACCCGGAAGATTATTGCCCAGGCAAAGGCCAATGGATGGAGCAGGGTACCTGATGAAGTCACGGAACCGGGAACGATTGAACCGCCCTGTTTCCTTCCGCCTGTCAACGGCATGTATGCCCGCAGCGTGGCCGTTGCGGAGGAACCGGCATCCTTGACCCTCTCCATTGCGGATACCTCCCGGTTCAGGGAAGGCAGAATCACAGTCCGCTTCCGCAATGAAGGAAACGAGCCCGTCCGGATTCCGGACGAAATCAACGATGAGACTGCCGATTATTTCTTCCTGACGGTGTTGAGGACGGAACGGGGGAACTTCCGCGTCCTGAACAGGACAGGCGGGAAAATAACCTTCAATCGTTCCTTGAACTACCGGGAACTGGCCCCCGGCCAGGAATACAGCGTCACGATTCCGGTATGTCTGGATGAAGTCGATCTGGAAGGCTGGAAAAAATGTTCTTGTGAACTGGAAACGCGCTACTATAATCAGCAGGGTGAAGGTTGTTTCCGGGGGATGCTTCGGGCGACGGCCAGACTCGCGCTGCAATGAAAAAAATCTTCCGGTATTTAGTACTTCTGGCAAGCCTGTCCCTCCATGCCGCGGCGTGGGGGGACATGGCCGACAACGGAGTGGAATGCTCCGTGGTGATGGAAAAGACCCGGTTTGACGCGAGGGAGACGTTCCCTGACTTCAAGCTGGTGTTCACGAACAAGGGCGAAAAGACCGTGCGCCTGTTCGACGACTTCTATCCCCTCAAGGATGACGGCCCTAATATCCGTATCGAAATATGGGAAAAAGCGGGAGGGAAAAGATATGGGTACAGAGTGGGCGAAATAGAGAATCCAATAGCCTGTTATGGAGCCACGTATTTGCTTGAACGGGCAGCAGACTCCATACGCTTCATTACGTTGAAGCCGGGAGAAAAGCATGAAGTCCCCATCAAGGAAGCTTACCTGTTGCTGACGTATTTTGACCGTCTTCGCAATGATCAGAACTATGAGTTGGAAGTACGTTTCAGGGATGAATGTTCGTATCCCGGTGTTCGGAGGGTGTATGTAGGGAAGGCAGAATTTAGTTTGTCGCGCCGATCGCCCAAAGGATTCTTGCGCCAATAACTTTTCTGTTTTATTAAAAAGCTATGGTCTCCTACGCAAAGTTTCCCCAGAATTCCTCAAATCGCTTTCCAGGCATAAAGGCCCGGCTCCTGCGCTGGTGAAGAAAATAGCAATCCGGGCAGAGAAAATTTCCACTGCTGGCGGTTCCCTTTGACGTACACGCCCGTATCGTTTACAACGGGGCATATCCCATGCAGGACTTCCTTTCCACTGTTATTCTTCTGTTCATCGTCATCGACCCGGTGGGTCTGGCGCCCATGATCCAGGGAATGCTGAAAAAATACTCGCCCGCCCAGCAGAAGGCTATTCTGACACGGGAGCTTGTATTTGCGTTGAGCCTGCTGCTCCTTTTCTTCTTTTCCGGAAAATTCCTGCTGAACCTGCTGGGGCTGGAACCTTCCACCCTGAGCATTTCCGGAGGCATCCTGCTGTTTCTCGTAGCGCTGGGCATGGTCTTCCCCGCCAAGGATATGCTTTCTTCTTCCGGACGAGCGGACGGAAAAGACGAACCCTTCATTGTTCCCATCGCCATGCCCCTGATGGCCGGCCCCTCTTCCCTGTCCATCATTATGCTGCACGCCTCCCAGACTCCGGACAGCATTTCCCAGATGACCTATGCCGGGGCCATCGTGACCGCCTGGTTCCTCTCCGGAATGGTGCTTTTCATCGCCCAGAAGTTCCTGCGTCTGCTGGGAGAAAAAGGGACAATCGCCTTGGAACGGATGATGGGCATGGTGCTCATCATGATTTCCGTCCAGATGTTTATGAACGGCCTCGCCGGCTACGGCGTCAAATAGAAAGACGGTTCCGACCATGCTTTGGCTTCTGCACGGCAATCTGGGTTCTCCGGCGGATTGGAAACCCGTCATGGATTTTCTTCGTGCCGGAGGAGTGGAGGCTCGCGCCCTGAACCTCTGGAGGTATCTGGAATGCTGCCCCAAAAGCCTGAAGGATATGGGGCGCGTGCTTTGTTCCGAAATAGCCTCCCAGGACCGTCATCCCCTCATCTGCGGCTATTCCCTGGGGGGCAGGTTGGCCATGCAGGCCGTTTTGGCCCATCCCCCTCTCTGGAAAGGAGCCATATTCGTCAGCGCCAATCCCGGCCTGGAACATGAAGAGGAACGGGCGGCGCGGCGGGCGAAGGATGCGGAATGGGCCGTCCAATGCCTTTCCGCATCTTGGGAAAATTTTTTGAAGGAATGGGATGCCCAGGGCGTATTTGAAGGCAGTCCGCCGCCTCCGGACCGTTCTTCCCTGAAACCGTGGCGCAAATCCATCTCCCGCGCCTTTATTGACTGGTCCGTGGGCGCACAGGAAAACCTGGCCCCGCTTTTGAAGCAATCCCCTGTTCCCCAGCTGTGGATTGCCGGACAGCGCGATGCCAGATTCAGCGCCCTGGCGCGGCGCATGGCAGGAGGGCAAGCCGTCATCATCCCTCATGCCGGCCACCGGCTTCCCCTGGAAACGCCGGAAAGGCTGGCGGAATGCCTGCAACCATTTATTCTGCAAAACCTATGAACGATCCTGAAATACCAGATGCGGAAGATTTGAGAAAACTGGTGGAGGAAATCGCGCAGACCCATATCCCTTTCGGCATGTACGGTCCTGCCAAATACCCGCCCAAGGGATGTCCGCTGATGGACGTCCCCCAGGAATATCTGGCCTGGTTCCAGGCCAAAGGGTTCCCGAAAGGGAAACTGGGCCGTCTGATGGAACAGTGCCTGCTGCTGAAAGGGAACGGGCTGGACTCTCTTTTTGACCCCTTCCGGAAAGCCAACGGCGGGCGGACGAAGAAAAACGCCCGCCGCCGCGTGTGGGATTTTGAAAATGAATGACCTTCCTCTCCGGCAAATCAGGAAGGAGGAACCATCTTCACTTCCAGGCTTGCGCCCCCTTCTTCCTTAACAGCTAGCACGTAAAAAACCCCGTCCTCTTTCTTCCCACGCGTGACCACAATGGTCAGACTGCCGCGGGACAGCCTGACGCCGTCCGCCGGAACGGAAGAGATCCCCAGTTCCGCCAGGAGTTCAAGCGCTTGAATGCCGTCCCTCACACGGATGGTTTTCCCGTCGTCTGCTATCTGCTTCTTTACTTCCTGCCAGGCGGCGGCAAGCTGGCGGGGTTCCCGCTGCCGCATCTCCGCCGGAGACAAGGACGGCAGAACCATGCACAGCACGGCGGACAGGATAATCAACGGTTTCTTCATGACAGGGAGGCGGAGGGAAGCTGCTTGTCTAATGCGTTCTGGAAATTTTCCAGGGCCTGCATGGCATGGCCTGATTCTTTCCGGTCAATGTAAAGCGTCAGGCCGCAATAAGGGCACCTGATGGAGCCGGACAGCAAGTCCGGAATGGTCGTGGGGAAATACACCCCGCATTTGGGGCAGTCAAGGCCCGGAGTACGCTGGTAGGAATAAGTTGTTTTCTGGTCCATATCGTTTCTTTCAATTAATCATTCTTTTCCCGGGAAGGGACATCCTCATAATGCGGCCTGGAAGCCAGCTGGAGAAATTGGGACAGGCCGGAAGGCATGTCAGCCTGCTGCATGGAGACATGGATTTTCATGTTCGCCTGCAGGGAGGAAGAAGCCCCTCTCCCGGACTGCGGAGCCAGGGAAGCCCGAAAATTCAGCCCTTCATCCCGCTCTTTTCCGCCGGGGGACTCCACCTCTCCCCTGTTCAGGGAAAAATGTTCATTCGGCGCGGCGGCTACGGCGTCAATGATATTGATGTCAAAATCAAAATCCGCCTGTTTGATTTGCAGCAGCGGCAGCGTCACCAGGCTGACGAGCGGCACGCTGACCTTCTTTTCCGCGCCGCCGGAAGCGTCGCTGTCCGTAAAATTGAAGCTGATCAACCTCAACGCCCCGGTGGAACCGTCCACAGGATTGTAGGACTCAAAGGCCAGGGACATGAAATGCTTCATGTAGCGTTCCGTGGACATCGCATCCGCGTCAATCGTTGCGACCAGCGGCGCTGAAATCAGCTGCTGCAGGCTCATAATGTGCCCGTTCACCTTGTTATTATTTGTAGAATCACTCATCATCTATCACTATTGCGCGGACAACCCGGAAACATCATTCTGCTCCGCCAGAACGGAGGGAATGGAAGCAGGGGATATATTCAGGCGCAGGGTCTGCACGGCTTCCTCCGGCATCTTTTTCAGCTTGTCCGCCTCTACTTCCACATCCACCACCACACTGCTTTCCTGCCTGGTGAGGACATACTTTTCCGCCAGAGCGGCCAAGAAAGAGGAAAGGCCTTCCCGGAGATTGGCGCGGCATTCCTGCCTGAGGGGGTCTCCCCGGGTTCCCAGGAACAGGTCCTCCAGCTCCGGATTATCCATGAATTCCCTTTCCGCGACGCCTGCCAGAAGCTCCAGCAGCAATCCCCTGTCCAGCCCGGGTTCCGCCTTCAGGAGCGCGCCCTCATGAGCGGAAACGGCTGCGGAAATTTTCTTCCCCAGGTAGGAGCAGAAATTCTTTTTCCACTGTTCCTCCCTGGCCAGCAGGCTTGAGAAGTCGCTTCTCGCTTCGTCGTCCGGAAGGCTGGAATGCACCACAGCCATCACAATGGAACGGATGGCAAACGCCGGCACGCGCTCTTCCAGTTCCTGCCGGAACAGGCTCCACTGCTCCGTGTCCGCAACCTGTTTCTCCTCCACCCCGGAAGTTCCCGTCACCGCATATTTCAAATCGAATTCCAGGGAGCCTATCTGGGCGCTGGGAAGCGGGAAACCGCACGCACGGCCTCTCTTCCCATACTGGCGCGCCAGTGATGCCGCGTGGCAGTTTGCCGCATGCTGCGCTTCAATAATGTCCTTCAGCAGGGATTCCACGATGAGATTAAGACGGGACATGGCTCTGGAATGGAGGAGAAATCGCTATGGTTCGGTTATCAGGCGCCTACAGCCACCTTCCTCTTGAGTTCTCCAGCGCTCACCGTGCAGTTTCTGGCGTCTTCCCTGGAAAGTGTGTATTCCTTGCCGGAATCCGTTTTCACAATCCTGGCTTCATTCCCCGCACCGTTTTCAAATATTTCCGTCGCTTCGCCTATCCGCAGGGTGATGGCTTCCGGGTCAAACAGCCCCTCCCTGTTTTTGTAGGAGGTTATCAATTTCACGGTTCCGTCGTCCTGGATGGCATGCTGCACGTCCAGGAACCCTTCCGGAGAAACGACGGAAATGCTATTGTTCAGCATCTCCAGCACCTTGGCCATCCCGGCAGGCATACTGTCCTGTCCGGCATGGACGGCTACGTCCATGGTGTATTCCACGCTGTATTTGGAATCCCTGGTCGCAGAGGAGTCCTTTTTGCTGGAATAGCTGGCATTCATGCTGCCGCGCGCCCAAAAGCACCTTGCAGAGGCGGAAACGCTGGTGTCTACGGAACTGGAGGAATTTTCCGTCTCCGTACTGGCGGCGGACGCGCTGATATTCGCCTTGAAATTGATGTCGATGGAGTTAATGGCGATATAGGGAATGGGGACGATGGTCAGAAGGGGAACCGTAATCTGAGCCATGCGGCCGTCCTTGATGAACTGGAAGGAAACGTTCACCGTCTTCTTCTCTTCCCCATCCGCGTACAGGCCCACGTTCTGGATGAATTCCCAGGAAGTCCGGGCCGCCTGGGCCTGTGCTTCCACACAGGCGACCAGGGGACCGCCGATGATGTTGCCGAAAGGCAGCGACTGCAGGGAGGAAGTCGCCGCTTCTGCTGCTGATCTGTCAATTGCCATATATTTAATTTCTATTTCTGGTTTAGATTCATTGATATGCCGCCTTCCGGCGACGTCGTGAATGATGCGGCCATTCCGTTTCTGCTTCCATCCCGCCTTTCCGGCCGTTCCATTTCGCTTTCCCGGAACGCCGCAGGAGCCCGTGCGGCAGGCCGGAACTTATTTGGAAAACGACAGCATGTTCAAACTGCCCAGCACTTTTTTCTTCATGAATTTGCTGATGGGAATGGCAACGACGCCCACCTGGAGGAAGTTGCCCGCAATGGATTCTATATGCAGCTTGTTAACCAGGTAGGAACGGTGCACGCGGATAAAATATTCCCCATCCAGATGCTCGGATACCCGCGCCAGCGGAGCGGATACCAGGATAGCCGGCATGCCGTGCACGTGCAGCGTGCAATAACTTCCGCCCGCCTCCACATACAGGATATGCTTCATCAGGATGCGCTGGAATCCGTCATTCATTTTCACGAATACCATGGGATTCCTGGATAGGGAAATCCTTGCGTTTTTCCCTGCCGGCGGGAAAAGGGCTTCATCCTTCATTTCCATGATTTCCAGCTTATCCCCCTCTTCCACCGGCTCCGGCACTGGAGCATAGCAGACCCTATCTTTTTTAGTGACTTTAATAAATTGAACGGTCATTCAAAAATCATAAAAAAAACTTTAAATCATCAATAAATCTCTCAATGAATAACAAAAATGGCCTTTTGAAACCAAAATCCACTCTTTCGGATGGGAAGAGGGAACCATGCCGTTCCATGAATTCAGGGCCGTCCCCCTCCTGCACCGCTGCCTGAATCCCTCTGACGGCAACCCTGAAAAAGCCTCCTAATGGACAGATTCCATCCATCCTCCGCAAAACGGATACTCCAGGGAGCAGGAATCTTTCATGGCAACATAAAAATCAGATTCGAGCCGTGGCCAGGAAGACCACATGCATGACGGAAACCAGCGTTACAAAATACATATCCGCCTGCGCGGACGGCACAGAGGAAAAGGGGCCGGCCATGCCGAGGCTCAAAGCGCCATGCGGACACCGGGAAATACAGTCGCGGCACAAGGTGCAGCGCCGGGAAATGCGGCAGGCCCCGCCCCCGCGCGAGATGGAGAGATCACGGCAGGCGGAGGCGCACCGCATGCACCCGGTGCATGTCTCCCTGACGCGCATGCGCCACGGGGACAGCCTGCCCAGCAAACTGGCGGCCAGCCCCATGGGGCAAAACCTGCTGCAATATTCCCGCACACCGTTTTCGGAACTTTTCTTCCAGGCAAATGGAGCCGTGAGAGCTACGGCGAACGCCGCCGCCAGGGCATACCCCAGCGGAACGCCCCACACGGACAAAAGGAGGGGAATCCCCACTGCCGCAGCAAGGGAAAACCACCTCCAGTCACAGGCTTTTTTTCCACCCGGCACCGGATGCCCCTTCCTGCGGGAAGAAGCGGCGGCCAGGCAGTCCCACACCCCGAAGTAGCACAAATGGCTGCACCAGGAACTCCCGGCCATAAGGACGGATACGCTGAACAATGCCAGCATGAAAAAACCTTCTTCCCGGTAAACCGGGCCGGAAATCATCATAAACGGCACGGGAATATGGAGCTTCCCCGTCATCAGCAGGGAGGGAGCCACCGTCACTCCCAGCAGAAACTGGAGAAAAAAAGCGGAGGCAAACACGGTCCACATCACCTGCCGCCTGCGCGGAGACGTCTGCGGATTCAACAAACCTTCCGCGCAATAGCCGCCCCACCAGGCCAGGAGAAGAATCGCCAGCCCATTAGCCCCCTGCCACGGCAAGATGCGCTCCCCCATCAGCAAACGTAAAGGAACCAGCGCATCCAGCAAAAACAGAAGCAATACGGAAACGGAAAATACGCGGCTGCGGGCCAGCTCCGGGACGGGCAAATTCTTTTCTCCGCGCCTCCGCCATAGAATGGCCACCGCATGAAGCAACAGCGCGGCAGCCGGAATGGAAGTCCAGAGCAGGAAAGGCCCCCCTTCCATCATCCACAGCCTAGCCAGACGCCAGGCTTCCGCCCCCCAGAAAAGCAGGGAAACCTGCAGCAGAAACGTGACGCTCCTGCGAAGCCAGCCGCGACGGGAAAATGAAAAAAACGCCAGGCCCATGCACAAAACAATGCCCGCACACATCCCGCCGCGCAAAAAATAGGCGGCCGTTATCAAAAAACAGAACAAGGAGATGAGTCCGGGGCCGGTCATGACATCGTGGGGCCTGTCTGGTGCCCCCAACATAAGGGAAAAGACCGGTCGCGCCAGAAAAAAACGGTTCATCCGCCTGTTAAGATAGCCCCATTGCATCACGCTCCGCCGGAAACGCGAGGCAGGAAAATATTTCCGCGTCGCCGCTCCGTCCGGATTTTCCGAAACACGCGGAAGAACACCGCTCCACAGCGATGAATACTGCGGAAATACTCCGCCGGAACGGCAAGCTCCATGCGCGGCCGCCGTTTGGCCGGGCATGGAGCCGTATCAGGATGTTAAATTACAATTTTTTGGTGTTCAGCTTTTTATCCACCACTATGCCGTCCGTGAGCTTCGGCTGGAACTTCATGTCGCGACGAGCCTTGAATTTCAGCACAAACAGTTCGGAGGTTCCTTCCACAGGCTCTTTGTCTCCGATGTTGACGAAGGTGGGATACAGGGCCTTGGTCCCGTTCGTATGAAGCCTGTCGTTCGTCAGGTTCTCCATGTTCTTCATGTTCTTCACCTCCACGCCCACGAATTCCAAATCCTTGGGGTCATACGGAAGAGCGAAGCTCAGGGCATTCACCAGCCGGAGGTTCCGGCCCTTTACGGACACCTTGACGGCGTCTCCCCTGGAATACCTTTTCTTATCCGCACTAAGCAAAAGCGTTCCGTCCACGCGGACTTTCTTCTTTGCCTCCTCGGCGGCTTTTTTCTTCTCGTCGTCCCCTACCGCCTTATCCTCTTCCTCATCTTTCTTGTCGGCTTCTTCCTGCGGCTGGTCGGCTTCGTCTTCCAGCTGGGTGGCTACCACGGAAATATCGTAAGCGTCAATAAGGCCATTCTTGTTGATGTCCCCGTTACTGATGTAGCCTTCAAAGTCGGAATCGCCTTTCCGCAGGCCCGTATAGTTGATGTAGGAAGTCAGGTCATTCCGGTCAATCTTGCCGTCGTTGTTGATATCGCCCGGCAAATAGCTTTCCGTACCCGGAACCTTGAAAACGTAGATTTCCCTGCCGGAGCCGTAATCACCCGCGCTTTCCGTGACATGAAGCTTGATATAGCGCGCCGTGGGAGCATCCTTGAAGCCGAATATCTTCACGTCTCCATTTTTATCCCACTGGAACGTTCCTGCCTTCGTCCAGTTCTCCCGGTCCATGCTGTAATAAACAGCGCCTTTCAGCAGCGTTCCGTTGCCGCCGTCCTCGCGGGGAACGTAATGAAACTTCTCAAGCCTGTTAATCGTTTTCAGGTCCATGACCAGGTCAAACGGAACAGCCTTCGCATCATGCTTCGTGTGCCACACATCCTTTTCCTTGAAATCAAACAGCTTCGCCAGGGAGCTGCCCTGGTTTTCCACGCTCGTTTCACCTTCGATTCCCGGAATGGCGAACTCAAGCGGATTGGCTTTCGTCTTCGCGCTGACGGCCGTCCACGCGGAATGGCCGTCCCGGTTGGCGGCCCGCACCTTGAAGGAATAAGGAGTCTCGGCCTCCAAATCCTCAAACAGGAATTCCGTTCCCTTGATGGTGGTGTACAGCATTCCTCCAAACTCGATTTCATAAAAATCGGCGTTCGGGACGGCGTCCCACGTAGGCTTCAGGGTATAGGCCGCCGCGTTTTCCTCCGTCACCGCGGCATTGGCGGGAGCGGTCAGGGCTCCGGAAGAAAGGCGATACTTTTCAGCCGGTTCAAACCGGAACCCTTCCACGGAAAGCACCGTAGGGGCCGCCGTGATATCTGCTGCGGCCAGCTTCACCAGCAATTGCGGATTCCCGGCGATCACCTTTTTTTCAAAATCGCTGCCTTTCGTTGCGAACCTGTTCAGGTTGGGAGCCCGGTCATAAAAATAAACATTCTCCCTGGATTTGAAATCCTCCAGGGAATTCGCTTCCGCCAGGTTGATGCTGTTTTCCCCAATTTTGGCGGAAACCCCGGACGGCTTCTGCGTCACATTGATGCGGAATTCCGTGGCCTTCTTTTTCTGGAAACCGTCGAAATCCCCCACCGCCGGATGAACAGTGACGGTCACGTTGTTTTTGCCGTCCACCCTGGACTCCACCAGAGTGCGGACGCCCCTGCCGGTTCTGTATTCCTCCGTCACGCCATCGTCGTCATACGTGGCAAAGGAGGTGCTGCCGTGCGGATAAAGTTCGTAAATGCGCAGATTGGGATTGATTTCCGAGACATTGTTGCTCGGGTTCGCCATAGGGATGATCGCGCCGTTTTTAACGAACACGGGCAACTTCCACAAAGGAGCATCAACATCATTGTAAATCTTGCCGCCCTCATACAAATCCCCGGTGAAATAATCAATCCACTGCCCTTCCGGCAGGTAAATGCCATGGCGGACGTCATTCCCCTCCTTATCCGCCCTGGTTTCCTGGTAAACGGGCGCCACCAGGAAGTAAGGGCCGTAGAGGAACTGGTACTGCGTCGCTTTGCCCAGCGTGTAGGGATTGGGATATTCCAGGAACATGGCCCGGATCATGGGCAGGCCGGAAACTGATTCCTCCGCAATGCTGTAAGCGTACGGAAGCAGTTCCGACTTGAGCTTGAGGTACCATCGGTTGATGGAGGTGTAAGGTTCCCCGAAAGCATGGGGATACTTCTCATTGGCTCCCCAGCCGTCCATGTTCAGCTCCATGGGGGTGAACGTTTTCCACTGGAAATCGCGGACGTTCACCAACGGGTTCTTTCCGCCGAAAATGCCGTCCATGTCCGAACAGATATTGGGCTGCCCGGAAAGGCCGGAGCCGATGTAGGTGGGAATATGGAAACGGATATACTCCCAGACGCCGCCCGTCTGGTCGCCCGACCAAATGCCGGCATACCGCTGGGTTCCGGCCCAGCCGTCCAGGGAAATAATGAACGGGCGGCTGTTATTCCCGTAGTAAGTCATGATCTGGGCTACGTCCGTAATACCGTTCAGACCGAAGGAATAGCCCGCGCCTACCCAGGCGACGTCCGTCTTCAGCACGCGCACTCCGGCGTCCCGCACTTCCTTCACGATATCGCGCTGGAGCAAAGCGCTGATTTCCGGCTTGGGATGCAGGTCGGACTGGGTCCACAAACCGATTTCCACGCCGTTTTTCCTGGCGTAGTCCGCCAGGCTCTTCAAATTCGCAATATTGCCGTCCAGGGTATCCGTCTGGCCGTACCCGGCTCCGTAGCCGTCGTTCGGCAGAAGCCATCCCAGCGGCATGTCATGGGCCTTGTAACGGTCCACGACGGCGCGGCCGGAAAACTGGTAATTATTCAATTCCCCGTTCAGGGATTCCTTAATGCCTCCGTTATCCTTCTGGCTTTCCTTGTACCGTTTCCCGTCCTCAAACAGGATGCCTTTTTCATCTTCCTTCCAGTAATCCCGGTTATAGGCGTTCAGATGGCCCTGGTAAAAGGCGAACTTGGGCAGCAGAACGGGAGCGCCGGTAAGCTGGTAGAAATCCCTCAAAAGGCTGACCGGCCCGTCGCTGACCATGAAAAAGACATCCAGATAATTTTCATCATGCGAGAGGTTCACCAGATTCTCTTCCCTGGAGCCGAAATCATACTGCCCTTTCTTGAAGGTATGCCACATGACGCCGTACCCGCCGGTGGACCAGTAAAAGGGAGTGGGGGAAGCCACGCCGCCATCCGTCCAGCTGTTCTGGTTTTCTATGGAAATGACCTTTCCCTTGTGGGAAAAACGGCCGTTCTGTACGCCGCCGCCGTAAAAATATTCGTCCGGCTTCGCCTTCAGGGAAAAGCTGGTTTTGCCCTTTCCAAAAAGCACGGGGGACGCCTGCTCCACCACCACGGAATTATCCTTCAGATTGATCACCTTGAAAAGAGAGGTCTTTTTATTTATCTCAATCCTGACCTTCCCCGTAGTGATGACAACCGCATCGCCCTGCTGGTCCACATCCAGCCGGGAAACCGGCCTCCGGGGACTGTCCGCCAGAATGCGGGCTTCCGGTTCCGCCTTGGGATCTCGGATAATACCGCCTCTGTCATCCCGGAAAATCCGGAAAACATTGTCTCCGTAAAAATCGAGCGTCATCCGGCGGTTGTTGTCAAGCAACACTTCCACGGCGGCAGGATTGATTTTTCTGGCGCCTTCAACGGCCTGGGCCTGTTGCTCCGGAACCGGTTCTTCCGATGCGGCAAGCGCGAAGCCCGAGAAGGAGATGGACAATCCGAAAGCCAGCAGGACGGACTTCCGGAACATGCCATGGTCTATTGAGTTTCCCATTATTGTAGTGTTTTATATTATTCAGCGGAACGGCGTTGCGGGAAGGATGCAAACGGTCGTCTCCTGGCGGGCGGCAGACCGCTTTCATTCATCATGCCGTCCAATATCGCGGTTATCTTGCCGCACCATACCCTTTGTCCGCAACCGTAACAAGGCCAAAGACGGCAGTAACGGCACACAATCGCTCCACACGTTCATAAAATACCTGTTCATAAAAGGTTGCCTTTCCAGGATGACGTTATTTCTTCTCCACGGCAGAAAACCGTAATATGAATCCGGCAGGCTGAAGCCATTATTGTACCCCCCGGCAATACATTCCCCCGGCGCCGGAAACTGCCCGCATGCGCCAATAGGAATACCGCGGACAACAGAACAGCTGAAAAAAGATGCATTCCTGTTTATTGCCGTTCGGAACAGAAGATTATTTTCTGTATTCCCGGCCCGGCAATCAATCCGGAACGAACCGTTCCGCTCCGGACAGAATGCCGCAGGCCGTCCGGCGACAGGGAACGGGCGTCACGCCGACAACCTGAACTCGTTCGGGGAATATCCCGTATTCTTCTTGAACATGCGGCTCAGGTGATGGGGATACTTGAACCCCAGTTCATAGGCGATTTCACTAACGGATTTATTGGTGGCGCAAAGGAGCTCCTTGGTTTTGTCCACCAGCTTGATATGGATATGCTCCTGGGGAGTTTTTCCCGTCTCTTTCTTGACGAGATCACCGAAATAGTTGGCGGAGAGATGCAGTTCATCCGCGAAATACTGCACATAGGGCAGACCCCATTCCTGAGGCTTGTCTCCCTCGAAGTAGGAATCCAGCAGGCGTTCGAACTCCGTCAGCACATCCCTGTTCACATTCTCGCGGGTAATGAACTGGCGGTCGTAAAAACGCATGCAGTGGTTCAGGAGAACTTCGATGTTGGCCGTCACGATGGACTTGGTATGCCGGTCAACGCCCCGTTCCAGTTCCTCCCGGATCTCCGTCAGGCCGTTCAGGAATAAATTCCTTTCCCTCTCCGACATATGGAGGGACTCGGAAGCGTCATAGGAAAAAAAGGTATAGTCCTTCATCCTGCGTCCCAGGGAGGTGCCGCGGAGCAAATCGGGATGGAACAGGAGGGCATAGCCCTCTACCCGGAAATATTCCCCGTTGTCATCATTGCCCAGCACCTGGCCGGGAGATACGAAGACAAGAGTTCCCTCCTGGTAATCATAATAATGCCTTCCGTACCGCAGGTCTCCGCATTTCAGGTCCTTCAGGAAAACGGCATAGAACCCGTAAGCCTTGCGGACATGCCGCAGCGGCGGGACCCTGGAAAAATCAACGACGCTGACCAGAGGGTGCAGCGTTTCCTGCCCCAAAAAGGAGTTGTAGTCCCCTACGGAATCCATGTTCAGAATAATGCCCATGCCCTTTCTCTGCTTTTGACCGGAGCATAACAGGAAGGGAGCCGGCTATCCAGCTCATTCCGGGAACCTGTAATCATGGTAGCAAAACCTGTAATCCGTCTATCGGAAAAAATAGAAATCCTATGGTAGTTTTGCAGGCATGAAAACAATTAACGGGCAAAACATGACATGCAGGGAGCTGGGCAAAAGCGGCCTGAAGGTTTCAGCCATAGGCCTGGGCTGCATGGGAATGAGCCATGCCTACGGAGCGCCCGCAGACAAAAAGGAAATGGCGGAACTCCTTTCCCGGGCCGTGGATATGGGATATACATTCTTTGATACGGCGGAAGTGTACGGAACGCCCGGACACCCCCACGACAACGAAGAACTGCTGGGGAAAGCGCTGGCGCCCTACCGGGACAGGATCGTTATTGCGACCAAATTCGGAATCCGTTTCAGCGGCACGGCAGGTCCCGGACCATACCCGCTGATCACCGATTCCCGCCCCGGCACAATCCGCCAATCCGTGGAAAGTTCCCTTAAAAGGCTGGGAGTAGAACGCATCGGCCTGTATTACCAGCACCGCATGGATGATTCCGTACCGCCGGAGGAAGTGGCGGGCGTCATGCAGGAGTTGATCCGTGAAGGCAAAATCGCGCATTGGGGTATTTCCGAAGCAACGGAGGAAGCCATACGGCGCGCACACGTAACATGTCCGGTCACCGCCATCCAGAACCGTTATTCCATGATGGCGCGCTATCATGAATCCCTTCTTCCCGTACTGGAAGAACTGGGCATCGGCTTTGTAGCGTTCTCCCCCCTGGCCAACGGCCTGCTCTCCGGCCGCTACAACCTAAATTCCACGTTTGAGCCGGGGACGGACTACCGCAGCTCCATGCCTCAGTTCAGACCGGAAAGCTTTGACGCCAACAAGGATCTCTTCCTCCTGCTCCGCAATCTGGCGGAAGAAAAACAGGCCACTCCGGCACAAATTTCCCTGGCGTGGATGCTCTGCAAAAAGCCCTGGATCGTTCCCATTCCGGGGACACGAAAGTTCTCCAGACTGAAAGAAAACGCAGAGGCAGCCCATGTAATACTATCCGCGGATGAAGTCCGGCAGATCGACGCAGCTCTCTCCTTCATGAACATGTCCGACGTGTTTGGAGGAAGCCCCATCACAGAAAAATCATCAACCCATTAATCAACAAATCACGCTTTTCCTCCCTTGCAAAAGCATGACAACTCAGTCTCCTTCATGAAATGATGAAAAAAAAACGGTTAATCCTCCCTGCCTTTTTCTTATCGATATTCACGCCTCCGGCCATGATTCAGGCGGGAGGCATCCCCCCTGTTCCAGCTGCGGAACAAGCCCCCCTGCTTATTGCAAGGCAGGGCAGTTTTGCCGTGGGCGGGAACATTCTGCAACGCCCGGGAACATATGACAACAGCCGTTTTCCCGGCTGGGGGCAAGCAGTTGAAGCCGGCCAGAGTTACCATGCCGACCACGCCGCCGTGGACTTCCAGATACCGGCCGATGCCCGCATGCTTCCTCTAATCTTCATTCATGGCTATGGACAGTCCGCCCGGTGCTGGCAGACAACACCGGACGGACGGGAGGGCTTTAATGACATGTTCCTGCGCAAAAGATACGCCACCTACCTGGTTGACCTCCCAGGACGGGGACGGGCGGGCAGAACGACGGCGGAAACCGCCATCAGGCCACTTGCCGACGAGCAGTTCTGGTTCGACATCTTCCGGATCGGCGAATGGCCCGCATTCAACCCGGGAGTACAGTTCCCTACGGACAAGGATTCCCTGGACCAGTTTTTCCGACAAATGACACCCGATATCGGCACGCACGATATGACAAAAGAACTCGATGCCCTGAGCGCCCTCTTCAAGCGCGTGGGCAAGGGCATCCTGGTCACTCATTCCGCAGGGGGATTCCCCGGCTGGCTGACGGCCATCCGCAGCCCGGAAGTGCGCGGCATCATTTCCCTGGAACCGGGCACCTACGTCTTCCCGGAAGGGGAGGTTCCCGAAGACATGCCCAGCCTCACCGGCACGATGAAGGGAATCGCCGTTCCGCCGGAGGAATTCAACAAGCTCACCCAAATCCCCATCATCCTCTACTTCGGAGATTATATTCCTGAAAACGTCACCGATAAGCTTGGAGGGGAAAACTGGCGCGTACGTCTGCAAATGGGACGCAAATTTGTGGAGGCCGTCAACAGGCATGGCGGCCATGCTGCTCTGGTGGAACTGCCCAAAATCGGTATCCGGGGAAATACGCATTTTCTGATGTCCGATAAAAACAATAACATCATTGCCGACCATATGGCCGCCTGGCTCCGGCAGAACAAACTTGACAGGTGACAGGCACACTCCCCCGCACATTTACTTTCTGCGTCCGCCATCTGTAATCATGGTAGCAAAACCTGTAATCCGTCTATCGACGGGAAGAGAGCCTTTCATGATAGAATGGGAACTGTTTGAGGAAGCAAAGTACATGCCATGAAAACAAACGCCATTATTTCAATAGCCCTTTCCCTGATTTCCTTCAACCACCAGTTAAATGCGCAGCAAATGAACACAAATGATTCTCCGGCCGTTTCAACAGCCCCAGCCCGCCAAACCCAATTTACGGAAGCAAAAAGCATTAAAAGCCACAACGCCAATCCCTGGGGGCTGGTTTACCGGGGAGCCGTCACGGAAAACATGGAAGGCCGCGTCAACATCCATCCAATCACCTATACGCTGAACGGACTGCAAATTGCCGCCCATGTTTATACGCCCGCCGGATATGATGCCTCGAAAAAATACCCCGCCCTTGTCGTGGCGCATCCCAACGGCGGCGTGAAGGAGCAGGTGGCCGGACTTTACAGCCAGCGCATGGCGGAACAGGGCTACATCTGCCTGGCATTTGACGCGGCCTACCAGGGGGCCAGCGGAGGGACTCCCCGCAATACGGACAAACCCGCCAACCGCATGGAAGACATCCGCCGCGCCGCAGACATCCTGCTGCAATATCCCGGAGCGGACGCCTCCCGTCTGGGCATCCTGGGCATTTGCGGCGGAGGAGGCTACACCCTGAAAACCGCACAGACGGACAAGCGTTTCAAGGCAGTCGCCACGCTCAGCATGTTCAACACCGGCCTGGTCCGGCGCAACGGGTTTCTCGACTCGCAGATCAACAGCGTGCAGGAACGCCTTGCCGACGCCTGCGCCGCCCGCCAGCGCGAAGCGGAAGGCGGTCAGCCGGAATACGTGGGAGACATGAAAGGAGTAACGCCGGAACAGGCGGCCCAACTGCCCTTTGACCTCTACCGGGACGGCTACGACTATTATCTGCAAAGCCACGCCCACCCCAATTCCACCTTCCGCTATACCAAAAGCAGCCTGATGGACCTCTTTGCCTTTGACGCGAGCGAAGGTATGCACCTGATTAACCAGCCCCTGCTGATGATGGCGGGCAGCAGAGCCGACACCTTCTACATGACGGAACAATGCTACAGCCGCGCCACGGGAACCCTCAACAAGGAATTGTTCCTCATTCCGGGAGCCACGCATATCAAGACTTACTACGTGCCGGAATACGTGGATCAGGCTGTCGGAAAACTGGCGGAATTCTTCGGGAACAACCTGTAAAACTGCTCTCCCAGGTTCATGAAACTTTTATCGTCTGTCCTGTTCTGCCTGATGTCGTGCGTGCTGGCTCCGGCGGCAAATTCCGCCCCTTCCTGTCAGGAATTGACCTCCAGGTAGAAACACATCATCGCGATTGCCGCCTATACCGGCAGAGGGGATTTGAATCAGCTGCAGCCGGCCCTGAATGCCGCCTTGGACAGTGGATTGACGATAAATGAAATCCGGGAAATTTTAGTGCATTCCTACGCCTATTGCGGGTTTCCACGAAGCCTGAGGGGATTGCAGACATTCATCTCCGTGCTGGATAAAAGAAAGTCCCGAGGCATAGCCGATGCCCCGGGACAAGATGCTTGCCCCACAAAGGACAAGCGCAGCCGCTACGATCGCGGGTGCGCCATTCTTGCGGAAATCTCCGGCATTCCCGTCAATGCGCCGAAAGCTGCCTATGCCGAATTTGCCCCGGTCATGGAACGTTTCCTGAAAGAACACCTTTTTGCAGATATTTTTGAACGGGACGTTCTGACCTATGATGAACGCGAATTGGCTACCGTATCCATCCTCGCGGTCATAGGCGGTGTGGAACCAATGGCCCGCTCTCACATGGGCATCTGCCTGAATCTGGGCATAACACCCGCACAGCTGCACCAGTTGCTTGATATTGTGTCCCGGAACATCGGCCCCGGGGAGGCAGACGCAGTCCGGAAAGAGCTGAACACGCTGTTGCAGGCAAAAGGGCTGCCTGTTGTCCGCAGAACCGGACAAGATGCGGGAAAACCGCTGGTTGTTTATTTCTCCGCAACGGGCAATACCAAAGCGGTGGCGGAACAAATTGCGAAACTGACCGGAGCGGATCTCTACCGGATTGAAGCCGCCGAGGCCTACAATGCCGACCCTTACCGCGACAGCGACCGTGTCAAAAAAGAAGCTTATGAAAACCTGCGCCCAAAGGTCGCTAACTTGCCTGAAGCCTCCCTGATGGCGAAATATGATACTATCTTCGTCGGCTCTCCAATCTGGTGGCATCAGCCTGCCATGGTGATTTGCACCTTTTTAGAGGCATTTGACCTGAAAGGGAAAACGCTCATTCCCTTCTTTACTTATGACGCGACTACTTATTTAAACGAATCCATGCAACAAATTTACAGGCTTACGCCCCATTCCCGGCACATTCCGTCAACTCTTCCAGAAGACCTTGACCCAGGAGATATTACAACTCCCGGACGTGCCGATGATGAGGGGATTGACATGCCGGGCAATGCCGCAGGCGTCAAAACATGGCTGAAAAGAATCGGCATGCTGCCATGACTTTTGCCTGGGTTCTTTCATCCCCCCTCAGTTTTCCAATCCATATGACCCATTTTGCAATACCATCACCTATGGCCGTTTTTGCATTGCCCTTTTTGCGGGAGGGCCATACCGTCCAGCTAGAGGAACATAACATATGGCTAGGAATAAAAACCGGTCATTTCAACTAATTTCATAGCCCATGGAACAACGTCTATCCAAAAAAGTCATGATATTGACGGGAGCCGGGCAAATCGGCATGGCCATTGCCCGCAGAATAGGAAGCGGCATGAAAATCGTCATTGGCGACAAAAATATCGGGAACGCGCATGCCATTGCCCGGACGATGAATCAGGCCGGATTTGACACCATCCCCTTAGAGATGGATCTCTCTTCCCGGGACTCCATCCTGCATTTGATTGCAGAAGCACAGAGGTACGGCAATATTTCCATGCTCGTCAATGCAGCGGGGGTTTCCCCCAGCCAGGCATCCGTTGAAACCATTCTTAAAGTGGATCTCTACGGAACCGCCGTATTGCTGGAAGAGGTGGGGAAAGTTATTTGCCCCGGCGGCTCGGGAGTAACTATCTCCAGCCAATCCGGTCACCGCATGCCCGCTCTGACTGCCGAACAGGACGAACAACTGGCCATGACTCCAACAGAGGAATTGCTGAACCTCGAACTCCTCCAACCCGGGAATATCAAGGACACTCTGCATGCCTACCAGATGGCGAAACGCTGCAACGTCAAGCGTGTCATGGCGGAAGCCGTCAAATGGGGTGCCAAAGGCGCACGCATCAACTCCATTTCCCCGGGCATTATAGTCACCCCTCTGGCAATCGATGAATTCAACGGTCCCAGAGGTGATTTTTACAGAAACATGTTTGCGAAGTGCCCTGCAGGAAGACCCGGTACGGCGGATGAAATAGCCCATGTAGCGGAATTGCTGATGGGCGGCAAGGGGGCTTTCATCACCGGCGCGGACTTCCTGATTGACGGGGGAGCCACCGCCTCCTATTTCTACGGTCCGTTGAAACTGCATGATTCAAAAGAGAAAACCTCTCAGACAATCGAAAACGGCAGGCAAAGCACAAAATGAAGCTTACTGAAATCAACGCAGCATCAAAAGGGAAACACCGTAGATCATCCCAACAAAACAACATGAAAAAACGATCAGCCACATTGCTGGCGACGTTTCTCATGTTATCCGTTTATAATAAGGACTAAAACGGATAACGAACCTCTCGCACGGCTGTTTCGTCATCGCCTCTCCAACCGGAAAATTTTCCGTTTCCCACTCTAATTCCACAAAAAATACCGCTCCCTTCAGGACAGGAAAACGGGAAAACAAGTCACAAGGCCTCCAGACTTCCCTCCGCCCCGGGATTCCGGTGCCGGGACAAGGAATGACGGGTGACCAGTATCTTATCAATCCTGGCTCCATCCATATCGACGATTTCAAACACAAATCCTTCCCATGCCATGCGTTCCCCGGTCAAAGGAATATGCCCCAGATTCTCCAGGATTAACCCGCTGACCGTATTGTAATCATACTTGGAATACAGCATATCTTCCTGAAAATGGACGAGAAAATCGTAAAATGAACACTGGCCGTCTACCAGACAGGAGCCATCTTCCCGAACGACGATTTCAGACTCTTCATAAGGCTCCTGAATCGTCCCCACAAGAGCTTCCAGAATATCGCGCAGGGAAACAATGCCTTTCACATCGCCGAATTCGTCACAGACAAAACCAAACTGCAGATGCCTCCTCTTCATTTCGTCCAGGGCGTTGTAAACTTTCATCGTTTCCGGAAAGAAAACCGGCTCATGCATGAAACGCGTCACCGTAAAATGCCCGTCATGAAGACGGCCGAGTAACTCCCTTATATAAACAAAGCCCTGCACATGGTCCAGGGAACCGTCAGCCACAGGATACTTATGATAAGGCAAACGGTTCACGACTGCGGCGATTTCCTCCCCCGTCATCTTGACATCCAGCCATGCAATATCCCCCCGCGGAGTCATGATGGATTCCAAATCCCGGTCACCAAGATTAAATACACGTTCCACGATCTTGCGTTCCACATCCTGCACATCCCCGTCCCGGGCGCTTTCCTGGACCATCAGGCGGATTTCCTCTTCCGTCACCTTGGCAGTCATCTTCCTGACGCCCAACAAATTGCATACGAGAACTGTGCTTTTGGAAAGCACCCATACGAAGGGGGCTGCGACACAAGAAAAGGCTTTCATCGGCACGGCCGCCAGTTTGGAAATCACTTCCGGGGCACACATTCCAATTCTCTTGGGCACCAGTTCCCCGAATACAATAGTCAAATAAGTCACCACAGCCACAACCAGAATACGGGCTAAATAAAAGGCATAAAATTCAGGCATTCCCAACCCGGAGAAAAAACCTCCCAGATCATCTGACAAGACGTCCGCGGAAAACAGGCCGGTCAAAATACCGATCAAAGTAATGCCTACCTGGATTGTAGACAAAAACCTCTCCGGCTGGTCAACCAGCTTCAAAGCGGCTGCGGCCAGCCTGTTGCCTTGTTGCGCCTCGGCTTCGAGCCTGATTTTTTTAGAAGAAACGACGGCAAGTTCAGACATGGCAAGAATGCCGTTCAGTAAAATCAAACAGGCAATGATGAGCAATTCCATGTTGTATCAAGATATTGCGAATCAGCCTAACATAACCCGGCAGCTTGAAAAGTCAAAAAAAGGCGCCCAGAAACAACAGACTCCCAATACTCGCCGGATGCTTTTCCATCCGTAACGAAAAAACCCTGCAAGCAATGAACTTGCAGGGTTTTCAAATGGTTACGGGAGCAGGATTTGAACCTGCGACCTTCAGGTTATGAGCCTGACGAGCTACCTGGCTGCTCCATCCCGCGATTTAGAGAGCATCTGTAGAGGAGTGCGCAACTGTTATAAGGCATTTCCGCAGCATGTCAAGTACTTTCAAATAATTTTTTTATACCCGCAATTGTATGACAAAGACGTTCAAACGTATTCCGAAGACGACGGAAAGCGATAAACGGAAACGGCCGCTCCCCGATTGATTGGCTCACAACAGGTAGGAGAGCCGCCCAGGTCCGGCATATGGAAACGGAAACAGAAAAGTGCCTTTCCCCGCACGCGAAAAAAAGAAAGGATTCCTCGACAAACATTGTCAAATCTGTATATCTTGAAAGGTGCGGACGGGGTCCGCGCATTAACATCAACTAGAAAGAGGTACGACAATGCAAAAGGTAAACGTAAACACACCCATTACGATCACGGGGCGCCACGTGGAAGTCACAGACGCGATTCGGGAATTCGTAACGAAAAAAATTGAGGGGATCCGCTTGGATTTCCCGCGCATTATGGAGGTTAAAGTACTGCTTGATGTGCAACGCGACCGCAAGATTTCCCAGGTAATCCTGTTCTGCTCGGATCATATCACCATTGACGCGTCCACGGAAGGGACGGACATGTACGCCTGCATTGATGAAACGATCACCAAAATCATGCGCCGCATGCGCAAGCACAAAACGCGCCTGATGAAGAATTTCCGTCCCCATCACCAGGAAACCATCCGCAAGCTGGATGAAACGGTATATGACGATTCCGTGCTGGATTACCCAGGAGATTCCCCGGAAGACCCGGAACCCCTGCTCATTCACAGAGAAAGCTACAATCTCAAAAAGCTTTACAAGGAAGAAGCCATCATGGAACTGGAACTTTCCGATAAGCCATTCGTACTCTATAGGAATGCGCGGCGAGACGTGCTCCAGATCGTGTACCGGAGGCCGGACGGGGACTACTCCATCATTGAGCTTGGGAGCAGCCTGTAAGCGCAAAAAACGGTTTTGAAACAATCCGTTTTCCATAACGCATCAAAAAGAGCAGGACTTCAGAAACCGGGGGTCCTGCTCTTTTCTGTAATGCCGTGACATGGAACAAGAAAATCTCTTGATTTCTACTTGCCACCATTTACATTGGTGCCAGCAAACCTCCGTGGATGCGGAGGTTCCAGTAGTTAACAAACACTGTATTTAATTCGAATTATGAAGAACATCGCTATCCTCGCCATCGCCGGCGCCGCTTGCCTGGTCGCTTCTTGCTCCCAGCAGCAGCAGCAACAGCAAACCACCGCTCCTGCTCCCGCTCCGGTTGTGCAGGCCAAGGGCAAGTAAGTTTGCAGCGGGGTTTTGCCCTGCAACACTAGCAAATTATCCAATTAATCCGCACTCGGTGTACGCACTGAGTGCGTTTTTATTTGCCCTGAGTCCGGATTCCCTCCGCCATTTGCCGATTCGCCGGGATTTTCCTTAAAAACGGCGGATACCGCAAACCGCCGCGGCGCAGCACCGTGTGCCGGTTCCTGCCGGATCAGGCTTCCCCTTTATTCAGCGGCCGCCTTCGCCTCATTCTGCTGATCGGACTGGAATATCCGCTGAACCAGCATGGGGCGTTTCCTGGCCCACCCGGGCCAGACCAGGTGATGTTCCATGCCGTAGGAATGGCCCTCCGGAAAGGCCTTGGAAACAAATGGTTCCCGCCAGTCCTCCTCCCATTTGCCGCCTTCCCGGTCCTTCTGGGTCAGCGTCACCAGATGCCCGCAGTTCTTCCAGGCATCCAGAACAATGGAGCCCTGCAATCCCTTCCCCGCGGCATTGACATACACGCAACTGTGCTCCCTGCCCGTTCCACGGTCTCGAATCGTCAGCCCTATGCGGAAATACTTCACGGGGCGGCGGCGCAGGTCCCGGTACAAATCCTGCTGGACCTGCCAGCACAGCCCCCTGTCGCGCAGGTTGGAATTGACCAGAATATTGTTCAGCCAGCCAAACAGCACAGTCCTGTTGTCCCGGGCAATCGCTGCGGACTGGACCACGGCCGTGTCCGCCAGCCACCTGGCCTCCGCTCCGGCAGCGGGAAGAGAGGCCTGATCCGGCGGCAGCAGCGCCAGGAAGGCATTAGCCAGCCCGGACATTTGCTGCTGCACGTAAGTTTGTTGTATATAATCCTCCGCCGGAGGAGTACAGCAGGAACTCCATCCGCACAAAAGGGCGGCAGCAAGCAAAAGCCTGAATGTCTGCGTGGTCGGCATGGCGCGCCAAGGCTAGCAGACTACGCGTAAAAATCCAGTAAAGCTTTCAAAAATGCCTGCCTCCGCCCTGACGGCTCTTGCCTTCCCCTTTCCATCCCGGTAGAATACATCCTCTCTTCACCATGCTGACGATCAAAAATCTCACAAAATCCCACGCCGGACGGACCTTGTTCAGGGAAACGGAAATGACCATTAACTGGGGGGAACGGGTGGCTCTGGTTGGCCCCAACGGAGCAGGCAAATCCACCCTGTTCCGCATGATTCTGGGAGAAGACACGCCGGACGAAGGCTCCATCAGCATGGATGAATACGCCATCGTGGGCTATCTTCCCCAGGAAGCCAGCGAACCGAAGGATGAAACCGTTCTGGAAATCGCCCTGGGCATCACGCCGGAAATGGAACAGGCCATCCACACCATCCGGACGGCGGAAAACGCCAACAAAACGGATACGCCGGAATACGCGGAAGCCATTGACACTTTCAACGCCGCCAACGGTTACCAGCTGGAGCCCAAAGCCAAGAAAATTCTCAAAGGGCTGGCCTTTCGGGAAAGCGACTTCCATCGCCCCGCCCGGGAAATGTCCGGCGGCTGGATCATGCGCGCGTACCTGGCCAAGCTCCTTGTCCTGGAGCCGGACCTCCTGATGCTGGACGAACCTACCAACCACCTGGACCTCCTGTCCCTGCTGTGGCTCCAGCGATACCTGAAAAACTACCCCGGAGCCATCCTGATGATTTCCCACGACCGGGATTTCATGGATGAGCTGGTGGAAAGCGTGTACGACATCGACAACGAAGAACTGGTGGAATACCGCGGCAATTACTCGGACTTCCTCCAACAAAAGGACGTGCGCTTCGAGCAGCTTCAGGCGGCCTACCGCAACCAGCAGAAGGAAATAGCGCACATTCAGGAATTTATTGACCGTTTCCGCTCCATCAATTCCAAAGCCGGGCAAGTCCAGAGCCGCATCAAGCAGCTGGAAAAGATGAAAATCATTCAAAAACCGGTAGCCCGCAGGAAAGTATTTAAATTCAACTTCCCCCAGCCTCCGCGCAGCACCCAGAAAGTCATTGAGCTGGAAAAAGTCTGCCAATCCTATGGCGACCGCAGGGTTTATGAAAACCTGGACCTGCTGGTGGAACGCGGGGAGCGCACTGTTCTTGTAGGCCCGAACGGCGCGGGCAAATCCACTCTTCTCAAAATCCTGGCGGGCATCATCCCCATTGACTCCGGACAACGCACTCCCGGTACCACGACGCGCATCGGCTACTTCTCCCAGGCGCGAACGGAAAACCTGAATCCGGAAAATACCGTGCTGGAGGAAATCATGAAATGCAGCGCTGAAATCCGGGAGGAAGAAGCGCGTTCCATCCTGGGTTCCTTCCTGTTCCGGAGGCTGGATGTGGAAAAACGCGTCAGCGTTCTTTCCGGCGGGGAAAAATCGCGGCTCAGCCTGGTCAAATTCCTGGTGGATCCGCCCAACCTCCTGCTGATGGACGAGCCGACCACCCACCTGGACCTTTTGTCCGTAGAAGCCCTGGTGCAGGCTCTGAAGCATTATGAAGGAACACTGGTCTTCATCTCCCACGATGTGCACTTCATCCGTTCCCTGGCACAAAAAACCCTGCATGTGAACCGGGGGACCATCACCGCCTACGCAGGTGGATATGACTACTATCTGGAAAAGTCAGGCATTCTGGACGATGAAAAAGGCGGCATCACGGCGGAATAAGGCTCTTTTTTCAGTTTCCCCTTTTTCCTTGCCGTGGATTTCATCCTGCCTTAAAAGAACAGGATGAAGGCTTTTCTTGTTCCTCTCTTATATTCTGCGCTTCTGTCCGGAGCCTCTCTTGCATTTGGTGAAACGGCCGCCGGAACGGCTTCCCCCGCAGCAGCGGCTCCGGCGGAAAAAATTCCTTCCGCGGAATCCCTGATCAACCAGGCCTTTTCCTTTGCCATCAATATCCAGCAGACGTTGGCAGGCGTTCAGGACAAGGAAAGCGCGGACAACGCCGTCAAAACGCTGCAGGACATTCAGAAGGACATCCGGCATTTCCTCCAGCTTCAGGATAAATTGAACGATGCGGAAAAGGAGAAAGAAGACGCCTTGATAGAAAAAATGGAAAAACGAATGGAAATGCTGGACAACCGCTGCAGGCAGGAAGGCAAACGCCTGTTTGAGGCCCGCTATTACGGTTCCGCCGCCTTAAAGGACATTTTGGAAAATTCGGATGAATTCAGCGACCTGGTAGAACCGGATGAAGACGGGGCGCCCCCCGGTGCACTCCGGGAAAATGAAGAGGCCGGACAGTAGCCCCCCGCCCCGTTTCTCCCCCCCTCTTTTTTCATTCCCGGCACGCCCCTTCCCCGTATGGGTTCCTGCGCGGCCAAGTCCATTTCAAGCTTGCCGGAACCGTGAAAAACGGGTTTACTGTGGGCAGCATGCAAAAGTTAGCAGGTAAAACAGCCATCGTTACCGGCGCGGGCCGCGGAATCGGCAATGCCGTCGCGCGCCGCTTCGCTTCGGAAGGAGCCAGGGTCATCCTGATCAGCCGCAGTCCATCCAGCTGCGGGGGGGCCGCAGAAGAAATCAACAAGGAATTTCCGGATTCCTGCAAGGCCTACCCCTGCGACGTAGCGGATTACGCGGCCGTTCAGGAAACCATGGCCGCCATTTTGAAAGACTTCCCGCAGATTGACATCCTGGTGAACAACGCCGGCATCACGCGGGACTCCCTGATGCTCCGCATGAAAGAGGAAGACTGGGATGCTGTTCTGGACACCAACCTGAAAAGCGCGTTCAATACGGTCAAGGCCCTCCAGCGCGTTCTCATGAAATCCCCGGCCGGGCGCATCATCAACATGAGCTCCGTCATCGGTCTCGTCGGCAACATCGGCCAGGCCAATTACGCCGCTTCCAAGGCGGGCCTCATCGGTTTCACCAAATCACTGGCTCAGGAATTCGCTCCGCGCAAAGTCACGTGCAACGCCATTGCTCCCGGCTTCATCTCCACGGAAATGTCCAATGCCATTCCCGACAATCTCAAGGAAGAAATCGTTAAGAAAATACCTTTGAAAGAACAAGGTTCCGTGGAAGATATCGCCGCCCTGACGGCCTTCCTTGCCTCTGACGATGCCCGTTACATCACCGGGCAGGTCATTGCCTGCGACGGAGGCATGACGATGTAGGGCATTCCGGTTTTCTCCATTCCATGCGCGGCATTTTCCTTGTTTCCTGCTTTCTGGGAGGAAGCGCCCTGCTGGCCGGGTGCCGGGAAGAAAATAATTCCCCCCGCCCGGCCACGGAAGATGCCGCGCGCATTACCAGCGCACGCCAGTGGGGAGAAAGCCGATCCGCGCTGCAAAAACGGGAACTGGACCGCGCTGCCGGTCCTGCCCTTCCCATTCCGGATGACCTGCCGTCCCGGGAGCTGGTCGGCACAACGCGCCAAATCCATCAGCTCATTGAAGCTTCCGGAAATCCGGCACGTTTTGAATCCTACACGGAAACGGTTCCCGTGGCGGGAGCTTCCCTGCGCATGGTCGCCATACCGGGAGGAACGTTCCTCATGGGGAGTCCCGCGGAAGAGCCGCACCGGAAACCGGACGAAGGTCCGCAGCATAAAGTGAGCATCTCCCCCTTCTGGATCTCGGAAACGGAAATCCCCTGGGAACTTTATACGGCCTTCATGGAAAACGGGCGTCCGCGCGCCAAGGACGGCCAGCTTCTGGAGGAACAGCCGGATGACGAACTGTGGGACTCCGTTACGCAGCCTACCGCCCCCTACACCGCCATGAACCTGGGCATGGGCCACGGCTATGAACACGGTCTGCCCGCCATCTCCATGTCCCACCACGCCGCCAGCAAATTCTGCGAATGGCTGAGCGCCCAGACCGGGCATTACTACCGCCTGCCCACGGAGGCGGAATGGGAATACGCCTGCCGGGCCGGCTCCCCCGGCGCCTATTCTTACGGAAACGGGGAAGCCTCTCTGGACCAGTACGCCTGGTACTGGAACAACTCCAATGACCGCTACCAGAAAACAGGCTCTAAAAAACCAAATAAGTGGGGACTCCGGGACATGCACGGAAATGTGGCGGAATGGGTTTTGGACTCTTACGTTCCGGATGCCTACGGCAAACGGAGCGGCTTGCCCGCGAAAGACCCCTTGGTCATCATCCCCGGCGCCCCTCAAATCGTTCGCGGCGGTTCGTGGGAAGACGACCCGGACAGCCTGAGAAGCGCTGCGCGCCGCGCCAGCACCCCCGCCTGGAACCGTCAGGATCCTCAAAACCCTAAAAGCATCTGGTACCTGACGGACGGAGGCATGATCGGGTTCCGCGTGGTGCGCCCCATGAACATTCCGGACATTATGACGATGCACCGCCTCTGGAATTTCTCCAAGGGGGAGCCGTAAAGAACAACCTTTCATGACCATTGCATTAAGAACGGAACAATCCTCAGACCATGCCGAAACGGAACATGTCACGAGAGAAGCGTTCTGGAACTATTTCGTCCCCGGCTGCCATGAACATTACCTGCTCCATATCATGCGCGTCAGTCCGTCCTTCATCCCGGAGCTGGATGCAGTCGCCGTCCACGGCAGCCGCATCGTCGGGAAACATCGTTGATGCAACGTCCGTCATCAGGGCAGACGATGGAAAAGAATATGAAGTGCTGGGCATGGGGCCCATTGCCGTTCTTCCGAAATACCAGCGCCGGGGAATAGGACGGCGAATAATATGTATGCGGCGGCCCTCCAGGTCTGTGAGCTGCAAAGGGGTTCCCTATCCGGCCTGAAAGGCCGCTATGTGAAAGCTGCCGTGTACCATATGGACGAAAAGCGCGCTGCCGAATTTGACGGCATTTTCCGGTAAAGAAAAAGCTTTCCGGTACTGCGTCTCAAAAACGTTTCCAGCAAATTGCCGCCATGCCGAAAAAACCGGATACGGCCCCCTGCCCCCGGAAATTCCGTACCTTCCGGAGGGCATGAATCCCGCATGCGGATAAGCAATTCTTCCTCTCTGGATATAAAAAACAAGGGCTGTTCCGCAAGAACAGCCCTCATCCGCCGATTTTTCGCCATCAGGAAGCTCAAGCCCTGCGGCGGCGCATCATCAGCGCGGCCAGTCCCAGCAGGCCCAGGGAAACCGTGGCTGGTTCCGGCACCATTTCCCCTCGGATTTCCGTGAAAATCGGGGATAATTTTCTAAAATATTAGTTAATTTTCATTAAATCTTTGCAGGAATGACGAGAGCGAGACGGAAACCTATGCTTTCGTCCGTCACCTGTTCGTAGTATGCATAGCGGTAAGTACAGGTATAGCGATAAGCATCATTATACCAGAATGACCCACCACGTTTGATCACCTGCCGTGAAGAATTGATGTTGGTTAAGTTACACGGATTTATTTGATGTTTGTCGGTATAGGGGGCAAAGTAGTCTGCCACCCATTCATACACATTGCCCGACATATCGTAAATACCCAATTCATTAGGTTTCTTTTGTCCTACGGGGTGGCTTTTTCTTCCATCGTTTAAATTCCATCCCACTTCGCTTAGGGTGTTGCTTCCGGCATAGGTATAGCCCCGGCTTTTGTTGCCACCTCTTGCGGCAAACTCCCACTGTGCTTCTGTGGGCATCCGAAACGTCCAGTCCTTCGGCATTCCCGCTTTGTGCATCATGGCTGTAAGACGTTCTACAAAATCATGGCATATCTTCCATGTTATGTTTTCCACGGGATAGTTATTGCCACGATTGCTTGCGCTTGGATTGTTACCCATCACGGCTTGCCAAAGTAACTGCGTCACTTCGGTTTCACCTATCCAATAGGTGGATAATGTGACTTGATGTTCCGGTTTTTCGTTGGGTTGCCGTCTGTCATGTCCCATGACGAACGAACCTCCGTCCACTCTGATCATTTTGAATTCCACATCGTTCAGTTTGAAACGGATGCCGCCAGGTTCCTCTGTATAGTTACTTTTTTCAGATCCGTTCATTTGATTTCGTTTCTGGTGTTGAGTCATATATTTTTCACTGTCGCCACTATACGCTATATAGGTGAAAGCGGTTAAACACAGGCATGCTGAGAAAAACAGCCATATCCTTTTGTTCCATCTTGTGGTTCTTTTCATTGCTTTGATATTTAATATTTTATTCATCGGATACCTGCTCCCAGTATTAGTTGATGCTACCCCCAAATACGGGGAAGTGACTAGAACTCCCATAATCAGAAATACGTTGCATGTTTTTTAATTCCTCCATATCGCTTTCCTTGATTTCAAAATCCAATTCTATGTTTGCAGCCATGTGGAGCGGATTGGCAGTTTTAGGCAGCGGCAATAAACCCAGTTGCAAGCAATAACGGATGCATAACTGAGGCACTTCTACTCTGTATTTCCCCGCCATACGGGCAAGCCAACCATGATTCAAAATCTCTCCATGTGCCACGGGAGAATAAGCCTCCACCAAGATATTCCTACTTTTTGAATAGTTGATTAATTCAAACGGCATATTCCCTGCATGGGCCAGAATTTGGTTCACCATGGGCGGAACGGAACACTGATCCAGAATATTATCCAAATCAACCTTCTCAAAATTGGAAACTCCTATCGCGCGCAATCGCCCTGCCTTATACGCCTCTTCCAGTGCGCGCCACGCTTCGCGGTTTCCCTCAAGAAAATGATCGCTCCCCCGAAATACATCCCAAGGTTGAGGACTGTGAATGAGTAACATATCCAGATACCCCAGACCGGTCTTCTGTATGGACTCATTGATGGCATCCACGGTTTTCCTGTAATCCTTGATGGAAGCATCCAGTTTGGAGGTTACGAAAATATCTTCCCGTGGCAGGCCGCAGGTACGTACTCCTTCGCCAACGCCACGCTCATTACCGTAGCCTTGGGCTGTGTCAATATGGCGGTAGCCCAGCTCTACGGCACAACGAACGGCTTTTGCGGCATCTCCGTCATCGATCATCCAGGTTCCAAGCCCCAGCTTGGGGATGGGAATTTCATTGGAGAGTAGGTAGTTCTCGCTTGATATACTATTGTTCATCATAATCGGGTATGGTTATTTCATGGTTTGCATGTCGATGACGTAGCGGAATTTTACCTTGCCATCGATCACATTTTGGTAAGCCTTGTCGATTTCGACCGCATTGGCGCGAATTATCTCAACTTCAGGGTAGATGTTGTGTTTTACGGAGTAATCCAACATTTCCTGAGTTTCTCGAACACCTCCAATTAGGGAGCCGTACACCTTGCGGTTGGGGCCTGCGAGTGCCAGATTGGCAATATTGATCGCGGAGTTGTCGGGCAAGCCGACGATGGCCAGTTCCCCCTTGCCGTATTTCAACATCCTGACATAGGTAAGAGGCTCATAGTTCGCGGGAATGGTTGTGATGATGAAATCAAATTGATTCTCCATTTTTTTCATTTCTTCCTGTTTGTTGACATTGACAAAACGTTTGGCTCCCAAGCGCATGGCATCCTCTCTTTTCTCTTCGGACAGATCGAACACGATGACATTCGCTCCGAGATTGACGAGATATTGAACGGCCATGTGTCCCAGTCCACCAAATCCGGCTACGCCTACGGTATCTCCACGGGCAACACCGCTGAAATGAATGGGGCTCCAGGTAGTTACCCCGGCACAGAGAAGGGGGGCTACACGCTTCAGATCGGCCTCTTCGGGAATCTTGAGCGCAAAACGTTCGCTGACTACAATATTATTCGAGTAACCACCCATCGTTATTTCCCCTCCGTGATATTTGTCCGGGGAATTATAAGTAAATACCGCTCCGTTTTCGCAGAATTGTTCCTTATCCATGCCACAAAAAGAACAATGACCACAGGAGTTGACCATACAGCCCACTCCTGCATAATCCCCTGCTTTAAATTTCTTTACGTTCTTCCCCACCTTGACAACCCGACCGGCTATTTCATGCCCTGGCACTATAGGGTAGGTAGCATGATTCCCTTGAGCGATCTGTTCATCCCGTGCCGCATGGATATCGCTATGGCAAATACCCGCATAAAGAATCTCAATCTGAATATCGTCATCACCCAGTTCGTGACGGGTAAATTCAAAGGGTTGAAAATGGCCATCCTTGGAATGTAATGCAAAGCCCTTTGCCGGAATACGTGCAGTATCATCTTGTGCAAATGCAAAGGTAATGCCTCCTAAAACTCCAGTTGCCAATATCATCAATAGCTTTTTCATTTTCTTACGTAATATTTTGTTTGAATCCGGTTTTATGCCGGATGATTAGACTTTAGCAAAAGGCGTCTTGAAAGCGGTAGTCCGATACTTCTACATTTTTGCCTAAAAATCCAAAATGGAATGATTTTCGTTTGCATTTCCTTATCCCACCCTATAAGACAATTGATATGATGAATTCGCCAGAGCATGATCCGCTTGTCTCTCGTTCCGCGAAAGAAGAAAATTTCACACAACATACCGATCATCTGGCAAAAATGATTGAACGCAATACAAGAGACAATCATCAGAGAGAAACCGCTGTTTACGGTCTGAACCTCTTCCGCCAGGACTATCCCACGGAACCGAACAGCTACATGTTTACACCTCATCTTTGCCTAGTTGCCCAAGGAAGTAAGAGCATCATGTTAGGAGACGAGGTTTACATTTACGAGCCGCTGAGCTATGTGATTACCTCCGTGGATCTGCCATTGGCTTCTTACATTATCAGAGCCACCCCAGAACACCCTTACCTGGGCCTGACTCTGGAACTTGATATGCAGGAAATCTCCCGGCTCATCCTAGATAGCGGAATTGATACCGGAAAAGCCAGTCCTACCAACCGGGCTATCGGGATCAGTAAAACGACTCCAGCTCTGCTCAATGCTGTGGAACGTCTTGTGGGGCTTCTTGATACTCCAAATGAAATTCCTCTTTTTCAGCCCTTGATCATGAGGGAAATATACAGCCGTCTGCTGATGGATCCCAATCAGGGAAAAAGACTCAAGCAGATCGTTATCACAAAAAGCAGAGGCTCCCGAATCGTCAAGTCCATCGACTGGATCAAAAAACACTATGATGAACCGTTTTCCGTCAAGGAACTAGCCAAACAAGCTGGTATGAGCCCATCGGGTTTTCATGAACATTTTCGTAACCTTACAAACCACACTCCACTCCAGTTCCAAAAGAGAATACGTCTCCATGAGGCTAGGAGGCTGATGCTTGCAGAAAACCTAGATGCCGGAAATGCTGGATTCCGTGTCGGGTATGAGAGTCCTACCCAGTTCAATCGTGAATACAAACGCATGTTCGGCAATCCGCCTCGAACGGATATCAAAAAACTGCAGGCCACCTAGGTCGCAGAAAAAACAGAAGACTCATTACCTGCTCCATATCATGTGCGGCGATTTTTCCTTCATCCCGGAGCTGGATGTAGTCGCCGTCCACGGCAGCCACATCGTCGGAAACATCGTTTATTGGCGCTTCATCCGATGACTGAATTGTCGGCGCCATTCAGCACCAGGAAGCCGTAAGTGACATTAGCGCCCAAATTGTTGGCGGCTCCGCGCAGCGTAAAACTGTCCAGTCTGATCTCTCCGGACAGGGAGGAGGGAGAAGAGGAATCGGAAGGAGCCAGGGAAGAAGACCCCAGGCCAAGATAAAACCCATGGATGGTACTATTGTAATTATCCGTACCGGGAGTGTAATAATTAAAAACGGTCGCTGCCTCCGAGGAAACAGCAAAGCTTCCCATCGCGATTAAAAATGTCAGTGTTTTCTTCATATTTATTATTCCTTTTGGATGGCAACTTGTAGCGAATTTGGAATCCGCAAGCAATTAAAAATATTAAGAGTTAGTATATTGTATTTATAATTCATTGAAAATAATGATTTTTTAATATCTCTGGTCCTTTTGTCAAGATGACGGGGCAATCTTTGTTATTCATTGGTTTCATGATTGATTTGGCCTCTTTTTCATTACTTGACGGATTCCAAATCCGATTGGGGAATTCCAAATTCGTTATTCAAGCGCAAGTGCATACATTGAATCTTGCATCATTTTATTAAGATACTGACCATGAAGAAATTATTATCCACCCTGATTCTTTCGGCCGGCATGAGCCTGAGCGCCACCGCGAATACCACTCTGCTGGATAGCTCTATCGTGGGATATTCGGACTTTACCTCCCAAACGGCGGATTTCGGCACCCTGAAAGATTCCGTTTCCATCACGTCTGACGACAGCAATCTGACGTTATCCGGGATAACCTTCAACGGATACGGTACCAACAACCGCGACGTTATGTCTGTGACGATGGTTCTTGATCTGTCCAAAATCAACACTCCGGAGACCTATACCGCTCTGTTTAACGCCAAAAACAGCAGTGTAAGCTGGGGCGTGGGCCTGAACACGGACCGGAAACTCCAGGGATTATGGAACAACACCTCATACAGCGGGCCCGTCGTTGACACCCCGCTGGGCACGGAAGGGTCCCTGACCATTTCCGTAGTCACCGGAGATCTTGGCACCCGCATCTATTTTGGCGACAGCGCTACGTACTATTCCAACAGCGGCCTGAAATTCGGCAACCAGCAAATTGATCAGATTCTCATGGACGCAGGACTGGCTGAATCCATCGAACAGCTCTACATCCACGACTCCCTCCTTTCCCAGGAACAAGTTGGTCAACTGATGAGTGAAATCGCCAGCATTCCGGAACCCGCCACGGCTTCCCTGGGCCTGCTGGGACTGGCCGCGCTGATGATGCGCCGCCGCAGGGCATAAGCCTGTACCGTCCGCCTCCCTATATTCAAAGGCCGGCTCACAAAATCGTGAGCCGGCCTTTTCCTTATCCGTTCAAACATCTGCCGGAAAAAACAGGGGGGAAGAAGCTTCTATTTGCTGCGGTACCCTCACGGCCAGCACTTGACGGGGAAATGGCATTCAGGCTCCCCCGGGAGGGTCATTTCAAGAGCTTCCGGCCCCGCCCCACTTCCGTACACGCCCCTTTTTCCCATGCCGGGACAGCCGGAACCGGAGCATGCAAAGCCCGGCTTCCCTCAGCATCCGGAACAGCCCATCCTTTCAGCAATCCATTTCCCCGCACGGTCCTGATCGCTGCGGTTTCCGTCCGTCGGCAACAGACTCCTTCCCCGAAACAGGGAAAAGGAGTGGGAAAATGGCTGAACTTGAACCTTTATCCCCTGTTCCCGTCCATGAACCTTCAAAAACAGCAGCTGCTACTGCGCCTGTTCCGGTATTTCAAAAGCAGAAAAGGAGAACCGCGTTTTTTCAACAAACGGAATATATGCCTTCTGGCCGCCGCCGGCGCCTACATCCTGACTCCCGACGAATTCCTGTTTGACGGAATCGGCAGGTTGGGCCTTCTGGATGACGCGGCGGTCATCCTGGGCGCCGTCCTCACCGTCTTTTTCCCGGACGGGGACTAGAGGGCCGTACCCTCCGCCGCGCCGCGGGCGGAATTAACGGGACGACACTTTCCGGAACTTCGGGGACTGTCCCATGAATGTCTCCGGATTTTCCAGGAGAAGACGTTCCGTTTCCTGCCGGGAAAAACCGCGCCTGCGTAGCTCGCAGGCCAAGGCCGTCAGCGCCAGGGGATCGGAATCCCCCCAGTCCGCCGCGGAATTGGCCCAGACACGGTCCATTCCGTACAATTCCAGAATATCCGCCGCCCGCTTGGGATTCAGCTTGCTGGTGGGATAAAGGGTCAGCCCGGCCCAGTAGCCGGCCTCCTTCACCAGCGGGAAGGTATGTTCCTCACAGTGATCCACCAGCACGCGGCAAGGGTCCAGATCCGGACGGTTTTTCAGGGCGGAAAGAATCATTACGGTCCCCTTAAGCTTGTCTTCCAGATGGGGAGTGTGAATCAGCACAAGCTGGTTGAGGCGCACCGCCAGATCCAGATGCTCCTCAAAAATAGTCATTTCATGGGAAGTATTCCGGTTCAGTCCTATTTCCCCAATGCCGAGGACATTGGGCCGGTCAATGAACTCCGGAATCAGTTTCATCACATCCCGCGCGAAAGCCACGTCCTGCGCCTCCTTGGGATTGATGCACAGCCATGTGTAATGGTCCATGCCGAACTTGGCCGCCCTGGCGGGTTCGCATTCCGTAAGCTGTACGAAATAATCCCGGAAACCGTCTGCGGACGAACGGTCGTAACCGGCCCAGAACGCCGGTTCCCCTACCGCCAGGCAGCCGGCCTGCGCCATGGCCCGGTATTCGTCCGTGGTGCGGCACACCATATGTATATGAGGTTCTATGAAAGCCATCATTCTTATTTGCTGAGGTTCGGGGCTCCGCAGGCCGCTTTGGCTGCGGCGGTTTCCGGCACGGTGCCATCCCTGTAGGAAAGGGCTTCCAGAATGGCCCGGACGCGTCCGGGGCCGGATGCGGACAAGAGGGGAAGAACATCCATCAGGGCATGGTAGCGGAAATCCGCCTCCCCTTCCCCGCGGTCCACCCGGTCCAGAAATGCGGCCACATCCAGAACGCCGGCGCGCGCCGCTGCGAAATCCGCGTCCAGCACCTCCTTTTTACTTCTTTTCATGCACAGACGATACGCCTATGCGGAAAGCCTCGTCAAGCCGGAACAGGCAACAAAATGATAACCATTCCAAACTGATAAACAGCAACATCTTTCCCCGGCTTTTCAAAAATCCGAAAAGCGCCGGAAATTCAAGAAGAGGCTTGCCATCCGGGCTTGAACCGGGCATCCTGTGAAGACGCATTTATTTCATTAGAGCGCCTATGAATGCACTAGTAAAAACCATATGTACATTCGTAACATCCTCCATCGGCCGCAAAATCATTGTGGCTCTGACGGGGTTATGTTTGGTCTTGTTCCTTGCGGGACACCTGGCAGGCAACCTTCTCATCTTCGGAGGCCCTGAATGGATCAACACCTACGCCCACGGCCTGCACTCCATGCCGGAAGCAGCCCTCTGGGGAATCCGCGCGGGGCTTGCGGTGATCTTCATCATCCACGTCTGGCTGACCATCCAGCTGAAGCTGGAAAACCATGCGGCCCGCGAACCCTACGTGTTCAAGAACACCATCAAGGCAACGCTCTCCTCCCGCTACATGATCTATACCGGCCTGACCGTCCTGGTGTTCCTGATCTACCACCTGTACCAGTACACCCTGCGCGTGGGATACGACCCCGCCCAGTTCACCACCTTCATTTCCGACGGTACGGTGGAAACCTTTGACGTGTACAAGATGATCGTGACCGGATTCTCCAACGTATGGTGCTCCGCCTTCTACATCCTGGCCGTTCTGATGCTGTTCAGCCATCTGCGCCACGGGGTACAGTCCATCTTCCAGACTGTGGGCGTCGATTCCCGCAAAATCCGGCCCTTCTACAACTTTATCGCCATCGCCTACGGCGCGATTATCTGCCTGGGCTTCATCTCCGTGCCGGTCTCGGTTCTTCTGGGTATCATCAAATAACCATCAACTCCTCTCAAAGTCATGATTAATTTTCCCGTAAGCGACTGGATGCCGGATGCCAAAATTCCCTCCGGCCCTATTCAGGACAAATGGTCCAAGTACAAACTTGAGTCCAAACTGATCAATCCGAACAACAAGCGCAAGTACACGGTGCTTGTGGTAGGTTCCGGCCTGGCTGGCGCCTCCGCTGCCGCCACGCTTGCCGAACTTGGCTACAACGTCAAATGCTTCTGCTACCAGGACAGCCCCCGCCGCGCCCACTCCATTGCGGCCCAGGGCGGCATTAACGCGGCCAAGAACTACCAGAACGACGGCGACTCCGTTTACCGCCTGTTTTACGACACCGTTAAAGGCGGCGACTTCCGCGCCCGTGAAGCCAATGTCTACCGTCTGGCGGAAGTCTCCTCCAACATCATTGACCAGTGTGTGGCCCAGGGCGTTCCCTTCGGCCGTGAATACGGCGGCCTGCTGGACAACCGCTCCTTCGGTGGCGCCCAGCTCAAGCGAACCTTCTACGCACGCGGACAGACGGGCCAGCAGCTCCTGCTGGGTGCCTACCAGGCCCTAGAAAAGGAAGTGGCCAAGGGACACATTGAAATGTTCTCGCGCCATGAAATGATGGATCTGGTGCTGGTGGACGGCGAAGCCAAGGGCATCGTCACCCGCAATCTGGTTACCGGCGAAATCAAATCCTACGCAGGGGATACCGTCCTGCTCTGCACGGGCGGCTACGGCAACGTGTTCTTCCTGTCCACCAACGCGATGGGCTGCAACGTCACTGCCGCCTACAAGGCCTACAAGCGCGGTGCCTTCTTCGCCAACCCCTGCTTCACACAAATCCACCCCACCTGCATTCCGGTCAAGGGCGACTACCAGTCCAAACTGACGCTGATGTCGGAATCCCTCCGCAACAGCGGCCGCATCTGGGTGCCCAAGTCCCGTGAAACCGCAGAAAAAATCCGTAAAAAGGAAATCAAGCCTTCCGATGTTCCCGAAGAAGAACGGGACTACTACCTGGAACGCAAGTATCCCTCCTTCGGCAACCTGGCCCCGCGCGACATTTCCTCCCGCGCCGCCAAGGAAGCCTGCGACGACGGCCGCGGCGTGGCCGTCACCGGCAAGGGCGTCTTCCTGGATTTTGCGGATGAAATCAAGCGCATGGGCCGCGAATGGATTGACGGCCAATACGGCAATCTGTTTGACATGTACGAAGAAATCACGGACGACGACCCCCATGAAACGCCCATGATGATCTACCCCGCCTCCCACTACACCATGGGCGGCCTGTGGGTGGACTACAACCTCATGTCCAATGTGAAGGGGCTGCACGTCCTCGGTGAAGCCAACTTCTCCGACCACGGCGCCAACCGCCTGGGAGCCTCCGCCCTGATGCAGGGCCTGTCTGACGGCTACTTCGTCATTCCCGCCACGCTGCCCGCTTACCTGACGACCACCAAACCCGGCGCCGTCACCACCGCCGCCCCGGAATTCAAGGCTGCGGAAGACGAAGTGAAGGAACGCATCAACAAGCTCCTGAATGTGAAGGGCACCAAGACGGTGGACTCCTTCCACCGGGAACTGGGCCTCATTATGTGGGAAGACTGCGGCATGGCCCGCACGGAAGAAAGCCTGACCCACGCCATTGAACGCATTCCCCAGCTCCGCAAGGAATTCTGGGAAAACGTGCGCGTAACCGGCACGGCGGACGGCATCAACGCGGAACTGGAAAAAGCCTGCCGCGTGGCCGACTTCCTGGAATTCGCCCAGCTGCTCTGCTATGACGCCCTGAACCGCCAGGAATCCTGCGGCGCCCACTTCCGCGTGGAATACCAGCTGCCGGACGGCGAAGCTAAGCGCAACGACGATGAATACGCCTATGTAGCCGCCTGGGAATACACTGGCGTGGACAGCCTGCCTGTTCTCCACAAGGAACCGCTGACCTTCGAGAACGTGCACCTTGCCATCCGCAGCTACAAGTAAAGATAGCCAATACATTAACACTCAAAAGAAAGATTATAACATGGCTAAAACACTCAATCTCACTCTCAAGGTCTGGCGCCAGGAAAACCGGGAAGCCAAGGGCCGCATTGAGACCTATGTCGCCAAGGACATTCCGGTGGACGCCTCCTTCCTGGAAATGCTGGACATCGTCAATGAAGGCCTGGTCAAGGAAGGCAAGGAACCCATCCATTTTGACCACGACTGCCGGGAAGGCATCTGCGGCATGTGCTCCCTAACCATCAACGGCATTCCCCACGGGCCGGAACGCCAGGTGACCACTTGCCAGCTTCACATGCGCAAGTTCAAGGACGGCGATACCGTCTGGATTGAACCCTTCCGCGCGAAGGCTTTCCCAATCCTGCGGGACCTGATGGTGGACCGCTCCGCCCTGGACCGCATCATCGCCGCCGGAGGCTATATTGACGTGCGTACCGGTTCCGCGCCGAACGCCAACAACATCGCCGTGGAAAAAGTGAAGGCGGACGCCGCCTTTGACGCGGCCGCCTGCATCGGCTGTGGCGCCTGCGTGGCCTCCTGTAAAAACGCCTCCGCCATGCTGTTCACCTCCGCCAAGATCGCCCATCTCAATCTGCTGCCGCAGGGCCAGCCGGAACGTTCCAAGCGCGTCCTGGCCATGATGAAGCAGATGGAAGCGGAAGGCTTCGGCAACTGCACGAACCAGTATGAATGTGAAGCCGCCTGCCCGAAAGGCATCAGCGTGGACAACATCGCCCGCCTCAACCGCGACTTCATGCGGGCCAACGCCAAGGAAGGCCTCTGTTTCTAAAGAAGATTCCTTCTTAAGACGCTCTGTAAAAACTCCCGGCGGCATCGGCTGTCGGGAGTTTTTTTCATTACCAGGTTTCCTTGAAGCAGGAATAAAATACCAGACAGTTGCTTCCTCATCGTCGCGCAGCGTAAAAAATTGTTACACCGGAAGGCACCCAGTAATCCAGGAGACCGTACTTGGAAATGCCGGATGAAACCTAAGCAAGCCCCCGTCCGACAGCGACGGCCCCATCTTTCTTCGAGAGAGAGAAAAATATTGATTACAGGAATTAGACTGATGCCCGGAAGGGATGGCACTCTATCAGGAATTTTTTCTAACAAACAGACAACATTGATGTCTATTAAGGGAATGCACTGAACGTAAGAATTATAATATTATTTTCTCATGGAATAAATTCTCATGTTCTTAAAATAACAGAAATTTTTCAAATAAATTCTTATTGACGCTAAATCTGAATAATGCTACTACGAAAATAATAATAGAGGGTTGTTCTCTTCTAATTTCATTATCAATACTAACTCTTGAATACCTGATGAATCCCCCTCATCGTTCTGCCGTTCCCGGCTACCGGAAATGGTACTTTGGAGCCGGCGGCAGCCAATCCGGCTCTACTCGCCGCGTGCGCTTATCCGGCCAGCCGGAGCCCGATCCGCTACCGTTTGAAGCGATCCGGATCCATGGGGAAAGAACCGTGGGGCCGCCGAGCACGTCGGCGGACGGGCACAGCGTGCACGGGACATTCACCATCCCGGAAGGGGAGGGGGGAAAAAAGCTCTACGGCACCTGCTCGCTCTTCCTTGGGGTGGACGACTGGGGAAGCCTGGAAGTAAAGGACTCCGGCGGCAACGTGGTGGCGCAGGTGGATCTGAAAGAAAACCCGCAGACGGCGGGCGAACAGGGCGGGCACAAATACCACACGGGGACCGGCGGGGCGCAGCTGCCCTCCGGCACCTACAGCTGGGAAGTCAGCCAGACCAACATCGACTACAATCCGGCAAGCGGCAACACCTCCATCTGCAACTACAGCATCGACGTGGTGCCGACGGAACCGGGGGGCAGGAAAGAACCCGAACCGTGTCCCTGCGAGGGAGACACGTGCGACAACAGCGGCGGAACGCCGCCTTCCCCGCCGCAGGCCCGGTCGGGCCCTGAGGCGGGCATGGAAAGCGGCGTCCTGGGAAACTACAGCTCGGCGGGGTGCAGCGTGACGGCGGAAAGCACGGCCACGCTGATGTACTGGTCCTGCAACTTCGGAGCGTTCCGTGGACTTGGGGGCCTTCCGGCCGGAAGGGTGGAACTGAGGGCTGAACAAAACGTCTCCGGCCTGGAAAGCCCCTCCTCACTGGCCTACAACCATCCCCTGAACAGCCGTCTGGACGTGCCGGAAGGGGGCATTGCGCCGGGAGTGCGGTTCAACCTGGTGCAGGGAGACCGGGTAATTGCCATGCGCTGCTACACGGACGGTTCCGTGCTGCCCATCGGGGTGGACACGTCGGGCGGAGGGCGTGCGGCGCTGGCCACGGCGGAAGGACAATCCTGCCTGCGCTGGGTGGTGGAAGACGGCAGCCAATACCTCTTCTCGGCGGAAACGGGAACGCTCCTCTCCTACACCACCACGGACAGGCAGGTCATCTCCAACGCGTCATCCTATCTGGACGTCAGGCATGCCGAAAACGGCTCGCTGAGGCAAATCTGGAACCTGTGGGACGGCCTGCTCAACGTGGAAAACGTCACCTCCACGGGCTACGTCATCGCGCTCTATACCCCTGGACAAATCACCGGAACGGACGAACAGGGATTTTATACCGTTACGGGCGCTCCCTTGAAAACATTTATTCTTTCCCTGGATGCTGAGGAAAAGTTCACCATCACGGAACAGGCGCCTGCCAGGCAGCCCTACGCCGTCACCTGGTGGAACGACGGCCTGGCGTGGAACATGCGGCAGGGCACGGGGGAAGACGCCCTCACGACCCTCCGCACGCGCACGGAGCTGGAACCGGAAAACTCGGTCTGGCAGCTGGTCACGGAAATCTCCAAAAACGGAATCGTGGCGGCGCGCACCTGCGCCATCTACCAGACCACGGACGTGGGCGACCTGCTGCTCACGCTGGCGGAAGGCTACGGAAGCCCGGAGGAGCAAACCACGCAATACGCCTACGACCAGTGCGGACGGCTCAGAACGGAAACGGCCCCGGGCGGCAGCCAGACTCATTACGCCTATGACCTCTACGGCCGCCTGCTCAGCCGGGACGAACCGTGGGCGGAAAGCGGCAGGCGCATCACGCGCTACACCTACGCCTGTTCGGGAGAAGCCGACTTCAGCAACGAACCCGCCACGGAAACGGCAGACCTGCTTCCGCTGGAAGGGCACATCAAAACATTGACGACCACCGCGTATAAGTATACGACGGCCAACCACGTTAAAAGGACGGAAAAACGCGTCACCGGACTGGGCGTGATGGGCACCCGCCTGACGGCGGTGGAGCAATGGCTGGCCGGAGCCGCCAACATCCATGCCCGCGGACGCACGCGGTTCAGCCGGGACCTCGACGGCGTGCAAACGTGGCACGACTACGCGGCCACGACGGAGCACGGCGCCCTCTACACGGAAACGGTGGAAACGCGCATCAACGGAGAAGCCGTGCCGGGACAAAGCACGCGCGCCGTCACCTGGATCACGGCGGAAGGGCAGCGCGTCAGGGAAGAAAACTACCTCCTGCTTTCCACCGGGCAATGGGCGCTCACGGGCAGCGCCGTCTGCGAATTTGACACGCAGAACCGGTGGGTGAAGCGGACGGCGGGCAACGGCCGGCTCACGGAACGCGAACTGATGTGCGACGGAGGCCTGCTGTGGGAAATCGATGAAAACGGCATCAGAACGGACTACGCCTACGACACGGCGCGCCAACTGGTGGAAGTCACGCGTTCCGCCGTGATGGACGGGGAAACCGTCATCACGCCGGAAACCATCACCACCTACGCCCGGGATGCGGCAGGGCGCGTGCTCTCCACGCGTCAAGACACGGGGGCGATGACTACCCAAGAAAGCACGGAGTACGACTTGCTGGGGAGAATGACTTCCTCTACGGACGTCCTGGGCCGGGTCACTACCTGCGCCTACAGCCAGGACGGCTTGACGGTCACGCAAACCGTCCCTTCCGGGGCTACATTCATCACGCGTAGCGCGCCGGACGGAACGGTGATGGAAGAATCCGGGACGGGACAGCGGCACGTCATCTACGCCATCGACCTGGTCAGCGACGGTGTGCGGACCTTCACGAAAGCCGTCTCCGGGGAAACGCAAACCGAGCTGCAGCGCAGCATCGTCAACGGAGTCGGGGAAACCCTGCGCACAGGCCAGCCCAACACCACCGGTGGCGTCATTTATACAAGGCGCACTTACAACGCCAAAGGGCAGATGACCAAAGAACAGACGGACGCGGGCAATGCGGCCACGACGATGGCCCCGACCCTGTGGGAATACGACGACTTCGGCAACAGGACGAAAGAAACCTGGAAACTCGCCGATCCCGCCACCGTGTCCAACTCACGCATCACCGCGTGGAGCTACGGAGCGGAACAGGCAGAAGATGGCGTGTACCGTATCGTCACGACGACCAGAAACAACGGCCAGGGCACAACCTATAGCGAAACGCAGAAAACGCTCGTTTCCAGCCTCTCCTCCACACTGGAAAGTAAAACAGTCTCCATTGATCCCAGGGGAAATGTCGCGACGCAGTGGAGCGAATACGGTCCGGGCGCCGTCCGGACGCAGAAAAGCAGCATTCCCACTTCCAATGTCATAGCAACGGCCACGGTCATTGACGGGTTCACCACCACGCAGACGGACCATGCGGGCGTCACGGCCACGCATACCCGCGCCTACACGGAAACCGGCGTCATCTACTCCAGCACGGACGGCCGGGGCAACACGACCACGACGAAAACCGATATCGCCGGGCGCACCGTTTCGGTGACGGACGCGGCGGGCAACACAACTTCTACCGCCTACGGCCCCTGGTTTGACCAGCCTGCCGTCGTCACCAACGCCCTGGGCAACACGACCTGCTACGGCTACGACCTCCGGGGCCGCAACACGGCGCAATGGGGAACGGGGACCCAGCCCCTGCTCTTCGGCTACGACGAGGCGGACAGGATGATAAGCCTCACCACGTTCCGGGAGGACGCGGGCGACATCACCGCCGACCCCACGGGACGCACGGACGGGGACGTCACTACGTGGAGCTACGATGACGCCACGGGCCTGCTCATCCGCAAAACCTGGGCGGACGGCACCCATGAAGACACCGCCTACAATGCCCTGAACTTCAAATCCACGCTCACGGACGCGCGGGGGGTGGTCACCACCTGGGGCTACAACCTGAAAAAGGGGGTCAACAACTCCGTCTCCTACAGCGACTCCACGCCCGGCATCCAGTACGCCTACAACCACCTCAACCAGCTGACCCAGGTCACGGACGCCTCCGGCTCGCGCGTCCTCACGTACACCCCCTGCAACGAACCGGACACCGACAGCATCACCATCGGAGGGAGCTCTTACCAGCTCCAGGAACACTACGACACTTACGGACGCTCCTCCGGCTATACCCTGAAACAGGGAACCGACGTCCTCCAGGAAGCCAGCCAGGGCTATGAAGCCGACGGAAGGCTGGCCAGCGCCGGAATCAGGCACGGGGGAACGGAGCAAAGCTTCGCCTACGGCTACCTGGCGGGAAGCAGCCTGCTCTCCAGCCTTGCGATGCCCGACGGCATCGTCAGAGAACTTGCCTATGAACAGCGCCGCAACCTGGTCACGGCAATCAACTGCCGCCTGGGGGAAACCGTGCTCGTCTCCCGGACCCAGAGCTACGATGCCCTGGGACGCCCGGTCACCCGCACCCAGCAGCGTGGAACGGAACCCGCCCGCAGCGACAGCTTCAGCTACAACGGCAGAAACGAACTCACCGCCGCCACCCTGGGCGCCGCCCCCTACGGCTACAGCTACGACAACATCGGCAACCGCAAGACGGCGCAGGAACTGGCCCAAGAACTCGCCTACGCGGCCAACGGGCTCAACCAGTACACCGGCATTGAAGAAAGCGGGGAAGCTCCTTTTGTGCCGACGTACGACGCCTCGGGCAACCAGACCCTCATCAAGACGTCAACGGGCGTGTGGACCGTGGTCTACAACGCGGCCAACCGCGCGGTGAGCTTCACCAGCCGGAATGGAAACACGATTATTGAGTG
>OLSL01000470.1_pt1 | contig 43884 bp, 46 predicted proteins | sample 1672511 | NCBI WGS metagenome assembly OLSL01 (sample SAMEA3136694, study PRJEB25190) | human gut metagenome | biome: human gut; feature: human-associated habitat; material: faeces | place: Austria | collected 2013
CAACATCTATTATTTTTAAATCTTCTATTATTTGTTTTTTAGTTTTTGCCATATGGCCTGGATACCAATTAATATTCATTTGATTTTGCATTTCTTCTTTATTTTCGTTACTTTTCATTTCTTGTCTCTTTTTTCTTTTTTGATACATATCCATTTCTTTCACTTCCTTTTTTTCTTATTTTATAGGTTCCAAATACATTACTTCCTTACCTAATTTTTTAGCATACTCAATTTCTTTACTTGTTGAACTACCAATATATCCATTAGCATTAATTACATAAATAGCATCACTAATTTCAATCTTATTATAATGCAAATCTGCTAAAATTTGTTGTTCTGCTTCACTAAATTTATCATTACTATAAATGCATTGTATAACAACATATTTATTTTTAATTTCCAACTCTTTTGCAACTTCCATCATCTTATCTTCGAATTTCATACTACCACAAATAGTAACAATTTTATTCATGTCTACATCTCCTTTAAATCACATTATATTATACTACATATCATTGAATAAATTTTTTAATGGTATATAATCGTCACCATAGTAATCAAAATAAAATTCTTCTATTACCATTTCAAGCATATTTTATTACTATCAAATTTTAATTCTCTTGAATCAAACATACTCTTCCCATATTTTAAATATATTTCATCAGCCGTACAAGAAACTGTATCAGATAATGAATATCCTAATCTTTTTAATATCTTAACCAAATCTTGTTCAGAATCACCTTCTATTTCAATATATGTTGGTATTCCCGGCCAAGTATCAATATCTATTTCATAATTTTCAAGAATGTATGTTATTCTTTCCTTTTCTTGATAACTTTTATATGAAAATCCTAATGCCTCCAATAAATTATTAGCTTCTTTAATATTGCTTACTTCTAATTCTGTTTCCATCATTTGCTGAATATTTGAGTTGTTATTTGCTAATATATGTTTAACAGCTATTGTGGTTTTATTTCCTGTTTGTCTAACCCTAATCCATTTTTTATTGTTATTATGAAATTGTTTCATAAAAGCTATTAGTTTTTCGTCATTTAAATAAGCTAATAAACCATTTTGTTTACATAACTCACATAAATTATTATAGCCTACTAATTCATATAAATCATTGGATTGATTTTTACTTAACATATTATCAAATTCAAACGCAAATAATTTTAACTTTTCAATTGAAGTTTCATATTTTATTTGACTTTCTGGATTATTTAATTGTGTGACTATATCTATATATCTTCCGTATATACTTGGTAAATCATAAGTATATAAATATTGTTTTGTTTCTTCTTTTTTAATTGCGCCCATATTTAAAATATTTTTTATAAATTCTTCTTTATTTACATCCAATATTTTGACTTCTAATTCCATTTTTTTCATATTTTCATAATCCTTCTCATTATTTTCTTTCCTATAAAATATCTGAACATCTTTATTCTTTATTCTTCTTATCTATTAAAATTCCTCATATGTAAATTTTAACTTACTATCATCTAAATAATCAATTATCTCTATCATATTATTATCACCATCATAAGAAAAATTGGCAACAGTTCTACTCTTATCAAAATATTTTTTTGGATCTTTAAATATGCTTTTATAATAATCTTCTGTTTCATAACTTAAAATTGCTTTTAAATTTTCAATAGTAACAGTTGTTTTATTAACTTCTTTTATTAATTCATTAGACTTTTCATCTCTAAACTTAGAAGACATTGGCTCATCTGGTAATTCATCTTTTTTAGTTGTAAAATGATTTGCCCTTGCATATCTGTCATTCACATTAGTTACATATATTTCTTCTATATCTTTTTCTATATTAATCGCTTTATTCGTTTTAGTATCCAAAACATTTAAACTAAATGCTGATGCAACTTTACAATTTTTTAAAATACTAATTACTTCCTCTATAGTGCTAGCATTCATAACAGTTCTAACCATTATATATCTTGAAATATTACTCAATTCTATTTTTTTATCATATATATAATTACTCGAGAAAACCAATCCATAACTATTATATCCAAATGAACTTCCGGTTAATTTTTCAGCCATTGTATATCCTACAATCCAATATTGTCCATAATCATATTTTATCAAAGCTGTATTTTCAGATGTATATTGTTTCTCATCTTCATTGTGTGAAAATAAAAATTTATCATTTTGTTTTTTTAATATTAGTGTTGTACATCCATCTATTCTTTTATAAATTTCTGGAAAAAACATTAACAGCAAGGAATCTCTACTTACTTCGGCTCCATCTGCTCTCCCATATATTTCTTGTAAACAATTAAATGATTCATTCTTTAATTTGACCTCTAATTTTTTTACCTTAGAATGTACATTTTTATTTAGTATTTTCTCATCATACTTTTTTATTGCATTTTGCAAATATTCTTTAAAAATCTTTCCTATTTGATATCCCATATCATAATCTGTACCAGTTACAACATATTTTTTCATAATTCATTTCCTTACCTTAAATCATTTTTTTACCATTAAGTAACACATCTCTATGAAGTTCATGTTCAAGATTTTTTCTTTTAAAAAGATACTATTAACAACATCTTAAACTTTTCCTCTCCATATACTGCATGAGGAATATCTTTCGGCATAATTATTGTTTTACCTTCTTCTAAAATAAATTCTTCTCCACCAATTGTGAATTTCCCTTTTCCTTCTAAGACGGTTACCATAGCATCCCCTCCAGCTGCATGAGTTGAAATCTCTTCATTTTTATCAAATGAAAAAACAGTAACACTTACTAGTTCATTTTGAACTAGCGTTTTACTCACAACTTGTCCTTCTTGATAATCTACCAAGTTTTTTAATTCTAAAATCTTTTTCTTTTCAATGTTTTTATACATTTAATTCATCTCCTACTAATAATTTAATCATAAATTTTATCTTTATACAGATTATAATAAAATTTTATATAATTATCTATCTCATCTTTCATCATCTAGAATTTGTATTTTTACAATCTGGTTTAATGGTGTTGGACTAATAGAAAGTATATATTCGTCTGTAAAAGTAATTGATATATTATTTCCTACCTTTAAATCCGAGACTTTAACTTTTTCTCCTCTCCAAGTTATATCCATATTATCATCTACTTTAAATGTAAAGTTCCCTCTATAATTTATATCATTCACATCTAGTCCTTTTACATTAATATGAATACTACCATCATTATATTGTTTTACACTTTCTATATTAGCATAAAAAGTTTGTCCATATTCTTTATTAATTGCCAAGTCATTTTTTGGTGCATTCTTTTGTCCTATACATAAACCAACAATAAAACTTACTATAATAGCAACTATTACCCCTATTGTAATAAAATCCCTTTGTTTACCACTCATAAAAAAGTCCTCTCTTTCTAATTTTAAACCGTAAAAGTATTTATTTTATCACATATCAAAATCAAGATACACATAATTTTCCATGCTATACGCCAAATTTGCATTAATCATATTTTTAGCATTCTGGTTAATTTGCGATATTCGCTTTCCATCTACTAAAGGATCTATGTATCTTACTTTTGCCCCATGATGTACATAATACACTCCACTTGGTTCCTCTTTTGATACTTTTACTTTATTTGCATTTTTCCATATATTAAAAATCCCCTTATACTCAGATTTCTCAATTATATCAATTATTTCAGATTCCTTCATATTATATAAATCATCTATTCTTATTATATTTTTTTTATTAAGTTTTTTAATTACATCTGCTAAAAATTGCATCGAATATCTTGTTCTATCTTCCCTATAAATAACTGATAATTTGCTGGTCAATTTTACAAATTCACATGCAGTTCTTTCATTTCTAAATGATAACTCTGATTTTTGTTTTTCATCTGTACCTATTATTATGTCATTATACAATTCTTTTATTTTTTCTATATCACATAATTTATATGTAAGTAACGCATTTGATAATGAATATTCCAATCTATCTGCAGAAAGCTGAGGTGTGTCATTATCAGCTATTGAATACATATGATAATCATTAATTTCTTCTAATTTTATATTATCTCTTTTTAAAAGTTCCATTATTTCTGTAGAATTTTCTATTATTTGCGTTGTAATATCTTCAGTAGATTCCTGCTTCATGTAGTCTCCATTTAAAAAATCTATACAATGCTTAAATACTGGTGTTGCTATATCGTGAAATAGTCCAGATAATGTTTGTTTTTTATCGTGCGTAAAATGCCAAATTATAAGTGCAACAGCAATAGAATGGTCTAAGCTTGAGTAAAAAAAATCACTTTCAAACAAATTAGAGTATATAGTTCCACAAGTTACACTAATATATCTTTGCTTCATTAATTCTTTTGTATTTATGTATTCATCTAACCAATTAGGGAATTCCGGTTCTAACACATTAAAATACTCATTTACTTTTTCATTTAATTTATGCATATACTCTATATAACCTCCAATTTTTTATCTATTTTATTTCTTCAAAACGATATTTTTGAGTAGCACTTGGATATTTTTCATGGTCAACTTCTGATAAGAACATATCTAATGGTCTTGCATAAATACCATCTTTATGATTAGTATTTTCATTATTATCCATGCAACGATACACAACTAATTCTTCTCCTGTTTCACTGTGTTTTGCTACTGTAATTACAAAAGCTCTTGCTCCTTTAAAATGTCTCCACATTGTAAATGGTTTTACTATTCTTTCTTCCATATATTTTCCTCCTTAGATTTAAATTTTATTATTATTATAAATCAACTTCATCTGGTAATAAAGCATGTATTCCCATATTTTTAAATCTAACAATATTTTCTTCCAAATCATCAACAAATAACATTTCATCTAAGTTGCAGTTATTAATCCTTCGTATTATTTTAACCGCTTCAATCTTCAATTCTTGAGATCTTGTTGAAATAACATCTATATCTTCAAAATAATGTTTATGAACAAAGTGTTTCTTTGCATTTAAATGGAATGAAAATTTCATTCCTGTTACACAATATACTTTTGCACCATTTTTCTTTAAAATACTAATCATTTTATATAATGTATCAGACATAACACATGGCTCTATTGTTTCATAAAAAGAATCCTCATTTAGATATGCATTTAAATAATAATTTATAAAACTATCCTCATTTTCATTACGGTGTTTTATGAAATCTTTATCCTTATGTATAGCTAATGTATCATCAAAATCAAAAATTGCTACCTTAATATTATTTAAATTTATTTTCTGTTTTTCCATAATCTTCTTCTCCTATTTGATTTTATTAATACTTATAGTTTTATTTTTCTAGTTTAATCATCTAATATATTATTTTTTAATATACCTTTTCCTAACTTAAATTTTACCCCATTTAATAATTGCATTTTTATTAATCTTTGAATACTTGTTTCTTCTGGCAATTTAGTATATTCATTACATTGTTTTAATGAATACACAAAATTCAATATGTCATCTGTACATTCTTCTCCATCAACTACATTAAACAAGTTATAGAATTTACTAATATTTGTATTTGAATTTATTAAATAGTTAAGTTCTTTACTTAAAAGCCATGAATTACATACATAACTAATATTTTTGGTATTAAAAATATTAGTTAATGCATCTTTTGATTTATTTAATGATTCTATTACTTTATTATAATCTAATTTATCGCCTGATGGTATATGTATTTTTATCAATTCATTGTCATCTTCTTTAAAATATTCATATTGAAGTCTACCTATTTCAATAATTTTAACACGAATAAAATATATAGCCCACAACATTTGAGATACTCTAACACTTTCATATCTTCTTTTTTCTAAATCATTTTCAAAACATTCTTTAATTCTTTTTTTATGAATTAATACTTGTGTAGAATCCAATTTATTATTTTGCATATTTTTTTCATGATTCTTATAGCTTAAAACAATTAATAGATTAGTAGCAAATGGATCAATGTTTGTGCCAAAAAACTGATTTACATTTTTAACATCCCAATATTTTCTTATATTTTTAAAATCTCCATAATTCAATTGTTCAAAAACATTCTCAAATGAAAATAAATATTCTTCATTTTCACTAATCACTTTTAAGCATTCATAACATCTATTTTTATATTTAGAATTTAAATTATAATATTCAAATCCTTTATCAATTTCATTTCTATTTATTATCATTTTTCCTCTTTTTCTAATTAACCAATTCTTCAAATTTATTATGTATCTCAATATTCTTCTTTTTCATATTAATTGGTCTTAAACTTTTATCTGTAAAACAATGCTTTGTATATGCTTCTATAACTATATCATTTGTACCCTCTTGTATAACTTTATATTTAACTGTCATTTTTACTCCATTGTATTCTTCTATATATGGCTCTATAATTATGGTGTCTCCGCTAGTTACAGGACGTTTGTATTTACAATCTACCTCTAATGTTGGTATAGTATACCCTTGGCTTTCTAACTTTTCCATCGATATACCAATTTCTTCTAACCATCTACTTCTTGCTTCCTCTAAATATCTTATATAATTTGAATGATGAACAATTCCCATTTTGTCTGTTTCATAATAATTAATTTTTCTTATATATTTAAAGTTCATTTTTATACCCCACTTTTTATTTTCTATTTTTTATATGGTTTATTCGTTTTTCTTTTAATTCTGTTGAATCTTCACTTGCTTTTATCATTCCAGTTATTTTCTCAATATAATAGCATAAAAGTAGATATTTATCAAATACCTACTTTTTACTATATTTTATAATGTTCTATAATTATTCTTATCTGCTCGATCATCTAGTTTTCTATCATATTCTTCATTTTTATAAAACCAATCTGTCTTTTTGTCTGTTGGATGTGCTTTTCTATTTTTGTCTAACAATACATCAAATACAGCTGCTAGTGGTAATACTATTCCTATAAGTTCTAAGAAAACTGTCATATAATTACTTATTTCTAGACTATTATTAATAATACTCATAAAATGTGTATAGAAACTTGGCCCATAATAAAATAAGTGGGCTACTAAATAAATTATACTTGCTAATAATTTTCTCTTTATAATAAAACAAATACAAATAAAAGTAATAAACAGCAACACTACTTCCATTGTTAGATCAGTAGGTTCAAACATAAAACTTTCTCCCAATGACGTCATAACTGTTCCAACTAATCTTAAACCCCAAAACATAAATGCAAACATTGCTATTAACCAACTTGAAAAATTTTTCATTAGATTTCCTCCAAATATAATTATTTTAACTTTTATATATTTATATTTTATCATACTTCTTTAAATTTACAAGAAAAAATAAGATTCTTTTGCAATATTATTAACAAAAAAATCTCATTTAATAATTTTAATATGTCTATATTAATTATTCATCAATAAAGTTAAACTCATCTTTGAATTTATCTTTGAATATTTCAAAAACTTTATTTAATATTTCTTCATCTTCTACACTTACATATGACTCTTCATCTTCTGAATCATTATCTTCTAATTTTAATATTAGAACTTCACCAGCTTCTTCTTCGTCATCATCATTAGGTAATAAAACAACATATGATTCTCCGTCATATTCTATTAAATCTAAAAACTCAAACTCAACTTCATTTCCGTCTTCATCATTTAAAACTATTATATTATCTAATTCTTCTCCTTCTTCTATATTGTTTGGATTATTATTTACATCTTCACTCATTTTTATTCTCCTTTCAAATTTATATAATTCTTGTATCTCTACAATGTTAATAACTTTAGTAGTATTGTTTACATTTTTTTTAAACATATACTATTTTTCATTTTTTAATCTGTTCATATATGTTTCTAAAATATATACTGCAGAAATAGTATCTACAATATTTCTTTTTTTCATTTTGTTAATATTTAAATAATTCATCGTTTTATGAGCAGCAACAGTAGTTAATCTTTCATCAATTGTTTCGATTTTTAACTGATTAAATTTACATTTCAACTTGTGTATAAATTTATTTGTGACCTCTACTCTTTGTGTTTGAGTACCATCCATATTAAGTGGCATTCCTATTACAATAGTATCAATCTTATATTGAGTCATTATTTCATCAAGTCTTTTTAATGCTAATTTATCATTACCATTATGATGTATCGTTTCCAATCCCTGAACAGTAATTCCAAGTTCATCTGTAATAGACACTCCAATTCTGCTATCGCCATAATCTAGACCTAATTTTCTCATTTTAATCATCTAATCCTATATAGTTTTTTACCATTTTTTCTAGAAGTTCATCTCTTTCTATTTGTCTTATAAGATTTCTCGCATTATTATGGCTAGTAATATATGTAGGATCTCCTGATAATATATATCCTACAATTTGATTGATAGGATTATATCCTTTTTCTTCTAATGCCTTATATACTTCCTTTAATATTTCTCTTGCCTTAATGCTTTTATCTCTTTCTACTTTAAAACTTACAGTTTCATCCATCACAGACATATAATTATACCTCCTATAAATAATTTATATCATTTTCATTTTGATCTGCATTATCTAAATATGATTCTAATTTTTTCATCGATTCTTCCAAAGCTGTTCCTTTATAATATGTAGTGATAACTATATTTATTTTAGGTTTTGCTACTACTTCTTCATCATCTTCAAATTCTACGTCAACCGGATCAACTTCTATATTTTCAACTTGTTTTTTTATATCTTCTATAAAACTTTCTATAGATTGTTCATCTACTCCAGAAAATACAATTGCAAACTTTGGTCCCATATATCTTACAAATAAGTATTCTTCAGATAAGTTTTCTCTAACAACATCACAAACTTTTGTAATTACTTCATTACCAGTTTTTCTACTAATATCATCATTTATTTTTTCTAAGTTCACTATTTTAAATAAGCATACAGTAGAAGTTGTATACTGATCAATAATTCTTCTTCCGTCTCCATATAAATACTCTACTGTCTTTAATTTACTGAATTTATCATCTCTAACTATGTTTTCTATAATGCCTTGATTTGATACTGTTCTTAATACTGACACTATATTATTCCTTATAACTTCTAAAACTGTAGTATCAATATTATCAAATTCGTGTGGTCTGCTTCCTTCTATCAACCAATAACCTATATATACATTTTCTATGTACAATGGAAAGAACATTGCTGACTTTGCTCTTCCAAATTCCATTTTTTGATATGGTAATCTTTCATTTTCGTTTTCAACTGTTACATATTTTGGTGTTGCAGTTTGGATACTATCTTTAAAAATTTCTTCTGATTGCAAACTTCTTAGAGTATCCCAATGTTTTTTATCTACATTAGAGGCCTTAACTATATACTCAGCCCCATCATATACAACTATAGTTGAGTATTTGATTTGATATCTTTCAACTAAAATCTCATTTATTTTATCTATTTTTTCATTTACGCTAGTACATTGACTAACTGTCTCCATAAAATCTTGAATAATATTTAAACCTGTTATTTTCTGATTTAAATTATTAAAGCTTTCTATTTTTTTATGGATTGACATGTTATATATCGTAAGTAAAACAATAATAATTACTAATATAATAATTACCACTAAAATCAAAAGATATCACCTCTCTTCTTATAATTAATAATTTCTTTTCATTTTGTTTAGTGTTGCATTCATATTATTAGAAAAACCATTTTGATTATATGAATTGTATCCTCCATTATTTGATAATAGTGGGTATACCATATTTGATAATTTTTCCAAACTCATCATAAAGTTTTTAGAATAACCATTTACTGATATCTTACAATTTACTAATCCCTCTAAGTATCTTGAATAAGTTTGTTCCTCAAATGGAATAGTACAATACTTTATTGTGTCTTTATTAAATAACTCTGTCATGAAAGACATTGCTGGGTCATTATAAAATGCCATTCCCCCTATTACTGCTCTTTCAGTAACGCTTCTTACTCTTAATACTTTATTTAAGACAATTCTTAGTTTTTCAGGATCTAAAATATTTTTTGTTTTTAAGTTTCTTAAAAATGCTGTTAATGGTTGAATTGTTAATATATCAAAACTTTGAACTAGGTATATTTCTTGTGCATTTTTGAAATAACCGTAGTTTGTATCAAAGTCACAGTCCATTAAAATTAATGAATAATTCTGTGCCAATGTTGTTAATATACTTTCGTAATCATCCATAACATTATCTTCATCTGGTAGAGTAGTAAATACAGTTAGATTATTATTTACTTGTATTCCATCCACAATTCCATTTTTAAGATTTGTAATACATGAAAATGCTTTTTTTCTTAATTCTTCTTCATTTTGAGTATATATATAATATGCATTTTTATTTTTTGTTAAATCTAATACTGCAGTTTTTATACCTTTTTTAGATAACACTTCTGCTAAATTGTTTACTAAGAATGAAGTACCATTTTTTGAAGTTCCCACAAATGAAACAATTTTTTTATTTCCTGTTAGCAAACTATCTAAATTAATGTCATTATATCTTGTTGTATTTTCTATTTCTTTTTTATTGTTGAAGTTATCAAAATTTGGTTCAGTACTTGTATAACTTTGAGTTTGAGTTTGCATTTGATTTATGTTTTGTACAGGTACTTGTTGTACAGGTTCTGGCTCATCTTGACTTTCATTTTCATCAAACCCAGGTAATATAATTTCACCTGATATATTGCTTTTTCTAGTTTCTTCTTTATTTCCTAGGTCAAATAAATTCACTTCTTCTTTTTCTTGATCATCAAATCCGGGCAATACATTATCGTTTTCTTCTTTTACATCTTCGAAACCTGGTAGTACACTATTACTGTCTTGATCATCAAATCCAGGTAATACATTGTTGTCTGTCTCTTCTTCCTGTTGAATTTGTACTTTTCTTGGTCTTCCTCTTTTCTTTTTAGGTGCTTCTTCTATTTGTTTTATTTCCTCTTGTGTTTGTACCTTTTTAGGTCTTCCTCTTCTTCTTTTTTGTTCCACAACAGGTGTATCTATATTAGGCTTATTTGAAACCTCATTGTTATTTACCACTTCAACCTTAGGTTCTGCATTAATTGAATTATTTTCTAATTCTTTTTCAACATACTTTTGATTTTCTTGTTGTACAAAGTTATTTTGTATGTTTTGAGTATTACTTGCTGAAACACTATTAATATTATCACTTTGTTTTTGTTCTACATTATTTTGAATATTATCAACTTTTTTTACTTTTCTTACATTTGATATATTCATAGCAGAAGGTATAATAACTGGTTTACTCAAATTAGATTTTCCAATATTTTTTTCTATTATATCTATTTTTCCTGTTTTTTGTGCTGAATCCGATTTCTTTTTGTAGTCACTATTAGGAACGTATTTTTCTTTTTGCCATTTATTCCTTTCTTTTTCAGATATGCTTGGTGTAACTGTTCCAAATGTAATTAGTTCTTGATATTTTTGTGAATTTGCTTCTAATACGGCTTTAACATTTAATGGTAAGAATTTGCATATAACTCTTAACTGTGGATCAGTATATTGAGCTGCTATACTATCAAAACTCTCAACATATTTATCCTCATTTTTTCCCAATCTTTTATAGTGATTTAAAATATTTTGTATTTCAACTTCACTAACATCGCCTTCCCCTTCAACTTTATAATCTACATCTTCTGAATCTATTCTATAATATAATTTTGCATCTTTTTTAGTACGGGGTTGATTAATTAATTCACATACCTTTGTAATACTCCTGTCTTGTCCCAACAAAGCACTATAAATACCAATTCCGAATAACTTTGTAAGTAGCGGTTCTGATTTTGTTCTTCTATCTGCACATATCAAAATAATTGGAATATCTTGTCCATTACTAGAAGTTGCCTCATCACTTATGCTATCCAATTTTTCAAATATGAACTTATCTATTATCTCATAATTATTATTAGCAAAAGGCTCTAGATCCTCACTAATTACAATTCTATCATATGATTTATCTTTTTGTAGTTCCTTTGATATTGCATTAAAATAATAAACATTTTTACTAGAAATAATTTCTTTATACTCTTGTTGATATTTCTTTATGATTGAATCTGAAATGCTTTCATTATTAACCGCAAATAATACCTTCATTTGTTAACCCCTCCAGCCTTTTACTACTATGGCAAATATTAATGGTAAAACTTGACAAATTACCATTACTGTTATAATACCAATCATTGCGCCGAATCCTTTGTCTCTTACATCTAATTTTCTAATTCCTATTATATATCTATATATTCCACTAACTGCAATACCTACAAATCCAAATGGAATACTATAAATTCTTATAATATTTAAAATATATGCTGCAAACCCATATGTATCATTGCCATATTCATCTTGATAGTCTTTTATAGTTTTTAATTCCTTATCTTTTATTTTTACTAAACTAACAGTTGAATCTCCTGTTAAATCAGCTTGCTTGTTCATTGAATTACCGCTTGTAGCATATATTGCCATACTACCAAACATAAACATTATCATCATAAATACTGCAATTATTTTCTTTCTCATATAAGTATATTTCCTCCTTATTTTACTACTATTATTTTTTATCATTCTATAATACAATAGATAAAATATCAATATATCATAAAAATATTTTTTTCTTATGATAAATAATAATCTGCCCAATTTGAGTACAATTTATTTCCATTCTCTCTCCAGCTAAAAATTGGTTTTTCTTCTATTTTATTATCTGGATAATAATTTTGGGGAATTTGAATTTTTAAACCTTTTTCTATATCTCTTTTATATTCTTTGTCTAGTGTATCTACTGCATACTCTAAATGACCCGTCACATAAATTTCTTTTTGTTTTTTATTTTCTACAATAAATACTCCTGCATCATTTGATTCTGAAACAATAGTAAGTTCTGGATGCATTTCAATATCACTTTTTTTAATAGTTGTATGTCTTGAATGTGGAGCTTTAAATCCATCTTCAAAGCCATTTAATATATTAGAGTTTTTATCTATAATATTATGTTCAAAAACCCCAAATGTCTTTTCATCTAATAAAACTTTATCTATATTATAATTATAGTATAATCCTGCTTGTGCCCCCCAACAAATGTATAATGTTGATTTTACATTTGCTTTTGACCAGTCTATAATTCTTTTAAGTTCATTCCAATATATTACATCTTCAAAATTAAGCTGTTCTACTGGTGCTCCCGTTATAATTAGTCCATCAAATTTTTTGTTTTTTATTTCTGCAAATGTAGAATAGAATTTCTTCATATGATCTGGATTTGTATTTTTTCCCATATATGAAATAACATAGAAAAAAGTGATTTTAATGTTTTTCTTAACAGATGACAATTTTCTTAACAATTGTAATTCTGTGTCTTCCTTTAATGGCATTAAATTTAATATTGCTATATTAATAGTATTTGAAGTACAATCATTTTCATCTTCTAGTTCTTCTAAAATTTTTATTTTTTCTTCTTGTAAAATACGATTTACAGGTAATCCTCTTTTTGTTATTATTGGCATATTGATCACCATTTAAAAAGTTAATAACTAAAATATATAATTATATATTTTACTAAGATATTTTATCATTTGTCTAATAATAAATCAAGTGGTTTGTTAGATTTAGTTGCATTCCAAATAAAATATTTTAATCATATTAAAATGAACCAAAATTATTAAACTTTTTGTCTAATAATTTTGGTTCACTTCATATATAATCTCTAATTTTTTCTTATTAACAAATAACAATTATTCTAAATCTATACATCATCTTTAATCACTTTTGCTAACTTATTAATTGCCTTAGTTTCAATTCTTGATACATATGAACGAGAAATTCCCATCATTTCAGCAATTTGATTTTGTGTTTTTGGCTTGTTTCCATCTAGTCCAAACCTTAACTCTAGTATAGTTTTTTCTCTTATCTTTAAAACCTCTTTCATTTTTTCATATAACTTTTTTATCTTAAATTTCAAATCAACTTCATCTTCTATACTTTTTTCATTATTTTCAAGTACCTCTTGTAAAGTTACTGTATTATCATCTTTATCCTTTCCTATTGGATCATCTAAGTATACTTCCGCTCCAATTTTCTTTGTACTACGTAAATGCATTAAAATCTCATTATCTATACATCTAGCTACATAAGTTGCAAGTCTTACTCCTTTTGATGGTTCAAAACTGTTAATTCCTTTTATCAACCCTATTGTGCCTATTGATATTAAGTCATCTTGTTCAACATTAGTAGTATTATATTTTTTACAAATATGTGCTACTAATCTTAAGTTCCTTTCTATTAATATATTCTTCGCTTCTTCATCTCCATTTGCCATCTTTTCTAAACATTCTCTTTCTTCCTCAACTGTTAATGGTTCTGGGAATAGACTGTTACTAGAAATGTATCCAACTAAGAATACTGCTGATTTCAAAAATTCAAAGAAACCCAATATTCCAATTCCGCTAAAAAGTGCTGTAACCATAAATGCACCTCCAATTTTCTTATACATAAATTATATGTATTCGTTCATAAAAAGTGCATGGCCGTAATAAATTATATTGGATATAATTTATTAATTTTAAGGAGAATATAATTGAGAATAATAAGTGATTTTTTTAAAGGAATTTGTATTGGTGCTGGTGCTATCCTTCCAGGAATAAGTAGTGGAGTACTTTGTGTTATTTTTGGAATATACGATAAATTGGTTGAAAGTGTTTTAGGGATTTTTCATGATTTTAAAAAGAACTTCTTTTATTTATTGCCAATATTTCTTGGTTCTACAGTTGGAATAATATTATTAGGAAACATTTTAAACTTACTTTTGAATTCATTCACTTCTCCAACAAAATATGCTTTTATAGGATTGATTTTAGGAAGTATTCCTATGTTAATAAAACAAATAAATTCTCAAAATAAGTTTAAACTACATTATATCTTTTACACAATTATAGCATTTGCATTAGGATTGTTAGCAGTCATATTAGAAAAATATTTATCCTCAAGTGTCTTTACTGCAAATTCATATTTAATAGAAGATCTATATTCAAATACTATCCCTTCTTTCTTTCCAATTGTTTTATTAGCAATTGCTGGTTTTTTTATGTCTATTGGTATTGTTGTACCTGGAGTTAGTAGCACTTTAATTTTAATGTGTTTTGGAGTATATAACATTTATTTAGAAGCTGTTTCCACTATAAACTTACCTGTATTGATCCCAATCGGTTTTGGAGTTGTTTTAGGAGGATTCTTTTTTTTAAAGATTATAAAATTCCTTCTGTCTAAATATTATATGCAAACGTTTTATTCTATAATTGGTTTTACTCTAGGTTCTGTTTTAGTGCTTTATGTCCCTATAACCTTTGATTTTTCAGGAATAATCTCAATAATACTTTTTTTACTTTGTTTTTATATTGCACAGTTATTTGAGAAAAATGGAAATTAGAAAATTATCTTAATAAAAATATGTACCACTATATTTGACGTAATCTACGAACACATCATTACTATATACATCATGCAAAAATTCAGAACCACTTGAAGCAGTTGAAGCTGCCCACTAGTGGTTGCTTCCTGCTGTCGGATAATCTTTATCAATAAATTTATAGTTATATTGCATTTTAAAAGAGTCATTTATTTTTTTACTTAAATGACTCTTGCTATCTAAAATCTATTTTTAATAAATAATTGATTATAACTTTTCTATTTCTTCTTTAGTTAAACCTGTACACTCTATAATTATTTCTATAATTTATATAATCACTCCACTAATTTATAAATATTCATTAAAATTATATAATAAAAAATAAGTATTTTCAATATATTGTTTTTCTTAGTTTTAATATAAATTTTCGCATATTAGTCATTTCTTTACATCCTATTTTAAGCAATTTCATATATATGGTCGGGATGAACTGACTCCACCCACATATTTCGATGCTTTACTCCCCGTCTATTGAGTTTACAGGAACTCATACTAAAACTCACAATATTTTCACCGTCTGCTTATATTTTTACGATTCGCTCTTACTGCGAACCCGTTCATATACCTCTTTTATTTTCAATACACTATCAACACACTTTGTCGCTATTAGTTACTTTATATAAAGTGTGGGTCTAAACGAACTGTAGTCGTAGTAGCTAGTAGGACTGTAGCTGTAGCGATGGCTGACTCGATAAGCATTGTCGTAACGACCTCCGCGTAAAACACGCTTACCCGTACTGTAGGCCTCCATTGTCCATTCAATACAATTTCCCGCTAAATCATATATGTTCTTTGATACATCTTCTTCTACGCTTCCTGTTAATTCTGGTGAAGATTTTTCTTGTGTAGTTCTTTGACTATCTCCTATATATCTACGCATTGCATCCCACTGACATCCATATGTTAATGTACTTGTTACACTTGTATAATTATGTTGGCTTGCAAAGTTTTTTGCAAGATATACTGCTCCACTTTTTCCTGATATTTCACTTGTATCACTCATACTTTTTCCCCATGCTACATAATTATATGGTGCTACTCCTTTTTTACATACTACTGTTTGTGCTGTTGTAGCTGCTGTTCTTAATGTTGTACTATCTACTCCTGCCTCGAATCTTCCTATATAAAATCCTCCATATTTTAACACTTGATCTCTCATTGTATTATATTCATTCTCTTCTGTTGAATATCCATCTTTATATGGTTCTGTACAGTCTGTAGATAATCCTGGTTTAGGCTGTCCTGTTGTTGTGTCAAATAAAGTTCTTTCTAAATCAGCATAACTTGCTACTGGAATCCACACAAATTGGTTTCCCATATTTACTCCTGATGCGTCCATTCTATCGTTTTCTTTATCTGATATAACTAGCCCTGTATTATAATCTCCTCCTACAACATAGTGGAATCCATTTGGAAGTGGCACTGTTCCTCCATTTCCATCAGAAATTGGTGTTACTTGCGTGCTTGTCCAACTTTCAGGTTTTGCTACTGTATCTCCTGCTCTCGGCTTTGTTGAATCTCCTTCATTATCAGGTTTTTCTACTGTATTTCCTGCTCCCGGCTTTGTTGAATCTCCTTCATTATACTGTTCCATCTTATTTACTACTTCGCCCATTGCTGTATTTTCTGCTTTTGCACTTTTTTCATATAATTCTTTTGCCTGCTTTGCCTTTTCTATTAATCCATTTTGTCCAATCACTACATTTATACTTACTGTTGCCAGAATAATTAAAACTACAATAGTTACAACAAGGGCTATAAGTGTGATTCCGCTTGTTTCCCGTTCTTTGCAATTTACTTTTCATTCCTTTTTCTTCTCTTTTCTTCTGTTTCTTTCCATTCATTTTCGAACATTCCTCCTTTTATTTCTTCTTTAGCTTTTACATATGTAGATTTTATACATAATTTTTATATTTTTCAATACCTTTTAGTAAAACTTGCACAAAAAGGTATAATTTTTACTGTTATTTACTTTTTTCTTCTTAGAATCCACCCGTTTTCACATTTTATAGGCAATTTCATTTTTATACTTTGACCTTGTTTACCTGGATTTACATGATCTACTCTTTCATCAGTTTCAACATCCCATAGATCTTCAATAATAAATTTATATGGTTCTATTTTATTCGGAATTAGGATTTCCATTGTGTCTCCAACCATTAACCTATTTCTAATTTCAATAGTTGATTTTTCATCTTGAGATTCAATTACCTTTCCGCCAAATTCATAATTTGGATTATATTGCTTTCCTTCATATTCTTGAAAATCTTTATTATTTCTATCTTCAAAGTAGAATTTAGTAAGTCCTCTCGTTTTTGTCTTTTCTAGTTCTTTCATGTATTTAGATGGATCGTAGTTTTCAGGATCCTTCATATAATCATCAATTGCATTTCTATACGCATTTACTACGCTTGCCAAATAATATTCTGTTTTTAATCGACCCTCTATTTTTAAACTATCAATTCCCATTTCTATAATTTCTGGAAGGTTTTCTATTAAACATAAATCTTTAGAAGAAAATATGTATGTTCCATTTTCATCATATTCTACAGGCATAAGGTTTCCTGGTTTATTATGTTCTTCAACATATACATTATATGCCCATCTGCAACTTTGTGCACAGTCACCTAGATTTGCACTTCTTGATGCTAAAAAGTCACTTAAAAAACATCTTCCAGAATAACCAAAACAAATTGCTCCATGTACAAATATTTCAACTTCTAAATCTTCTGGTTTGTTATCCATAATTTCTTGAATTTGTTTTTTATTCATTTCTCTACCAAGAATAACTCTTTTAGCACCATTTTTGTACCAAAAATTAGCAGCATGATAACTTACTGTATTAGCTTGTGTACTTACATGTATTTCCACATTTGGTGCATATTCTTTTAAAATATCTATAACTCCGCCATCAGATGCAATAATTGCATCTACTTTCAAATCATTTAACATTTTAGCTTGTTTTTTTATTTCATCATAATGTTCATCCCACGCATATATATTAATAGTTGTATATACTTTCTTCCCTATACTATGTGCATATTCTATTGTTTTTGCAAGTTCATCATTATCTACTTCTGCTCTACTTCTTAAAGATAGTGCACCTGTTCCACAATATACAGCATCTGCACCATATCTAAATGCAGTTTTTGCTTTTTCAAATGAACCTGCTGGTGCTAATAACTCTGGTCTTTTCATTATACATTCTTCCTTTCATTTTCCAATATATATATTTTACAATATTCACATAAAAAAATCAATTATATTAACTTTATATTTAATTTTTAAAAATACATTGTATAATAATTTACTTTTATACATAAATCTGATAATATATAGTTAATCAAAAGGAGAATTATATGAAAATAAAAAACAAAGTAAAGAAAACAACCAAAAAAAACAATACAAAAAAAATTTCAAGATTTAGTAAATTACTATTATATTTTCTAATATTTTCATTTTTAGGATGGGTAATGGAAACATTTTATAGTTTATACGAATTAGGTTATTTTACCAAAAGAGGTTTTTTATATGGTCCTCTTTGCCCTATTTATGGATGTGGTGCACTTATTTTGATACTTTTTTTTAGTAAATATAAAGGAAAAAATATTAAATTATTTTTATATGCAGCTATTATTTTTTCTATATTCGAATATGCAGTTAGTTATGGAATGGATGCGCTTTTTGCTGCAAAATGGTGGGATTATTCAAATGAATTTTTTAATTTAAATGGTAGAATAAGTATTTTCTACTCTTTTGTATGGGGAATTGCGGCAATATTATTCATTAACAACATATACCCATTTTTCAAAAAGAAATTGAATATTATATTATCCAAGATTCCCTATAAAATTCAAATTTGTATTTTATATTTTTTATCTTCTATACTTTTATTAGATTACGTTTTATCCTTTGCCCGATACTTAATATAAATTTATTGAAAAAAGCTTAGTTATACTAAGCTTTTTTCATGTCTTTTTGCAACTGCAAGTCCATCTCCAACTTCCAATATTTCAACTTCTAATTCTGAATTTTCTTGTAGTTCTTTTATAAATTCTCTAAGGTTTCTTACAGCAGTACGTTGCTTATGTTTATTATAATCACTCATAACATATCCTTTATATAGTACATTATCAGCTATGATTATTCCGTCTTCACTTAGCATACGCAAAGCCTCTTTCAAAAAGAAAGGATATTTTCCTTTAGCAGCATCAATAAAAACTACATCATATCTTTTATTTAGCGTTGGTAAAATTTCCACAGCATCTCCAAATAATATATTAATTTTATCTCCTACTTCTGCTTTTTTTATATTTTCTCTTGCTTGAGATACTCTATTTTCTTCTCTTTCAATAGTATCTATATATCCATCACCATCTAAATATTCTGAAAAACAGATTGCAGAATAACCCACAGCGGTTCCTATTTCTAAAATTTTAGAAGGTTTCTTATCTTTTAAAATCTTATCTATTACTTCTAATGTATCATCCATTATAATTGGTATTTTATCTTCCAACGCTTTTTCTTTTATTTTTTTTAGTTCAACTTTATTCATATTAACTCCTCATAAAAAGGAAACGGAGCAACAATTCGACAACTTTGTTTTAATTAGTAATCAAATTTTCCATTTCCTTTTTGTAATATATTATTGTCCTCTTCTTGCTTCTCTTTCTCTTGTTTTACTGTCTAATATTTTCTTTCTTAAACGAATATTTTTTGGAGTAACTTCAACTAATTCATCATCTTGAATAAATTCAATTGCTTTTTCTAATGATAATTGAATAGGTGGTACTAAACGAAGTGCATCATCAGATCCTGAAGCTCTTGTATTAGTTAAATGTTTCTCTTTACATACGTTTATTGAAATATCTTCATTTCTTGAATTAATTCCAACTATCATTCCTTCATATACATCTACACCAGCACCAATGAATAATTCTCCTCTTTCTTGTGCGTTATATAATCCATATGTAACAGATGTACCTTGTTCAAATGCAACTAGTACTCCTCTTGTTCTTGATTGTACTTCACCCTTATATGGCTCATAACAATCAAAGATGCTATTCATTGTTCCTTCACCTTTTGTATCAGTTAAGAAATCTGTTCTATATCCAATTAATCCTCTTGCTGGGATCTTAAATTCAACTTTTGTGTGACCTGCTTCAGCTGGTTCCATGTTAATCATTTCAGCTTTTCTTCTACCTAATTTTTCAATTACATTTCCTATGCAATCGTCTGGAACATTTACAACTAATCTTTCCATAGGTTCACATTTTACACCATCAATTTCCTTAAATATAACTTTTGGACGAGATACTAAAAGTTCAAAACCTTCTCTTCTCATTGTCTCTATCAATACTGATAAGTGTAATTCTCCACGTCCACATACTTCAAAACTGTCTGCTGAATCTGTTTCTTTTACTCTTAAACTTACATTTCTTTCAAGTTCTTTAAATAATCTATCACGAATATGTCTTGAAGTTACGAATTGTCCCTCTTTACCTGCAAAAGGTCCATTATTAACACTAAATGTCATTGATACTGTTGGTTCATCAATATCTACAAATGGAATTTTTTCAGGATTATTTATATCACAAATTGTATCTCCAATATTAATATCTGGAATACCTGATATACATACAATATCTCCTGCAGAAACTGATTCTACTTCAGTTCTTTTTAATCCCATATATGTAAATAATTTAGCAATTTTTCCTTGTTCTGTTTTTTCTTTCTTACAAACAGCTACAGACATTCCTGAATTTACTGTTCCTCTTTCAACTCTACCTACAGCAATTCTTCCTAAGTATTCATCATAATCAATATTAGAAACTAGTAATTGCATATCTCCATCCATATCACATACTGGTGGTTCAATATTTTTAATAATTGTATCGAATATGCAATTTACATTATCGCTTTCATCCTCTAAATGCATTTTTGCAATTCCATTCTTTGCAGAAGCATATACAACAGGAAAATCTAATTGTTCATCGTTTGCATTTAATTCTATAAATAGCTCTAGAACTTGATCTACAACCTTTAAAGGATTTGCTCCAGGTCTATCAATTTTATTTATAATAACAATTGGTTTTAAATTTAATGCTAAAGATTTCTTTAAAACTTCTCTTGTTTGTGGCATTGGTCCTTCAAAAGCATCTACTAATAGTAAAACACCATCTACCATTTTTAAAACACGTTCAACTTCTCCACCAAAATCAGCATGTCCTGGGGTATCAACTATATTAATTTTTACTCCATTATACATTACAGATGTATTTTTTGATAGAATTGTAATTCCTCTTTCTTTTTCAAGTGCATTTGAATCCATTACTCTTTCATCTACTTGTTCATTTTCTCTAAATACATGGCTTTGTCTTAATAACGCATCAACAAGTGTTGTTTTTCCATGATCAACGTGTGCAATAATTGCTACATTTCTTATGTTTTTATTATTCATCTTTTTACTCCTTCTCCTTTACCTATATAAAACCAATTATTAAAAAATAATTGGTTTTATGTAAGTACTTTCTCATAAAATCTAATTCAACATTATACTTCATTTTTCAACTGTTGTCAACATAACTATCTTATCCATAACAAGTTTTGTTGCATCATCTATATTATTTGATTTTTTATATCCAGTCAAATCAATTGGTTCTCCATAATTAATATATACCTTAGAAAATGGTTTGAAAGTTCCATGTATACCTACGGGTATTATTGGTGTTCCTGTCTTAATTGCCATATAAGCAGCTCCATTTTTAGCTTTTCCATTTTTTTGTAACCCTTTTCTTGTACCTTCAGGAAATATTCCAAGTAATTCTCCAGATTTTACAATTTTTAGGCATCTTTTCATTGCCTCCATATCTTGCATATTACGTTTTATAGGAATAATATCAAATACATGTGCTAACCAATTTAAAATTTTAAATCTAAACAAATCTTCTTTTGCAACAAAATAAATTTTTCGTTTATTTAATAAAACTACTGCAGCAGCATCTAGGTAATTTATATGATTTGCACAGATTATATAACTTCCTGTTTCAGGAACATTTCCAGTTATTCTTACGCGAAATACTATACGATATAAACCGGCTAATATTCCTTTAACAACAGCTCTTACAGTTTTTTTCCACTTTGTTTCCGGTCTAACTTTATATATTTTTTTTAATAACTTAGTTTGCTTTTGTTTTTCTTTAATAAGCTTTGCTATCTGAGAGGTAACTTCATCAATAGTCATTTTAGTTGTATCTATCACAACCGCATCAGTTGCGACTTTTAGAGCACCAATTTCTTTGTTTTTGTCATTCTCATCTCTCTTCTTTATATTATCAAGAACTTCTTTATAGCTCATATCTATACCTTTTTCTTGATTCTGTTTAAATCTTCTTTTTGCTCTTTCTTCTACATCTGCATCTAGGTAAATCTTTACATCTGCACCTGGAAATACATATGTTCCTATATCTCTGCCTTCCATTATTACAGATTTTCCTTCTGCCATTTTTCTTTGAAGTCCTGCCATTGCAAAACGTACTTCTTTAATACTAGATACCTGTGACACTAATTGTGTTACTTCTTTGCTTCTTATTTTTTCTGTAACATCTTGACCATTCAAAAATACAGATTGTTTACCTTTTTGGTTTTTAAGTTCAATTTTTATATTCTCTAGGAGTGTATTTATTTTGTCAATTTCTTCTAGTGATATTTTTTCATCTATCATCGCAAGAGTAACAGCACGATAAGTTGCTCCTGTATCAATATTAATCAATCCTAATTTTCTAGATAACTTTTCTGTTACTGTTCCTTTCCCTGTCCCAGCTGGTCCATCTATTGCTACTATAAAAGACATTTATTTTTCCTCACTTTCTGGCATATATATCCCTTTTGCCGTTATAGACACTTCTTGCACATTCATTGTAGTTAATCTTTCAATTTCTTTTTTAGTTTTTGTTTTAAATTCTCTTAAAACATTCACTATATTATATCCATATACTACATAAACTTCCATGTAGATATTTGTGCCACCAACAGTACTTTCAACTCTAGTTCTTGATATTCTGTGAATTCCTTCTGTTTTTTTTGCAACATATTCTGCTATTTGTCTAAATACATTATCAGATATTGTAAAATTTCCTAAATAGCTAAATGTTGGCCTTATAATAGACTTTTCCGCTATATATGGTTCATTTCCACGGCCTTTAAATTTAAATATTTGTAAAGGATCTAAAATATACCCTGAGAAATCTCTTTTTATTTCAAATGTCGGAACTGGTATAACATGTTTACCTTGCGTTGTCCTAATTCTTTTTGCTGTTTCCATTTCTGTTTCTGTTGCAACTTGGTTAATATAAATTGTCTTCTCAGGCTTAGGAATATCTAAGTTAGCAGCAATTTTTTCAACCATATCATCTGATGTTCCAAGAATCAAAATTGCCTCTGGTTTGTATTTTCTTAATGCCTCTCTCATTTCATTTCGCTCTTTTTCATCAATAAAAATAGCTTTTTTTACAGTTTCTATTCTTGTTGGTGCTTTTTTAGCTGATTTTCCTGCCACAACATTATTTTCGTTAATTAAAAGTCCATCATCTATTATATAACTTATATTATTCTCATTTGCTACCATCTGAGCTCTGTAACTCTTACCTGTTCCTGATGGTCCAACAAATGCATACACTCTCATTTTTTCTAGCATATTTATTTCACTCTCCGTTTTTTATTATATCATTTTACAGCATAAGTGGTCAATGTTTAAGAGATAAAATAAGTAATAACCAGATAACATTACATATTATCTGGTTATTTAAATATTAATTTGAATTTTATTTATTTTGTTCCAAAAATTCTATCTCCTGCATCTCCAAGTCCTGGTACTATATATTTATTTGGATTTAAATGACTATCTATATGTGCACAAAAAATCTGTACATCTGGATATTTATTTTCGACTCTCTCTATTCCTTCTGGTGCTGCTATAATACTTAAAAATTTAATTTTCTTTACTCCCTTACTTTTTAATAGTTCTATTGCATCTACTGCTGAACCTCCTGTTGCAAGCATAGGGTCTAGAATTATAACTTCTCTATTTTGTATATCTTTTGGTACCTTAAAGAAATAGTTTACGGGTTCAAATGTATTTTCATCTCTATACATTCCAATATGTCCTATTTTAGCATTTGGAACAACATTAATAACTCCGTCTAACATTCCCATACCAGCTCTTAATATTGGTACAAATGCATACTTATCTTCATCTAATTTTCCTGTTTTCATTTTTTCAATCGGAGTTTCTATTTCAACTTCTTCTAATTTAGCATCTTTCATTGCTTCGTAGCATAAAAACATAGCTATTTCCATTATCAATTCTCTAAATTCTTTTGTTCCCGTATTTTTATCTCTCAAAATTGCTAATTTATGTTCAATTAACGGATGTTTTAATTCTATCGCTTTCATTTACAATACTCTCCTTTATACATTTACAGTTTCTTTTTTCTTACTTTCTTTCTTTTCATTTTTTTGCTTATCCACATTAGCCTCTTCTTTTTCATCTGGTAATATTAAGTTTAATATTATACCTATAATTGCAGCTAAGCTCATTCCCGATATTGTTATAGATAAATCTCCACTTATAATTGATATTGATGCTCCACCTAGCCCTAAGACAAGCATAGTAGAAGCAACAACTATATTTTTTGTTTTTTCAAAATCTATCTGATTTTTAATTAAAACTTTTAGTCCATTAACAGCTATAAATCCATAAAGAAGTAGTGATACTCCTCCTAATACAGCATTAGGAATTGTAGATACTAAAGCCGTGAATTTTCCTAAGAATCCTATTATAATTGCAATAATTGCTGCCAATCCAATTACCCATACTGATGCTACTTTTGTCATACCTACAACAGAAGTGTTTTCTCCATAAGTAGTATTTGCAGGTCCTCCAAGCACACCAGCTACAAAGGTTGCAATTCCATCTCCTAGTATAGTTCTATCTAATCCAGGATCTTTTAATAAATCTTTTCCTATAATATTACTTAATGATGTGTGATCTCCTATATGTTCACACAATGTAACTAATGCAATAGGGGCAATAGTAATCAATGCTGAAAAATTTGGTGCATAATTTACAAATGGAATTATAAATTTTGGAACACTAAAGAAACTAGCCTCTGCTACAGCTGTAAAATCTACTAGTCCTAAAATTATAGATAACACATAGCCTGAAATTATTCCTACTAAAAATGGTATAACTTTTAAAAATCCTTTTGCTCTAGTCATAACAATAGCTGTTACTAAAAAAGAAACTACAGCAACAAGTAATATCTTCCAATCAAGCTCCGCACCTGAAGTTAAACCTATCTGTGAAACTGCTGATGGAGCTAATCCTAGTCCTATAATCATTATCATTGGTCCTATAACCACTGGTGGCAACAACTTATCAATCCAATTTTTTCCTATTAATTTAATTACAATTGCAACTATTATATAAATAAGTCCAACTACCATAATTCCAGTCATAGCTCCTGATACTCCACCTTTTAAATACGCTGCTGCAATTGGCGCTATGAATGCAAATGAACTTCCTAAATACACTGGTGATTTTCCTTTTGTACATAAAATATATATCAAAGTTCCTATTCCTGATGTTACTAATGCTACTGGTATAGTAAGCACTGTTTCTCCTGCTGCCGAATTTACTAAAATTGGAACTAATATAGTTGCCCCAAACATAGCAAATACGTGCTGAATTGCTAATATAATCCATTTAGCAATTGGTGGTTTTTCGTTTACATCTAATGTCATTTTTTTCTCTTCCATAAACTCCTCCTATTATTTTATTTTTATACTAAGATACAAAAAGAAGGTATCTACTTTCCAGACACCTTCTATAAAACATTATATAAATGAAAATAGTAAAAACATAAATAACACAATTATTAAAATTGCTTTATTTTCTAATATTGTTGCTGTGTTTTTTCTTACTATTTTCGAATTTTTTGTCATTTTTTTGCACCCTTTTAAATTTTATTATAAGAGCGCAAAAAAATCAACTGTTTTTTACTTTTATTTAATTTTTTGCAAATGTTTCTATTTCATGTTTAATTTTCTTAATAAACTCATCTTGAGACATTTGACCAATATCACCATCTTTTCTAGAACGTACTCCTACAGCATTTGCTTCTATTTCCTTATCTCCAACAATTAACATGTATGGTACTTTTTGAAGTTGAGCTTCACGAATTTTATAACCAATTTTTTCGTTTCTATCATCTAATTCAACTCTAATATCTTGTTCAAATAATTTATCTGTTAATTTTTTTGCATATTCTTTATGGTTATCTGAAATAGGCATTACTTTAACTTGTACTGGTGAAAGCCATACAGGGAAAGCTCCCTTTGTCTCTTCAATTAAGAATGAAATAAATCTATCAAATGTTCCAAGTATTGCTCTATGAATAACTATAGGTCTATGTGCTTTTCCATCTTCTCCTATATATTCTAGTTCAAATCTTTGTGGTAATAAGAAATCTAATTGACATGTTGAGATTGTAATATCATGTCCAATTGCTGTTTTTATTTGAACATCTAATTTAGGTCCATAAAAAGCGGCTTCTCCTTTTGCTTCATAAAAATCAATATTTAATTCTGTTAATATTTGTCTTAATTGACTTTCAGCATTTTCCCACATTTCATCATCATCAAAATATTTTTCTTTATTATCTTTATCTCTTAATGATAATCTAAATGTATAGTCTTGGAATCCAAAGTCTTTATATACAGAAAGAATCAAATTAACAACTTCTCCAAAAACTGGTTTTATTTGTTCTGGTGTTACAAAAATATGAGCATCATTTTGACACATCTCTCTTACTCTTTCAAGACCACATACACTACCACTTGCTTCATATCTAAAGTCATGTGCGAGCTCTCCTATTTTTATAGGTAAATCACGGTAAGAATGCATTGCATTTTTATAAATTAACATATGATGAGGACAGTTCATTGGTCTTAAAACCATCTCTTCTGTATCCATTTTCATTACTGGGAACATATCTTCTTTATAATGATCCCAATGTCCACTTGTTTTATATAATGCAACATTTGCAAGTGATGGAGTATATACATGCTTGTATCCTAGTTTAACTTCTTTTTTTAGAATATATTGTTCTAGCAATCTTCTTATTGTTGCACCATTTGGTAAATACATTGGAAGTCCTGAACCAACAAGCTCATGTGTCATAAATAAATCTAACTGTTTACCAATTCTTCTATGATCTCTTTGCTTTGCTTCTTCAAGTAAAGCTAGGTGTTCTTCTAATAGACTAGCTTTTGGAAAAGATACACCATAGATTCTTTGAAGCATTTTATTCTTTTCACTACCTCTCCAATAAGCTCCTGAAGAGGCTAAAAGTTTGATAGCTTTCACTTTTCCTGTACTCATCAAGTGTGGACCAGCACATAAGTCTGTAAAATCACCTTGTCTGTAAAATGATATTTCTTCACCTTCTGGCAAATCATTAATTAGCTCAACTTTATATGGTTCGTCTTTCATTAATTCTAAAGCTTCTGCTTTAGGTAGAGTAAATCTTTCAATTGATAAATCTTCTTTTATAATTTTTTTCATTTCTTCTTCAATTTTTAGTTTGTCTTCATCTGAAAAAGCTCTTTCAATATCAAAGTCATAATAGAATCCCTCATCTATTGATGGGCCTATTGCTAATTTTACTTCATCTCCAAAAATTCTTTTAATTGCCTGTGCCATAATGTGTGATGTTGTATGCCAATATGCCTTCTTTCCATCTATATCGTTATCAAATGTTAGAATTTCAACTTGTGCGTTTTCTTCTACAATGTTATATCTTAAATCCTTTACTTCTCCATTAACTCTTCCTGCTGTAGCATTTCTTGCTAATCCTTCACTTATTTTTTTTGCCAAGTCTAAAACAGTAATCCCTTTATCAGCTTCAATAACTGATCCATCCTTTAATACAATTTTCATTTTTTCCTCCTTTTGACGCATGTTTTTTGCATCAGCCTAAAATATAATAAATTTATTTTATATGAGTATTTCCATGTTTATAAAAAAACGCACCCCTCTAAATAGTTTTATTTCTATTTAGAGGGGTGCATTTTATATTGCACGGTTCCACCCTTATTTTTTCTTCATTTGCATTTAACGTATGCTAATCGTCTGATTTTTCAGAAACAATGAGGTAGTTTTTCAAATATGTTTATTTAAAATAGCTTCCAGCTTACAACTATTTCTCTCTTAAAATAACCTTTATTTTACTTTGTCTCATTTATGTTTTTTAATATTTAAATTTTATATATTATTTTCATTATTTTTTATTGTACATTTAGATTTATTGCAACTCTTAATACTAAAAATGCAATAACAATAACAACATCTAACACACCGATTACCAAACCTGTAATACCCATCCATTTTCCTTTTTGTACATCAGATTTAAAAGTTGCAATTCCTATAATACCTGTAATTATAGCAACTATTCCACAAGGTAATCCTGCTATTATAATTCCAACTAATGAAAATATAAAACTAACTAATCCACATTTATTCAATTTCTTTGTTGATCCATTTTCTATTATTTCAGGTTCTTTATTTTCTACCATATATGAACTCTCCTTTCAAGTGCTTACTATATTATTTTACTATAATCTTTGTATATTGTCAAAGCATTTTCACACTTTATTTTTCATATCCAGGTTTTCCTAATAATTTAAACATATTTGTTTTATATTTTTCTACTCCAGGTTGATTAAATGGATCTACTCCTAATATTTTTCCAGACATTGCACATGCAAGTTCAAAAAAGTAAATCAACTGTCCTAAAGTTTCAGCATCTAACCTTTCCATATTTACTAGTATATTTGGAACGTCTCCATCTACATGTGCTTGAATTGTTCCTTCCATTGCTTTTTTATTAATGTAATCTAGTGACTTGTTCTCTAAATAATTTAAACAATCTAAGTCATCTTCATCATGATTTATCTTTAAATCTGAATCTGAATTCTTTATATTAATTACGGTTTCAAATAGATTTCTACGTCCTTCTTGAACATATTGTCCTAATGAGTGCAAATCTGTTGTAAATTCTGCTCCTGCCGGAAAAATTCCTTTTTCTTCTTTTCCTTCACTTTCTCCATATAATTGTTTCCACCACTCAATCATATATCTCATCTTTGGTTCATATGTAACTAATAATTCTATGTTTTTTTCTTTTTCATACAATATATTTCTTAAAACTGCATACTTATAGCACTCATTATACTTCAAATTTTCATCTGCATATTTATCTTGAGCAATTCTTGCACCATTCATTAATTTATCTATATCAATTCCAGCTGTTGCTATTGGTAATAATCCAACTGCTGTTAAAACAGAATATCTACCGCCTATATTATTAGGTATTACAAAAGTAGTATACTTTTCTCTTAAAGCTAGTTTTTTTAATGCTCCATTTTTTTCATCTGTTGTTACATATATTCTTTTTTTAGCTTCCTTTAATCCATATTTATTTTCTAATAATTCTCTAAAAATTCTAAATGCTATAGCAGGTTCTGTTGTTGTTCCAGATTTTGATATTACATTAATTGAAATATCTTTATTTCCTATTACATCAATTAAATCATTTATATAATTAGGATTCAAATTATTTCCTACATATAAAATTTGCGGTGTCTTTCTTATATTTTTATCAAGCATATTATAAAACGTATTTGTTAATGCTTCTATAACAGCTCTAGCACCTAAATATGAGCCTCCTATTCCTATTACTAATAATATGTCTGAATCTGATTGTATTTTCTGTGCAGACTTTTTTATTTTTTCAAATTCTTTTTTATCATAATTCGTTGGTAAATTAAGCCATCCTATAAACTCACTTTTGTCATCAGCTTTTTCATGTAACTCTTTGTGAATTTCTGATACTTTATCAGCATAATTCATCACATTTTTCTCAAATACACGTGCATTTTTAAAATCAACCTTTATATTTCCCATAGGTTCCTCCTTAGTATACTATTATACTTTTTGCTATAAATTGTGTGCTCCTGTTCTTTATATATATTATACTAAGAATACTCTTTATTCAACATTTTTTTATAATTTTAAATTTTTTTTGTAATAAATTACCTATTGGGGTAAAACTTTCTTATAACTCACTTAAAACTTTTGCTAAATATTTCATACTAACTAGGCTTTGGTCTAAAGTATTCCCAGTAGCTCCTACCTCTATAATACTAGCACCTTTTGCTAGCTCTTGATTATATCCACTATTCCTTAAAATAATTGGTTTAAATAATCCGGGGTATAACTCATTTGCTTTTTCTTGAATTTTTATCGCAAACTTTAAATTTTCTTGCCAATCTTTATGTGTACCGTTCTCCATTGCCACCTATTACAAATAATAATTGGGCAGCATATTCATCTCCAATTTTTACAGTAGGAGCATATGAGCTATCTCCAATTGCATCTCTATGAATATCAAATACAATCTCTGTCCCTTCATTTTTATCTAACAATTTTCCAACATTTGTATATGATCTATTGTATGATCCATTATACGAAGGATAATCATATAATGTTGTATCATGCACTACACTATATCCGTAATTTTTCATGTATTTTGTAAGTTCTGTTCCTACCCTAACAACAGATCTCGTTTTATCAGTTGTTCTAAAATTACCCGATTTTTTGTATGTGTATTTTTCACTTGGAGTATAGCTTTCACACGTATGTGTATGATATATTAATATTTTTTTGGTATTTATTTTGACATCTGGAGTCAACATTTGTTGTGTTAATTTTGTCTTTGTTTCATTTTTTATTTTTACTGTATTATATGTAGTTGTAAATTTTTGAGGTACATTAGTTTCTTGTACTTCTGTTTTCACTCCTGTCTTTGCTTCACTTATTGTTCCCCCATCATTATCATAAATACTGTTTGAATTATTATTTTCTTCTGTTTGATTGCTTTTCTTATTATCATTACTTTCTATACTATCCATCATACCTAATTCTACGCCCAAAACCATCCTTAGCGGTTTTTTAGAATTATTGTTTTGCGAATTATTTGATTTATTATTAACATCTTTTATGTTTGGTATTACTGTATCTAAGCATGACAAAAGAGTATACTTATCATTACCTTCCTTAGAATTTTTTATCTTAAAACTTGAAAAATATCTAGTAAGAGCCACTACAATTGTTATAATTATAGTGATTTTTACTAGATATTTTATAACATCTTTCATTTCCACTACTGCTAAATTAATCATTTCTATTTCTCCTTTGTCCAAGTCTTATATACTAATATATTCTTGTACATTGAAAAATATAACTTAATTTCACATATAGTTAAGATAAATTTATTTTTTTAATAATTTAATTGCCTCTTCTATTGTTAAAGTTTTTTGCTCTCCTGTGTTCATATCTTTTAATGAAACAACATTGTTTTGTACTTCATCTTCTCCAATTGTAATAACATATGGAATTTGTAAATGATCTGCATATTTAAATTTTGCTTTAACCTTTTTATTTTCTAAGTAAACTTGTGTATTTATTTCTTCATTTCTTAGTTTTGACGCAATCTCTAATGGCTTTTCTATATCCTCCGTCATAGATACAACTAATACTTTTGCAATTGACTTTTGATTTTCTCTTACAGCTTGTAATTCATTTAATTTATAAAAAAGTCTTGTAAGTCCTATAGATACTCCTACTCCTGGTAATTTCTTGTCTGTATAGTATTCTGCCAAATTATCATATCTTCCTCCAGAGCAAACACTTCCTATTTCACGATATTCATTTAAAAATGTTTCATATACTGTTCCTGTATAATAATCTAAGCCTCTTGCAATTGTCAAATCCACTTTAAAGTGTGTGTCCGGAACGCCAAGCATTCTAACATATTTTACTACTTCTTTTAATTCATTTACTCCCTCTATGAATAAATCATTTTTTATATTTAATTTATCTAAAGCAGCAATCTTTTCATCTGTAGTTCCATCTATCTCGATAAACTCAATTATTTTATTAATTGTTTCATTTGGTATATTTAATTCTTCTAATGTTGCAATAACATTGTTTTTTCCTATTTTTTCTAGTTTATCTATTACTCTCATAATATCTACAGATAGTTTTTCTTGATTTAATTCTTTAAACAATCCATTTAATACCTTTCTGTTATTAATACAAATTGTAAAATCATCAAATCCTAAATCTTTTATTGTTGTATATATTATACTTGGCATTTCAGCATCATTAATTATGCTAAGCTCTCCGTCTCCAATAATATCTATATCACATTGATAAAATTCACGAAATCTTCCTTTTTGTGGTCTTTCTCCTCTGTATACTTTTCCTATTTGATATCTTCTAAACGGAAAAGTAATTTCATTAAAATACTCTGTAATATATTTTGCAAGTGGCACTGTTAAATCGAATCTTAAAGCCAAGTCATTATCGCCTTTATTAAAGCGATAAATTTGTTTTTCAGTTTCTCCTCCAGCTTTTGCCAAAAGTACATCAGACATCTCTATAATAGGCGTATCTAGTGGCAAAAATCCAAATTTTTCATATGATCTTTGTATCTTTTCTTTCATATTATTAAACAAAATTTGATCTTTTGGTAACAGCTCCATAAAACCTGGTAATGTTCGTGGTTCAACTTTCATATAATAATCTCCTTCATTTTTATTTTCTATAACATATCTCTTTCAATATTTTAGTTCGTTCTTCTATTCTCCAGGCATCAAATTATAATATATTGGTTCTTCATCTCTAATTCTTGTTGGCTGACCATGTCCTGGATATACGATTGTGTCATCTGGCAATATTAATAGTTTATTTTCAATTGAATTTATAATATCTACAAAGCTACTTGTTGGCAAGTCTGTTCTCCCCCAAGTTCCTTTAAAAAGTGTATCTCCAGAAAATACCAATCTTTCTTTTTTGCAATATAAAGAACTACCCCCTGCAGTGTGTCCTGGTGTATGAAGTACTTTAAACTCCAAATCTCCCAAATGTATTAAATCTGCATCATCTACTCTAGAATCCGCTTCCAAGTGTTCCGGAGTAAGGCCAACATGTTCTCTTAAATTAATTTCAGGATTATATAATCCTTCTGCATCATATCTATGTATTAAAATTTTACCGCCTTTTCTTTCTTTTAGTTCCTTTACTCCTCCAATATGATCTCCATGGCAATGTGTTAAATAAATGTACTTTAAATTTGCTTTTAATATATCAAGTAATTCCACAATTTCGTTTACACTTCCACCCGGATCTATAACCATTGTTTCTTTTGTTTTTTCATCTTGTACAATATAACAATTAGTTTTTTGTAAAAAACCTCCATCTACTTTTAAAACCTTTAATATCATACCTCTTCACCCGTTTTTTATTTATTATTATTATTAATCTTAAGTATGTCCCTAATCTGCCAATATGGCAGATTAAAGAACGTCCCTAACCTGCCAACTGGTCATGTTACTTCTTTCTTTTTACTTCATATACACTGTCTATTTTTCTTAATGCCTTTAGTATTTTGTTTAATTGATCTACATTTTCTACTTCAACAGTTAATTCAGTTACAGCTATTTTTTCTTTTGTAGCTCTTGAAGAAACAGCCATTAACTTGCTTTTTGTATTTCCAACTTCAGCAATTATATCTGCTAATAAACCAGCCCTATCATTTGCATATATTTCAATATCTACGTTATATGTTGTTTTGTCATTGTTATACCAATACACATCAATCATACGATTTTCTTCTGAAATAAGATTTTTAACATTTACGCAGTCTGCTCTATGTACTGAAACACCTCTTCCTTTTGTTATGTATCCTACTATTTCATCTCCGGGTACTGGATTACAACATTTTGAAAGCTTTACTAAGCAATTATCAATTCCTTTTACTTCAATTCCGCTCTGTGAAGTTTTTGTCTTATGAACTTTCTCTTTTGATAATTCCTCTAGTGTTTTTTCTAGATTTTCTTCATGGTGTACTTTTCTATATTCTTCAAGAATTCTAGCAATAATTTTTCCTGATGATATTGATCCAAACCCTACACCTGCATACATATCATCTACTGAATTGAATTTATATCTATTAAGTGCTGCAGAAACAAATTCTGGTTTAAATAAATCATCATATTTCATTCCTATTTTTTTAAGTTCTTTATCTATTAAGTCTTTTCCTTTTTCTATGTTCTCTTCTCTTTCATTCTTTTTAAACCAAGAAGATATTTTATTTTTTGCACCAGAACTCTTTACAAATTTTAGCCAATCTCTACTTGGTCCTTTTGATTGATCTGATGTTATTATTTCTACAATATCACCATTTTTTAATTTAGTTATAATAGGCATCATTTTACTATTAATTTTGCATCCAACCATATGATGACCTATTTCTTCATGAATTTGATATGCAAAGTCAATTGGTGTACATTCTTTTGGAAGTACCTTTATTGCTCCCTTAGGTGTAAATACATATACTTCATCTTCAAAAAGCTCTTTTTTTAGTGTTTGCATAAATTCTTCGGGATCTTGCATATCTTTTTGCCATTCCAAGGTTTCCCTTATCCAAGCCAATTTATCTTCTTCTACTTTAACATTCTCTTTTTTTCCCTTAGCAAAACTACTCTCTTTATAAGCCCAATGTGCTGCTATACCAAATTCTGCAATTCTATGCATATCCCATGTACGAATTTGAACTTCAAAAGGAGTCCCCTTAGGTCCAATTAAGGTTGTGTGTAAAGATTGGTACATATTTGGTTTTGGCACTGCAATATAGTCTTTAAATCTTCCTGGCATAGGACTATATAACTCATGAACAATTCCTAATGCAGCATAACAATCCTTAACAGAATTTACAATAATTCTTAATGCAAATAAATCATATACTTGATCTAATGTAATGTTATCTCTTTTCATTTTTCTATATATACTATACAAATGCTTTGCACGTCCTGTTATTTCAGCATCAATCTTCTGTTTCTTTAATTCTGCTCTTATTTGATCCAAAATCAAATCTATAAACTTAAGTCTTTCTTCCCTTTTTTTATCTATTCCTTCCACAATCTCTCTATAATCTTCTGGATATAGATATTTAAATGACAAATCTTCCAATTCCCATTTTAAAGAATATACACCTAAACGGTTTGCAAGTGGAGCATATAAGTTCATTGTTTCTGTTGCATTTGCTATTTGTCTATCACGACTTAAATATTTTAATGTTCTCATATTATGAAGTCTATCGGCTAATTTTATTAATATAACACGTATATCTTTTCCCATAGCTAGGAACATTTTTCTATAATTTTCGACTTGTTGTTCTTCAATACTTGTATAACTAAGCTTACCAAGTTTAGTAACTCCATCTACCATCTCTGCTATTTCTTGGTTAAATTCATGTGCTAGATCTTCTTTAGTAGTGTCTGTATCTTCTACAACATCGTGCAACAGTGCCGCACAAATTGTATTTTCATCCATTCCCAATGTTGCAAGAGTATAAGCAACCTGTATAGGATGAATTATATAAGGTTCACCTGATCTTCTTAATTGGTCACCATGTTTGTTTTTTGCATATTCATATGCTTTCATTATTGTTTTTGTATCACATCTTCTTTGTTTCTTTTTCATAACAGATATTATATCTTCTATTGTTGCATCTTTATATTCTGACATTACTTATCCCCCTTTCTTAGTCTTTTCAGCATAAGATCTTCTATGTTTATACTTAAATTAAATAGATAATTTCATATCTTTTATAGTAATTTGAATATTCTCATTTCCATTAAATGAATTAATATCTAACGTTCCAACTATGTCAACTTTATCATCTAATAGGTATCTATTTGATAATTCTCCCATATTAAACCCAATTGCATCTATAATGTAATTATCATCTTTTAATGTTAATTTTAAATGTTTTCCATCTGACAATGCTCTTATAGAATTTATTTTTAAATTTTTAAACAAAAATAGTGGATTTTTATTAGCTTCTCCGTAAGGCTCTAAAAGTTGTAAACTTTTAACGTTATCAATTTTAATATCTTTTAATGACACTTCCTCGTCAATACTTATAATTGGAATTATATCACTAATATGTTTATCTTTTGCAAATTGTTCAAATTCTTCTTTAAACTTTTCAAAATTTTCTTTTTTTATTGTAATGCCTATAGCCATTGAATGTCCACCAAATTTTTCTACATAGGTACTACACTTAGTTAATGCATCATGTAGATCAAAACCTGGTATACTTCTTCCAGATCCTTTTCCAATTTCATCTTCAAAGCAGACCAAAATACTAGGTTTAAAATACATATCTGTTACCTTTGATGAAACAATTCCAATTATTCCATGATGCCAACCTTCATCTCCAAGAACAATGCATGTCCTATCTTTTTCTGTCTTTTCTATTTTTTGTATAACTTGTTCAAAAATTTCTTTTTCCTTTGATTGTCGTTCCTGATTGAATTTATTTAATTTATCTGCAATTTTAGATGCTTCATTTTTATCATCGCAAAGAAATAAGTCTAAAGCATCTTGTTGATGTCCCATTCTCCCACAAGCATTTATTCTTGGTGCTACTCCGAAGGAAATCATTCCAGAATCTATTTTTCTAAATCCTATACTTTCTATTAACGTACGTAGACCAATATTTTTTGTAACTTCAACTAATTTAAGTCCTAATTTTGCAATAACTCTATTTTCATCAACTAAAGGAACAATATCTGATATAGTTCCCACACAAACCAAGTCTAAATACTTTAGATACTCTTTTTCATCTAAACCTAGTTTTATAGCTAATGCTTGTATAAGTTTAAACACAACGCCAACTCCAGCTAATTGGTTAAATGGGTATTGGTTATCTTTTCTTTTTGCATCTATTACTGCATAAGCTCTTGGTAGTTCCTCTGCTGGTTCATGATGATCTGTTATAATAGTTTCAATTCCTATGCTATTAGCATAATCAACTTCATCAATTCCTGAAATACCGCAGTCAACTGTAATCATTAATTGATATCCTTGGTTTCCTATATTTTTTAGTGCTTCTTTATTCAATCCATATCCTTCATCAAGACGGTTTGGTATATAAGAACCTACATCCATTCCTCTTCCTACTAGGAATTTTTTTAATACTGTAATACTCGTAATTCCGTCAGCATCATAATCTCCATATATAACGATTTTTTCTTTCTTTTCAATCGCGGTTAAAATTCTTTCAACAGCCTTTTCCATATCTGGCATTAAAAATGGATCATGAAAATCATTTCTTGTTGGATTTAAAAATTTAGGTATATCTTCATTTATATCAATATCTCTGCCTACAATAATCTTCGCTAGTAATTCACTAATCTTATATTCCTTAACTAATTTCTTTACTCTGTTTTCATCTACTTCACAACATTCCCATTTTTTATTCATTCAAATTCTCCTTTTTAATGCTAATATTATACCATTTTGACATATTTATTGCAATGTTTTGTATATGTTTAAATAAAAAAACATAGTATTAATTTATATCAAATTAATACTATGCCCTCAATTATAAATTTTTCTTTTTATTATATTTTTTAGATTTCTACTTCAAATCCTAATTACTCTTCTTAAGCATCATAAAAATAATCTACACTATTATATGTTGTTTGATACTTTTCTTCGTTTATTGGTGTAACATATTTATCTCCAAATATGTCCGTAAAAATTTCAATTATTGCATATGCAAGAAAACACATATTTAGAATAATAAATGACGCTAAAATAATAGCAAAAACTTTTATTACTTTTTGTCCATAAGTCATCTTATATCAACACCTCCAAATACAGCTGAACCATTTATGTATAATGTTGGCGCATCTTCAGCAGAATGTTTTACTTTATTGTTTACTCCTCCAAATATACCGTTTGATCTTACTTTAACATTAACATTATTTGGTACAATAATTGTTGTTCCTCCAAATATTGATGTTGCATTAATCACTCTATCTCCACCTATGTGGGCATTAGTTAAATCTAGCTGAACACTACCAAATATTGAGTCAATGTTTGATCCCTTAAAGTCTACTCCACTCATGTCAACTTTTTTTCCAGAAAATGTTGCGCAAAAACTATCTAAATCATTTTTATTAACAGATTTTATTTTTTCTGACATTGAACTTGGAACAACATTTTTAAAAATAATATTAATTCCTATACATATAAAGATAATAGGTAATACTAGTTTTAATATTATTTCCATTGAAAGGACTCCTTGAGCTGCTAATAATAAAACTAAACCAACTATTAACCCTATAAAATTTCCTAACTTATTTTGATCCTTAAGCAGACCTATAAAACATGGAACAATAATAAATAAAGTCCACCACCCATCAAAAAATATGTTAATATCTGTTATTCCTAATGCATTTAGTCCTATAATTAATCCTAATGTAATAAAAAGTAAGCCCCATAAAAAATCTCCGAATCTTTTCATTTTCATCCTCCTATTATTTATATTTACTATACTTCTACAGTATAGCAATAATACAATAAATTATAATTTTTACTAAAGTTGATACCACTAGCTGAAAATTCGTCATTGGTATTCCAATTTTATTTAATCTTTCGTAATTTTCCATCACCTTTTCAATTTCATTGTCGTTTAGCCTTTTGCTATATTGAATATATTCTTTGGCAATATATGGTGCTTTTGTCATTGCATCAGTTTCCAAATAACTACGAATGCAATAATAAACTAAACCTAATAAGGCTAAAATAAATAATTGAAGTGATTTATATTCTATTAAATTTAATATCGTTAGTACAGATACAACAATAAAATATAGTATATATATATTTGAAAAAATGAAATTAAATAATAACATTTTTCTATTTTGTATTGAATGTGCACATTCGTGTGCAATCGTTTGAATTCTTGTAAACGTATCCTGTATATTGGCTATTATTATACTATCTGTAACAGCCATATAATATGTAAGTTTATCTTTCTCGTTATCACTTACTTTTATTTTAACATTTTCATTTTTAACTTGCTTTAATATAGCTGTACAAACTTCCTCATTATTTGGTAATTTATCTGTAATATCGTTTAGTTCTTTACTATACCCTATCTTTTTTAATTCCTTCATGTCTCCTGTTTTTATATTAAACGCAAATTTTAAAATCACAATAATTACTATGCATATAATCAAACTAATAATATATTCCATTTTATTATATCAACTTGTTATGCAAGTTAATATCCTCCTTCCATTTTTATTACATATATAATTTTTTCAATATACTCATATAAATGGATAAAACATTTTCTTTGCATTTTATTGTTTTTTATTTATAATACATCCTTAATTGATTCTGCAATAATTTTATTTACATCTGCAATCATAACATTAAATTTCACTTCAAGATCAAAATATTCTTTAATTTCTTTGTCTTGCACAAGAATTGTATACATCTCTTGTAATTTTTTATTTTTTTCTTCGTTTTTTTCTTCCCCAGTATATTCTAATAGCTGTACCTCATATCTAAGTTTTTCAAAATCTTCTATTTTCTTTTTTGTTTCAGTATTCCCCATTAATGTTTCTTTTGCTTTTTTATATTCTTTATATTCTTCTGATTGTTGAATTTCATATGCCAAGCGATTCGCTGTATCATATACATTCATCCTTCATCCTACCTTTCTAATTATGCATATGCATGTTTTTTTCTGAAATTTAAAAGATTTGTAATTTCTTTATCTGTATTTTTTGCTTTACCAGCCTTCTTTGCTTTTTCTTGTTCAATTTGTTCTTTTTGTTTTTGAGCAACAGTCTTGCAAATTGCTTTCTCATAAATATAATGTGTATCTTGTGCAATTTTATTCCAACTAAATTCTTCTTTCACTTTTGCTTTTGCATTTTTTGAAACTTTAGCAGCTAATTGTTTATCAAATAATAATGATAAAACTGAATCAGCTATAGAATTTGAATTACCTGCATAACTCTTCATTCCATTTTCTCTATGATCAACAATTTCATTTAAGCCTCCAACATCTGATACTACTGTTGGAACTCCTGCAAGCATTGCTTCTAGTGCTACTATTCCAAAAGGTTCATATGTACTTGGGAACACTGCGACGTCAGCACATTTATACATTTTTTGTACTTGTTTAGAATTCAAATATCCAGTGAAATATACCTTGTCTGAAAGTCCCATATAATCTGCTTGTGATTTTAATTCATCTAACATACCACCTTTTCCTGCAATAATTAATTTAGCATCATGATAGTTTTCTAAAATTTTTGGCATAGCAGAAATTAAATGTTGAACTCCCTTTTCATATACGAGTCTTCCAACATACAAAATAATTTTTTCATTATCCATTGCATATTGTCTTCTAAAATCATAATCTCTTTCAATTCCATTAAAATTAGTTAGATTTATTCCATTTGGTATAACATTAATCTTATCAAAAGGAAGCCCAAATAACCCCTGAACATGATTTTTCATGTAATTACTATTTACAATTACTTCTGTTGACTCATAAGTTAAAAGCCACTCTGTATCATTAATGTATCTTTGTGTTTCATCATGAATTCCGGAATTTCTTCCAGATTCCGTTGCATGTATTGTTGATACCACAGGTATATCAAAAGCATTCTTTAGTGCTTTTGCTGCATTAGCTACTAGCCAATCATGAGCATGAATAACATCAAATTTTCCTTCTTTTTGTATGATTTCGGTTGCTTTTGAGATCATATTAAAATTTAATTGCATAATCCAATCAATAAAATTATTTGGATGTATCATGTAATTCTCTACCCTATATACATTTACACCTTTATCATTTTCATACATTGGAACATCTCCATCTTTATATGTTACCACTGTAACTTCATGACCATCCTTTATCAATCTCTTTGATAAATCATGCACTACTCTCGCAATACCTCCAACTATTCTTGGTGGATACTCCCATGTCAACATTAATATTTTCATTATGAAGCCCCTTTCACTTTACTTTTTTCTTTTGCTTTTATTTCGTATATTGTATACAATTTTAAGACAAAAGTAAACATATTTTGATAATTTTTTATAATATTTTCTACCGGTAAATATCTTGTTTTATTGCATAAAATATAGTATAATAATTATTGATTATTTATGGGGATGTATTTGGTTTCGACAATATTCCAGAAGTATAAATAGCGAGTAGTGGATGGTTGCTTTGGCCACTATAAAAAAGCAAAATTAAATTATAAACGCTGATAATAGAGAATTAGCATACGCTGCCTAGTTGCGGCGTCGTCTTACCTTTACTTCCCACGGTTTAGGATAAGGCGTCAAAAAGTGGGAAACAAACCAATTTGTTGTCATGCAAATTGCGGGTATTTATATGACTACCTAATAAATAACTTTGTTTGTTAAGTTACTAATTAGGGAATTTTAATAACAAACTGCACTCGGAGAATTTTATATGGAAAGAATATTGGACAGGAGTTCGACTCTCCTCATCTCCACCAAATTGATAGAAAACTCGAACTTTTATGTTTGAGAGTAATAAATTACTAACAGAAATGTTAGTTTTTTTGTTATTTCAAAATAGAAAGTGAGAGTGATTATATATGACAATAGAAACCAATAAGAGATGATAGAAAGAAAACCTTTAAGCAAATGGTTGATGACTCAAATAATGTAGTTGCAGATGAATTATTATTTACTAGTGATAATGATTTCTTTAAAGGTATGAGTAAAAAACAATATATCAAAGATAAAGCCCATTTAAGCGCTCTTCAAGATAAATACTATCAAAGACTAATAGATAATGGTTTTGACCTAGAAAGAGGCATTAAAAACAGTGATAATGAGCATATTTCTATAAAAGAATTTAAAAAGATTACTAAAAAACTAGATAATAGATTAGAAAAGCAAAATTATTTAATGACTAGAGATTTTGAAGAACTAGAAGAAAAACTAAAAACTTCTAAACCAACAATTACAGGTAAAGAAGTTAAGATTGATAAAGATACTTATGATACATTAAATAGTTTTATGAATACATCAAAAAGAGTTATAAAAGATATGCCAAATAATCAAGCATTGTTTAAAGATCTTACTGATTATACTAAGGGTTACAAAGATTTAGAAAATGAAAAAAGAAATATTCAAGTTGAAGTTAGAAAACTAAGAATATCAAAACGAAAAACTAAAAGAAGAAAATAATCGATTACATAACTTTTTACACAATATTTTACAAACCTTAAAAAAGTTCTTCCATAAACTACCTAAAATAGGGACTGAAAAAGATAAAGATGAAGTAATATCAGAAATAAAAGAATACCACAAGCAAGATTTATATGACAATTTTGATTTACACGATATAGCAGATAACACATCAAAAGAAGAAGAAATAAATGATTATTTATATAAAAAAAATTATGAATATGACGATAAAGATTTTGACATTTAAAAAACGAGCTACAGCTCGTTCAATAAAACTAAAATTCCATTTTAGTAACGCACTACGCTATTGGCAGAGCCAATAACGGTGTGCAAAAGGAAATCCCTTTTGAAACCCTTTTAAACATAATTTTAGCAAGGCATAAAGCCAAGCAAAATTATGTTTTTATTGTGATTCTTGTTAAAAAATCACTTCAATAAATGTCGTGCAACTTTTATCTGCTCATATCATCTTTGTTCTCAGAAGGTTTTCGTTCTTTTTTTATCATCATACTTTCATAAAACATTTGATTATATTGCATGACTTCTTCCATTGTAGCAACATCCTTTCCTTCACATGTTTTATAATAAATTCCTTTTTCAAAATCAGTACGAGAATCAATTTTTGTTTGAAACATATAATCTTTATTTTTTTTCATATATATTCACCTTCCTTTCATACTAATTATAGCATATTTCTTGTATTTTTCATAGTTTAACAGTAAAATTGGGCATTTTTTTGCTCCAAAATGTCAATGTTGTGATATATTTATATCAGTTAGTAGTTATTACTACCTATAAATTTATATCTAGAGGTTGTTATACTTCCACCAAAAGGGCACCAATAACGAATTTGTATGGGGACAAAAAAACTTGTCTCCATTGACATTTATTTTATGTATTTTATTTCAAATAGTGTACCTTTTCCAACCTCTGAAGTTGCTTTTATGTATCCATTGTTTTGTTCTATTATTGTTTTTGCCAAAGACAATCCTATACCTATGCTATCTTCATTGCAATTTTTTGCTCTATAAAACCTCTCAAATATATGCTTCAAATCCTTTTGCTCTATTCCTTGCCCTTCGTCTTTTATTTTTATCTTTAGAAAAATACTTGTATTTTCTACAATTATATATATATTGGATTTCGGTTGGCTATGTTCTATCGCATTCTTTAATATGTTTG
>OLSL01000496.1_pt1 | contig 42794 bp, 40 predicted proteins | sample 1672511 | NCBI WGS metagenome assembly OLSL01 (sample SAMEA3136694, study PRJEB25190) | human gut metagenome | biome: human gut; feature: human-associated habitat; material: faeces | place: Austria | collected 2013
CAAGCAGATGCTTAGGAAGAACTGCCATTGTCATATAGTCAAGGAATGCAACGTTCTTGTCCTCGAGTTTGAATGCAACTGTATGATCATCAATCACATTGATCTCTTCTACGTCCTCGTAGTTCGGTGCATTCTCAGAACCGTTTTCCGGATCCATGATAGCCTCGATGGTAAATTTAACATCGTCTGCTGTAACAGGTTCGCCATCCTGCCACTTAGCATCTTCTGCCATATGGAATGTGTAGGTGTTTGCTGCATCATCAAAATCCCAGCTTTCTGCCAGTCCCGGAACTACCTGATTGTCTCCGTCATGTGCAGTTAATCCGTTAAAGATCAGAATATTGATCTCGCCATGTTCGTCCATAGCCGGGTTGATTCTGGTATAATCTCCGCTTCCATATACCAGTGTTGTTTCTTCGTCTGCCAGTACAGGCACTGTAGTTCCGGCACTGACCAGTGATACCGTCAGAAGCAGTCCGGCCATTGTTAAAAGTCCCTTTTTCATTCTTCTGTTCCCTCGCTTTTTTTCATTTGGTAACTTATTCAATGATACCAAAACGGGCTGTCTTCCATAAGCCCTGTGGGGGGATATTGATCTATTCCTTTTTATGCCAGACATATTCCGTTTTTATATATCTATTTATAAAGAAAAAAACACAGTACAACAGAAATGCTCTGTCATACCATGTTTTTTAGTTACTCTGGACAGTTACTTTACTCTGTCCTATTCTGCCAGCAATCCTGCCGCCCGCATATTTGCAAGCAGAAGATTAAACTGATTTACCACATCTTCCGCACTTGTCGCATTTGCGACCGCTGCCGCAGGAGTTATGGTTCCTGCGGGGCCTGCTGGGCCGGTTGGACCGGTTGCTCCTACTGGTCCGGCTGGACCTGGAATCCCCTGTGGCCCGGCTGGGCCTGTTGCTCCCGTCACACCAATTGGTCCCTGGATTCCCTGCGGCCCTGTTGCTCCCTGGGCTCCGGCCGGACCCTGAATTCCCTGTGGTCCCTGCAATCCGGTGGCTCCAGTTGCTCCGGTTGGTCCAATTGCTCCGGTTGGTCCCTGGATTCCCTGTAATCCCTGTGGTCCCTGGGGACCAGTTGCACCAGGACATCCTCTTGGTCCCATAGGACCAGTCGGACCTGGACATCCACAGTTGCAGTAGCCCTGACTCTGACAGTCAGCTTCTCTGTTTTTTCTGAAAAAATCCATCTGTTGCTCCCTGCTAAAATATTTCTCTCTTTAAGATATGCACAGTCAGTCTTTCCTGTTCCCTTTACTTCAGACAACAATAGTCAGATGTACATCGGTAATCTGTATTTACTGTTTGACTGAGATAAAATACTGCTGATTTTTCAGAAATTCTCTCCCGTAAGGTTTATACGTGCCCGCCTGACAATGATACTGAAACGCTTTTTCAATATCGCCAAGATAATACCAGCAGACACTCAGCTGAATGCATGGAATATAGCCATAGCACTCTTTTTCCACAAAACCTCCTGTCTTTGCATTCTCAGATACCTGCAGTGCATTTCTGTACCAGAATACTGCCTGTTCCCATTTCTTTCTGTCAAAGAAATGTTTACCTATATCACAGCATAGTTCTCCCGACGGTGTCCGGTATGTCAGTCCCCTGTACAGAAACTCCAGTGCCATTCCATTTTGTTTCAGTTCATAACAGCATCGTGCTGCCACTCTGCATGCCTCCGCCTGGTTTTCCACAAAGCCCTCCGGTAATTGCAGAAATTTCAGGAGGTTATCCACTGCCTCCACATACTCCCTGTGATAAAACAACTCTCGTCCATAATAGAATCTGTCTCTTGCCGATAACACTTCTCCATCTGATTCCATCTTTTGATATATCTCGAGATTTCTTCTTGAGTATTCCGTTTTTATGCTGTGATGTTCTATCTCACAGTCCAGGTATTCCGTCCTGCCTCTGACGGCTAACGTCTCATGCACCCGTCCCTGCCACTGAAAGTCCTTATCTCTTTTTACAATTCTTTCACGATAATAGACTAATGTCGGATTTCTTTTTTCATCAAAACCTGCCACATATCGGATCATTACCACATCCGATGATCCGTCTGTTTCTTCTTTCCATCGCTTCAGTTTCAGCATTTCACTTTTCGCAATAATATCATCTGCATCAAGCCACATACAGTAGTCCATCTCTGCCTGAGAAAAAGAATAGTTCCTCGCTCTTGAAAAATCATCCTGCCATTCCTGTTCAAATACTCTGGCATGGTATTTTTCTGCAATCTTTTTTGTCCGGTCTTCAGATCCCGTATCAACTATGATAATCTCATCTGCAATCTCCTGCACAGATTCCAGACATCTGCCAAGCACTCTCTCCTCATTTTTTACGATCATGCAAAGACTGATTGTAACCATCTGCGTCCTCTCTGCCTATAAAACGGAAAATTTTCTACTCTGCTCTTATAATACTTTATGAGATTTGTAATGAACTATATACATGCATTCCACCAAAAAAGGAAGTCGCTATTTGCGACTTCCAAGTCTTTCTTTAAAATCTGCATAACCAAAATCTGTAAGCTGCTGCATCGTATTATCAGCACGTCTGAGCCAGATATCCGGTAACGGCATCCCGTTAAATGTATTATTTTTGCAGGTAGTATAGATGGCCATATCTCCAAACATAAGAATATCTCCATATTGGGGAAGCTGTCTGAATTTATAATCTCCGATCACATCTCCTGACAGGCAGGTTGGTCCTCCCAGTCGAACTGTAATCCTGTCCTCTTCTGTATCATCTGCTCCAAGAAGGGGCGGGCGATAAGGCATTTCCAGTACATCCGGCATATGACAGGCCGCACTGGCATCTATGATCGCAATCTCTGTCTTTCCATTTTTCAGGACATCCAGCACACGGGTCAGAAGGAATCCTGCATTTAATGCCCATGCTTCTCCTGGTTCAAGATAAACCTCTACCTTCCATTCATCTTTTGCCATCCGGATGCATCGTTCCAGTCGTTCAATGTCATAACCTGGTCTTGTAATATGATGACCGCCGCCAAAATTGATCCACTTCACTCTGGAAGCCAAATCTCCAAAATGCTTCTTTACAAAAACAAGAGTTGTCTCCAGATCATCGGAATCCTGCTCACAGAGAGTATGGAAATGAATGCCCTCCAGTAAATCCAGAAGTTCCGGGTTTTTCTGGAATGCTTCATCCCACTGTGCTCTTGTCGTTCCCATACGGCTTCCCGGCGCACAAGGATCATAAATCTCATGTCCATCCTGAGTGGAACATTCCGGATTGATCCGAAGTCCCACACTCTTTCCCTTTTCTTTTGCTCTTTGTCCAAAACGAAGAAGCTGTGACGGAGAATTAAACACGATATGATCCGCATACTGAAGAAGTTCCTCAAATTCATCTGCCCGATAACCGGCACAGAATACATGAACCTCTTTTTCCGGCATTTCCTCAGCTCCAAGTCTTGCCTCAAACAGTCCGCTGGCCTCTGTACCCGCAAGATACGGCTCAAAAAACTGATAACAGTCATAATTGCTGAACGCTTTCTGCGCCAACAGCATCTTACATCCTGTCCGCTCTGCCACTTCACCGAGCAGTTTTGCATTTTTTATAAGTGCTTTTTCGTCCAGAATATAGCAAGGTGTTTTTATATTCCTGAATTCCGGCGGAATGATTCCGCCGGTGGCTATAAATGGTGCTCTTTTATCCAATCCTTCCATCAGTCTACCAGCTTCGGATCGCGGCTTTCACTGCGCGGCAGGCCATAACGGTCGAGTGCATCCAGGAACGGATCCGGATCAAATTCTTCAACTGTATACACACCTGGTCTGATCCACTTTCCTGTCAGCATCATAAGTGCTCCGCACATTGCCGGAACACCGGTTGTATAGCTGATCGCCTGACTTCCAACTTCGTGATAGCATTCCTGATGATCGCATACATTATAGATATAGTATGTCTTTTCTTTGCCGTCTTTTACACCTGTAAAGATACAGCCGATATTTGTTTTTCCTTTTGTACGTGGTCCAAGGCTTGCCGGATCCGGAAGCAGTGCTTTCAAAAACTGGATTGGAACGATCTCCTGTCCATTGTACTGGATTGGTGTTGTGGAAAGCATTCCTACATCTTCAAGACAACGCATATGATCCAGATAACTCTGTCCGAAAGTCATAAAGAAGCGAATACGTTTTACACCCGGGATTGTTTTTGCAAGAGACTCAATTTCCTCATGATGAAGCAGATACATATCCTTATCTCCAACCTGATCAAAATTATATTCTCTTTTGATATCCATTGGCGGGATCTCCACCCAGTGTCCGTCTTCCCAGTAGCTTCCCGGTGCACTTACTTCACGAAGATTGATTTCCGGGTTAAAGTTTGTCGCAAATGCATATCCATGATCACCGCCGTTGCAGTCCAGGATATCGATTGTATCGATCTGATCAAATTCATGCTTTAATGCATGGGCACAATAAGCCTGTGTAACCCCTGGGTCAAATCCACATCCAAGCAGTGCTGTAAGACCTGCATCTTCGAATTTTTTACGGTATGCCCACTGCCAGGAATAATCAAAGTATGCAGAAAATCCCTCTTCTTTACATCGTTTTTCGTAGATTGCACGCCACTCTGGATCGTCAGTGTCTTCCGGCTCATAGTTTGCTGTATCCATGTAATTTACACCACATGCCAGACACGCATCCATGATCGTCAGATCCTGATATGGAAGTGCAATATTCATTACCAGATCCGGTTTATAACTGTTGATCAGTTCGATCAGCTGATCCACGTCGTCTGCATCAACCTTTGCTGTAGTAAGAACTGTCTTTGTCTTTCCTTTCAGTTTTTCCACAAGTGCATCACATTTTTCCTTCGTACGGCTTGCAATGCACATTTCTGTAAATACCTCATCAACCTGGCAGCATTTCTGAATTGCTACACTGGCTACGCCTCCGCAGCCGATTACAAGTACTCTGCTCATAATTTTTCTCCTTTTCCTGATAACTGACTGTTTCTTCAACAGTCTTATTTTATAATGTTATTTTTATGGTGTCGGGAACGACACTGGTATCATTTTATTTTGCAACTGCCAGAAGCAGTTCACGAAGAACCTTGCAGGCCGTTGCAGTTGAAACACCGCTTGCATCCAGCATAGGCGCCAGTTCATTGACATCTGCTCCTACCAAGTTCACCTGAGAAACCGTACGGATAGCTTCAAGAAGTTCCACAAAACTCACGCCGCCTGCCTCCGGAGTTCCTGTTCCTGGAAATACTGACGGATCCAAACAATCCAGATCAATTGTAAAATATACCGGAACCTGTTTTTCTTTCAATTCCTTTACTGTCTCTTCCAGGCCGTCAAACGTAAACGGATGAAAATCTGTATGCTTTCTGGCAAACTGAAATTCTTCTCTCTCACCGCTTCGGATGCAGAACTGATGAATGTGATCATCTCCCAGAATCTCATGGCATCTTCGAAGCACACAGGCATGACTTAATTTTGCTCCCAGATAATCATCTCTTAAGTCTGCATGTGCGTCAAAATGAATGATATGAAGGTCCGGATATTTAGCTGCTGCGGCACGCACAGCTGCCAGTGTCACCAGATGTTCGCCTCCCAAAAGCAAGGGGAATTTGCCTGCACTTAATATCTCCTCTGCCCTCTTTTCAATATCAGAAAGTGCCATTTCACTGCTTCCAAAACAAAGTTCCAGATCCCCGCTGTCAAATACATTGATGTCCATAAGGTCTTTATCCTGATACGGACTGTAGGTCTCAAGGCCAAAGCTCTCATGTCGCATTGCTGACGGACCAAACCGGGCACCCGGACGGAAACTTGTTGTAGAATCAAAGGGTGCGCCGTAAAGAACAATAGATGCCTCCTCAAAACTACTTTCGCATCCAATGAAAGTTTCTATATTAGGTAAGATCATAAATTATTCCTCCACTTCTTTCAGCATATCTTCCAGAAATGCCGGAAGATAAAATGCTCCTTTATGGAGTCTTGTCGTATAGTAACGCGTGCGAAGATTTAATGCATTCCAGGCCTCTGCATCCAGATCATCCACCGGATGATATTTTTTACTGGCAAATCCAAACAGCCAGTAACCCGCAGCAAAAGTCGGTATGTGCGCCTGATAAACACGGCTGATCTGAAAAGTGCTGGCAATTCTCTTATGACTGCGCTGCATGGCATGTGCATCTTCCGCATAGAACGGGCTTCCCTGCTGGTTTACCATAATCCCGTCATCTTTCAGCGCATTGTAACAATTTCCATAGAATTCACGGGTAAACAAACCTTCAGAAGGGCCAAACGGATCAGAAGAATCCACAATGATGAGGTCATATTTTGCTTCACACCGGCGGATAAATCTCAGCGCATTTTCATAATGAAGATGTACTCTTCTGTCATCCAGTCTGCAGGCATTTCCCGGAAGATATGCGCGACAGGCTTCCACAACCATCGGATCCATTTCTACCAGATCAATATGCCGTACTCTGTCATATCTGGTCAGTTCACGGACAACGCCGCCATCTCCGGCACCAATCACAAGAATATCCCTTGCTTCCTTATGTATTGCCATCGGCACGTGCGTGATCATCTCATCATAGATAAATTCATCACGCTCTGTCAGCATTACATTTCCATCCAAAGTCAGCACACGTCCAAATTCCGGTGTCTCAAAGATATCAATTCTCTGATAGTCGCTCTGTTTCGAATAGAGCTGACGATTTACCCGGATACTGTGCTTGACATCCGGTGTATGAAATTCTGAAAACCACATTTCCATTGTCATTACCTCCCTGCCAGAACATTCAGTCTCAAAATATCCGGATCTTCAGGTCCTGTCATATTGCAGCCCTTTGCCTTTGCATATTCAATATAATCCAGGATCTCTGCTGTGATCCGTTCTCCAGGCGCAAGAATCGGGATTCCCGGCGGATAACACATCACAAACTCACTGCAGACCTTTCCTTCGGTTTCTCGAAGCGGCAGGCTGCATTTATCTGCATAAAAAGCCTCCTGAGGACTTGTCACTACCTGAGGATCAATATACTCCTGACTGAGAAGTCCTGAGCCGTCTGTCTGAAAACGTCTGCGGATCTCTGCAAGTGCACTTACCAGTCGTTCTATTTCCTGTGCTCGGTCTCCGATGGAAAGATACGCAAGAATATTTCCAATGTCACCAAATTCTATCTGAATATCATATTCGTCCCGCAGAATATCATAAACTTCGATTCCTGCAAGTCCGATATCCAGCGTATGTACACTTAATTTCGTAATATCAAAATCAAAAACCGAATTTCCATTTACCAGTTCTTTTCCAAACGCATAATAACCGCCGATCGCATTGATTTCTTCTCTGGCATATTCCGCCATATCTGCTACCTGGTGAAAAATCTGACGACCGCGCTGTGCAAGATTTCTTCTTGAAATGTCAAGGCTTGACATCAGAAGATAGCTTCCTGAAGTAGTCTGTGTCAGATTAATGATCTGACGTACATATCCTGCATGTACGTTCGGCCCTGTAAGAAGAAGACTAGACTGTGTAAGACTTCCCCCACTCTTATGCATGGATACCGATGCCATATCTGCACCTGCTGCCATAGCCGAAACCGGAAGACCTCCGCCAAAATAAAAATGTGTTCCATGAGCCTCATCTGCCAGGCACAGCATTCCTGCATCATGTGCCATCTTGACGATCGCACGCAGATCACTGCATATTCCATAATACGTCGGATTATTTACCAGTACCGCAACTGCCTTCGGATGTTCCTTTATTGCTTTTTCTACCTGCTCCCTGCGCATTCCCAGTGAAATCCCAAGTCTCTGATCCACCTCCGGGTTTACATAAACAGGAATTGCACCACACAAAACAAGTGCATTCAGAACACTCCTGTGAACGTTACGGGGCAGTATAATTTCATCTCCACGCTTGCAGGCGGTCAATACCATTGTCTGAACGGAGCTTGTCGTACCTCCCACCATCAGAAATGCATGTGCTGCTCCAAAAGCATCTGCTGCCAGTTCCTCCGCTTCCCGTATTACAGATACAGGATGACAGAGGTTGTCCAGTGGTTTCATGCTGTTGACATCCACTCCTACACATTTTTGTCCCAGAAATTCTGTCAGTTCCGGATTACCTCTCCCACGCTTATGACCGGGGACATCAAAAGGTACAACTCTCATGCGTCGGAAAGTCTCCAGAGCTTCATGTATCGGTGCATGATTCTGGTTCAGTTTAAATCGACTTCCTTTCATCATTCCTCCATTTCCAGTTTCCTTTGTTTCAACCCTCAAACCACATTCCACAGACTGAGCAAAAATAAAAAAACGCAGATTAGGGCACTAAGCCACAAACCTGCGTCTGATCTGTATTCGCATGCGTGTCAGAGTCTATATAGCAATCATACTTTTACTACTCTTATTGATCGTTTCACAAGTCTGCGCTTTGGGCGCATCTCGGTTATCAAAGGAACCTACTTATAAAATTTGAGCTTTTAACTCAATCAATAAGGTAACCAAAGTTACCATAATCGGCAGTGGACCCGGCTGTCCGTATGGCCTTAACCCCAGTGGAGTGATCCAAAACAATTGCTTTGAAAAGACTCTGTCTGTTACTCTGCATCTTCGTCTCTCAAAATCGAATTTATCATATCATGTAGAGAAACAACTGTCAACATTTTCTCGAAGTAACGCTTGACACATTTTCTCCAAGTAACGCTTCACAGCAATTTACATACAAATTCCTCCGTGCTATACTTAAATAATAATGATTTTGAACAGTTATTAATAATTTTTAAAGGAATATCTGCAAAATGAAAAGAGTTGACTTCGAAAACGGAACCGTAACCGGAAATATTCTGGCCGCCACCTTGCCCATGCTGGTTGCCCAAATTTTAAACCTGCTATATAACATTGTCGACCGTGTTTATATTGCACGAATCCCTGAAGTAGGAACCGCTGCACTTGGTGCAGTGGGGCTTTGTTTTCCACTGATCGTGATCATCACTGCCTTCGCAAACCTCTTTGGAAGTGGCGGTGCACCGCTGTTTTCTATTTACAGAGGAAAAAAACAGGAAAACTCTGCCGTACAGATCATGGATACCTCTTTCTCCATGCTCTGCACCTGCGGTGTTTTCCTGATGCTCGTCGGCTTTCTGTTTGCCCGTCCGATACTGACCGTATTCGGTGCTTCTCAGAACGCTCTGACCTATGCTTACTCTTATATGATGATCTACCTGATCGGAACTATTCCATCCATGATCTCCATTGGGATGAATCCTTTTATCAATGCTCAGGGCTACTCAACCATCGGTATGCTTTCTGTTGCCATTGGCGCTGTTGCAAACCTTCTGCTTGATCCTTTGTTTATCTTTGTCCTTGGTTTTGGAGTGCAGGGAGCTGCAATTGCCACCATATTATCTCAGTCTTTATCCGCGGCATTTGTTTTATTCTTCCTTACAAAAAAAGCAGAATTAAGAGTACGTTTTCTTAGAAAAAACGAGTTTTCTGCGTGTACCGGTCATGCCAGAGATATTGTAAGTCTCGGCTCTGCCGGCTTTATCATGCAGTTGACAAACAGCCTTGTAACGATCTGCTGCAACAACGTACTTTCTGTTACCGGAGGAGATATCTATATCTCTGTTATGACTATCGTTTCCAGTGTACGCCAGCTGATAGAGACACCTCTTCATGCCATAAACGAAGGATCATCTCCAATCCTGAGCTACAATTATGGTGCATGCCGTCCGAAGTATGTACTCAAATCCGGTGTTATACTGTCAGTCATGGTTCTCATCTATACCGCAGTTACATGGAGCATGATCATTTTGATTCCGGAAGTCCTGATCCGCATTTTCAGTTCCGATAAGGTTTTATTGAAGGATGCAGTAATCGCATTAAAACAGTATTTCGCTGCCTTTATTTTTATGGATCTGCAGTATATCGGACAGACTGTATTTAAGTCCCTGAACAAAAAGAAATTCGCGATTTTTTTCTCTCTGCTCCGCAAGGTATTTATTGTAGTTCCGCTTACCTATCTGATGCCATATGCCTTACATATGGGAACCAGAGGCGTGTTCCTCGCTGAACCAGTGTCAAACGTCATCGGAGGAAGCATATGCTTTGTGACCATGCTCTGTACCGTACTGCCGGAGCTTAAAAGAATGGAAGGATAGACAATCCTTTACTTATCCTGTCCATAGTATGCATTCTTTCCATGTTTTCTGAAATAATGCTTATCCTGCAGATCCTGCGGTGCCGGTTTTACTTGCGGATCGATCATCTCAGAAAACGCAGCCATTTTGGCAACTTCTTCAAGAACAATTGCCCGCTCTACTGCATTGGCTGCGTTTTTTCCCCAGGCAAAGGCTCCGTGGTTTTTGCACAAGACTGCCGGTATTGCTTCATAATCTTTATCTTTGAACATTTCTGCAATCAAAAGTCCCGTATTCTTTTCATATTCATTGAATTCTTTCCCTTCCAGGCATCGTGTACATGGAACTTCTCCATAAATATAATCTGCATGTGTAGTACCATAACATGGAATTGCTCTTCCGGTCTGTGCCCATCCGGTCGCCCATGAAGAATGTGTATGTACAATGCCTCCAATCTGAGGAAAAGCTTTATATAACTCCAGATGAGTTGGTGTATCGGAAGAAGGCTTATACTTTCCTTCTATTCGGTTTCCCTCCAGATCAACCACTGTCATATCTTCCGATTTAAGAATACCGTAATCTACTCCACTTGGTTTAATCACAACAAGTCCACTCTCTCTGTCAATACCACTTACATTTCCCCATGTCAGAGTAATCAGTTTCTGTCTCGGAAGTTCCATATTTGCCTGATAAACTTCCTCTTTTAATTTTTCCAGCATACTCTCATGCCTCCTTTGATTATTTATATTCTGCATATTCGTGTACTTATCGAATATGCAGACTTCTTTCTTTATGAATCTGTTTCCATATCATTCTGAACAGTACTGTTGTAAATGTCATTCCTGCTGCCATACTTGCAGCAAACAGAAGTGTATATGTTCCCTGTTGACCAAATCCACTATAATCTTTCTGCATCAGACAGTTCATAGCACGATACAACGAAGCACCTGGAATCAATGGAATCGTTGCCGAAACCAAAAATACCGTTACAGGCGTTTTTTCTATCCGTGCCATAATTTCCGCATATAAGGTTGTAACAACCGTCGCAACAAACCCACAGAAATACGGATTTTTTACAACACAGTCCGGTATAAGATAAGCAGCCCATGACATAAAACCACCAACAGCCGCAATCACGATTTTCTTTCCTCTGATATTAAACAACATTGCAAATCCCATGGAGCCCATGAGTGCTACTATCAACTGTATAAATTTCTCCATGCTGTTTCTCCGTATCTTAAAACATAAAATTTGCAAAAGTAAATCCTAATGCAATCACCAGAGCCAGCAATACAGATTCCATAAATCGAATGAGTCCGGTAATTGTATCACCACAAAACATATCTCTGATAGAATTGGTAAGCGCAATTCCAGGAATCAGAAGCATAATATTGCCTATACTGATAAGATCTGCATGACTCCCTATTCCAGACCATACAGCAAGGTTGGACAAAAAGCCGCCTACACCTGAACAGATCAATGCAGTAATCAGTGAGTTTACTGAAATCTGTTTGACCAGGAGTTCCAGTGTTTTCAATACTGCACCAATAATTGCAGAAGCAGCCATATCTTTCCAGTCTCCTCCGAAAAAAACGGAAAATGCTCCCGATATCAATGCATAAAATAAGAGCTGAAAAATAAACGGATATTGCATCCTGCTCTGGATTATTTCAAGTTCTTTCTGGATTTCAGTATAGTCCATTTTGTTTTCGCATATATTTCTGGATAATTGATTTAGTTGATCCAAACGATCCAGATCATTGGAACGTCCGGAAACTCTGCAGGTCTGCGTACAAATACCAAACTCCTTTCCCTGTATTGTCGTAACAATACTGGATGTGATAGAAAAAACATCAACCCGCTCAGCATCATATGCTTTGCAGATACGACAGATCGTATCTTCCACACGCCCTACCTCAGCTCCACTTTTGAGCAGCAGCTCACCTATGACCATCGCACAATGTAAATATTTCTCCGCTTCTTCTCTGTTCATGTGCATTTGCTCCATATCTGTAAGTTTCATATGACTGTTCACAATAACAATTGATCTATTCCTCCCAGAATCCATCCAGACATTCAATTGCTTTTAGATAACGGCTGTATTTCTGATCATAAATTTTTCCAGCATCAGGATCAGGCAACAGACGCATAGATACCTTACACATATGCTGTGCTGCACTTTCAAGAGAGCTATACTCATCTACAGCAAAAGCCACAGCAATCGCACAGCCAAGTGCTCCTGTTTCATTTGCCTCTACTGTCTCTATCGGAACCTGCATAATGTCTGCAAACATCTGTGCCCAGATCTGTGAATGTGCCGCACCCCCTGCCAGACGAATACATTCTGGTTTTTTGCCATTTAAAGAAGTAAGCAGTTTTTCATAATGATATCTGTGAGAAAAAGCAATCCCTTCATATACAGCTCTCAGCAAATGCGCCCGGGTATGAGATACACTGATTCCTACGAACGTACCCTGCGCTCTTGGATTTACATTACTTGCCATAAGAAACGGAAGAAATGTCGGAATCTGTTCCTTAATATCTACTTTTGAAACCCAGTCATTCAAAATATCATAAATACTTCCATTTTTTTCCTTTGTTTCCTGACTGAGTTCCGGAAGAAGTTTTCTTATAAACCAGGCCTGATTTCCTGCAGATGTAGGACTTGACTCCTCGATCAGATAGTATTGCGGAAGACAAAACAATGAATTCATGGCCACGCTTCCATCAAGTACAGGCGTTGTTCTGATATATTCATTGATCGACCAGGTTCCTGCAATCATACACAAAGTCTCTGGCTGAAGCATTCCAACCCCCAGTGCACATGCGTCAATGTCAAACATACCACCAATTACTGGTGTTCCTGCCCTCAGTCCACTTTCTTCTGCCGCTTTTTCTGTAACATAACCACAGATATCTGTAGCTTTTACTAATGGGGGTAAGGCATCTCTGATCTCTTCCAGTCCAAAAAACTCCAGTAACTCATCGTCATATTCTCTTGTATGCAGATTAAGGAATCCGCTTCCGGAAATATCTGTAAGCTCTGCCTGAGCTTGGTTAGTCATACGAAATCGTACATAATCCTTGCATCCAAAAATCCACTGTATGTTTTCTATACATTCCGGCTCATAATCTTTTAACCAGGCCATCAAGGCAACCGGCTGACATGCCATGATCTTCTGGCAGCTTTTTTCACCGGCCTTCTTCTCAGTCCCGTCAGCCTGCCATTTCAAAGGATATTCATATGCTCTGTTATCCGTAGAAATAATTCCATTACGAACAGGTTTGTTATTTTTTCCCCAGAGATACAGACCCTTTCCATGTCCACAGATACCAACTCCAAGAATCTGCTCCGATGTGATTCCTGTTTTTTTCATAACCTGACGGATAACTCTGCAATTCGCTTCCCACATTTCTTCCATGTCCCGTTCTACAAATCCAGGCTTTGGTGTCAGCATGGCTGTATCCATGGAACTCACTCCTATTTCCCTGCCTGTATGGTCAAATACTGCTGCTTTTGTCGACGTTCCACCATTGTCTAATCCCAGATAATATCCCATAAGCTTCTCCTCAGAATTATAATTCAATCATATATCGGGCAATTTCATCCATTTCATGATTTGCAGCATAAAGAATAACTTTTCCATTCTTCTCTGTTACTACAATATTTGACGCACCAACACCCTCATCAATATCTATATACTGTACCTCAAGTTCCCTGTCTTTACAGATAATGTCATATAAACGAGTATTTTTATCTCCTGCACGGCCACATGCGATCACTATATTTTTGTCACCACATTTTCCACTCCATACGGCATGTCCGAATTCTATATCCTGATTATCTGCCACATGCCATTGTGCATCATCGTATTTAAGAATCTGCACATGATTGCCATGAAACGGTGTGATACATATAATTTCATCAATTCCATCATTATCAACATCAAACAGACACAGATCACTTACCGGATATGTACAGATTCTCTGAGTTCTGCTCTTCTCGTCAATTGCCCACACACCTTCTTCTCCGGAAATCATAAGATAAGAACCGCCATTTTTCTGATATTCATACATGCCGTGATTTTTATGAATACCTTCCAGCAATATGTTTTCTTCTGTTATCTCCCAGTTCTCATCAAGTTTAAACTCATAAACCTTTCCCGGTAAGGACCAGTCGTCTACCGCTGCCTTATCCTTGCATAGAGTTGCTGCAATCACTTTTCTCTCTCCCGGCTGCCCTGTCAGTGCAATTCTATGTACAAACGGCAGTACTCTGACTGTTTTGATAACTGTCGGAATAATATTTTTTTCTTCTGCAGCCTCGAGTTTCACATGAACAATCTCCGCCATTCTGGAATCAAAAACAGGATAGAATTTCTGTATTGCCAGAAATTCTCCTTCCTTCTCCGGAATGGGAATCACCGCCATAACGCCACCCTGCAGACCCTGAATTTCATATACATCCTTTGTCTCTGTATCAACCATAAGAACCTTTCCATCTCTGTCCTCAGAAGCTGTAATACAATATTCTTTTTCTTTCCACTGCATCAGATTAATGCAATATCCCATTTTTAACTGTGCAAGTTTTTCCTTTACGACCATATTTATTCTCCTTTTTTAAATTCCCCCGGATTTTTTCAAAGCCGGGGGAATCTGTCAGTTCTTAATATACTGTTTTTAATATGACATACCTGCCAGCTCAAAGCATTTCTGAAGGAACTCTCTGGCATTCTTTTCTTTAAGCCACAGATCATCACCCGGATGTCCAAGAACCTCAATAGACACATATACATCTTTTATTCCGGCCGGTTTATCATAGGAGGCTACTTCCTGAAGTATATGTGCTCCAATCTCTGGTGAGAGGAATCCTTCATTCGCAAAATCAGGAGCTGTTCCCACATCCATATGCAAATCTCCAAAACAAGGATGATTTACATCAAGTATCGCATTACAGATATGGAACTGAGCAATATAAGGTGAAGCCCATTCAATAGATTTATCCAAATTTGTCTTACCAAGTGCCTCATGCGCACTGTCCCAGTGAATATATGCATTCGGACATCTGTCATGGATATCCTTAAACCACTCTGTTGTTTCTTTCATTGGGCCGATCAGCTGCTTCTTGTAAGCATATCTGTCGAGTGGCTCAATTGTAAGATTCATTCCGAGTTCTTTAAGATAATCCGCAATTTCTATCATGGAGTCTGCCAGGACTTTCTTTGCTTCTTCTCTTTTTTCATCTCCAGGATCATCACCGCTTGGAACCCCAAAATTAGTGTATCCGGTTTCTGCAGCATATCCCGCATGCATTTTAACCAGTTCAACTGCTTTTCTGCGGCCTTCCTGATCCAGATCAGATAAACTCAGTTTATTCTCTTTTACATAAGGAGTAACAAAAGTCGTACCATTCAGGTTATTCGCTTCAAGAATGTCCCGAACCGTCTTTCTGTTTTCTGCATCAAAGAATGTTCCAAGCTCCACACCTCTGTAAAAATCATGCTTTATTGCTTTTCTGAGAACATCGATCATTCTTTTTTCATCATTACGATATGGCATAAAAATTTCAAGTAAATGTGCTGATGTTAATAACTTTTGTGACATAGTCATACCTCCTAATCCTTATCGCTCAACGCCAAGCCAGGAACACAGTTCATCTATACAGGCTTCTTTATCTTCCTCTTTCAGGGTCACTCCAAACATAAAATCAAAAATTACATCCATCTGACTGACCAGCATCTGCATCCCAGGTATCGTCAGAAGTCCATTTGCCTTCGCTGCCAGAATAACTTCAGAATCCGGAGGATTGATGATACAGTCGAAGACTGCTGCATCTTTTGGCATTTTATCAATGAATCCCAGATATTCATGTTTATATGGATATCCCTTCATCCCAAGGGGTGTCAGATTTGCCAGAAGTTTACATTCTGCCGCTGCCTGATCCAGATCTTCTTTGTCCGTTGAGATCACCACTACTTCCATAGCTGTGTTATTTCGAAGTATCTGTGCTATCTTCTCTGCTTTCTCTCTGGAACGATTGGCAATATAAAGTTTTTTTACGTTTTGTCTGGAGAGTTCGTATCCGATCACTCCACTGATACTGCCGGCACCATAGAGCATTGCTGTAATTCCGTTAAGCTTTGCGCCACCATTTACCATTGCTCTTACAGCACCTTTTCCATCCATTCCCACGCCATGGCTTGTCCCGTCCTCATCTATTTTTACTGCATTGACAGAACAAAACATTTTGGAAGTTTCATCTACATCATCAAGCAGTGGAATGATATCTGCTTTGTGCGGCATCGTTGGGCATAAGTACCGGATATTCAGCGTTTTACATGCTTCCAGCAACTGTGGAAGTTCTCCTTTCTGAATTTCTGCCGGAAGCATGATCGCGTTCATTCCAAGCTTTTCAAAAAGTTTATTATAAACTCGAGGAGCATTTGTTTTTCCTATTGGACATCCAATATTCAAAACAAGTTCTGTGTCTAGATTAAGTTTTACATTTTCCAGTTTCAATTCTGACTTCCTCCCTTATTTATTTTTTCTGTCCCAGATAAGCTTCTACCAGTCTTTCATCTGTCAAAAGCTCATCTCGACGACCGGATCCTGTGATCAGTCCTGTACTCATAATATAAGCACGATCACAAACTCCCAGTGCCATATTGGCGTTCTGCTCTACAAGCAGGACAGTAACTCCCATATCACGGATCTTGCTGACTACTTTAAATACCTGCTCTACCACCAGCGGAGCCAGACCCATGGATGGTTCATCCAGAAGGAGGAGTTTTGGATCAGACATGATCGCACGTCCGATTGCAAGCATCTGCTGTTCACCTCCGGATAATGTTCCTGCCGGCTGTTTAATTCTTTCTTTCAGTCTCGGAAAAAGTTCAAAGATCATCTCCATCAATTCCTGATCTCTGGACTTCGGTCTTTCTCTGAAATATGTACCAATTTCCAGATTCTGTTCTACTGTAAATTCAACAAAAATCTTTCTTCCTTCAGGTACAATGGAAATTCCCTGAGGTACGATCTCATGACTTTTCTGTCCGACTAACTGCTGACCTTCATATAAAATATTTCCTTCTTCAATACGCACCATACCCAGAATTGATTTCATAAGCGTGGATTTCCCGGCACCATTCGCCCCAAGAAGTGCCACAATCTCTCCTTTGTTTACATCCAGAGATACTCCTTTGAGTGCTTTAATATTTCCATAGGAAGAAACGAGATTTTCAATTTTTAAAATACTGTTATTTTCTGACATACACTTTACTCCCTTCTTCCCAGATAAGCTTCAATTACCGCCGGGTTATCCTGCACCTCAGAAGGTGTTCCATTGGCAATCCTCTTTCCATAATTCAGAACCGTAACGTTTTCTGAGATTCCCATAACCAATTCCATATCATGTTCAACCAGAAGTACTGACACCTTATAATTTTCGCGGATACTGTAAATAGTTTTGATCAGTTCCTGCTTTTCTGCAGAGTTCATTCCGGCTGCCGGCTCATCCAGAAGCAGCAGCTTCGGTGATGTTGCCAAGGCTCGTCCAATCTCAAGAATTCTCTGATGTCCGTATGGAATACTGCTTGCAGGCTGATCTTTGACCTGCTCCAGTCCAAGAAATCGAAGAATTTCCAGGCTTTTTTCCTTTACTTCCTGTTCTTCTGCTTTTACCATCTTGGGGTTGTAAATGATATTCAGCATTCCTGTTTTTGTATTACAGTGAAAACCCGTCATAACATTTTCCAGCACTGTTGCTTTTTTGAAAAGACGAATATTCTGAAAAGTACGTGCGATTCCTTTTTCTACGATCACGTGTGGTTTACATCCACAGATACTTTCCCCATTAAATAGAATGTCTCCGCTGGAAACCTTATAGGCACCGGTGATCATATTGAATACTGTCGTTTTTCCGGCACCATTCGGTCCGATCAGGGCTGCAATCTGCTGTTCTTCAATTTTAAAACTCACACTGTCAACAGCCTTTAGTCCACCAAAAGCTTTTGAGACATCTTTTAATTCCAACAAAGCCATTCTTCGTCACCCCTCTCTCATATCCGTTTGTGCGGATAATCTTTCCCTTTTTCTGAAAACAAATCTCTCAATATATGGATAGAGACCTCCAGGGAACTTAAGAATTACGATTAAAAGAATCAAACCATAAATCACCAGACGCCAGTTTCCAAGGAATCGAAGAACCTCCGGAAGGACCTGCATAACAACTCCACCAAGTACCGGTCCTGCAATCGTTCCAAATCCACCTACGATAGCTGTCCAGAGAATGATACTTGATGTATTATTTGTAAATGTATCCGGACTTACATAGTGAATCATCATTGCATAAAGAGTACCTGCAATTCCGCAGTAAACAGCACTTAAAACAAATGCTCTGATCTTATAGCTGGTAACATTGATTCCACATAATTCTGCTGCATCCACATCTTCACGAATTGCAACAAACGCACGTCCTGTTCTGCTCTTTACCAATGCTCTCTGATATAGGATTCCTGCAATGACAAACAGGAGGATCAGATAATAATAAACATTCTGATCATCCAGTGAAAATCCAAAAACAGAAGGACTTTCGATGCTGACAATACCTGCTGTTCCATTCGTTACATCTGACCAGTTAACCATTACGATACGTACAACTTCTCCAAATCCCATTGTCAGAAGTGCAAGATAACTGCCTTTTACTTTAAGTGCCGGAACTGCAAGTATCAGACCAAATATTCCGGCGACAACAGCTGATGCGATCAGACAAACCAGAAACTGGCATCCAATACGCGTATTCAAGATTGCTGTAGTATACGCACCAATTCCAAAAAATGCCGCCTGTCCCAGGGAAAGCTGTCCTGTATAGCCTGTCAGAATATTGATACTGGTTCCCAAAATGATATAAATTCCTATCATATTTACAATCTGAGTGATATATGCATTCGGTAATAAGAAAGGAATGATCAGAAGAACAGCTGCTGCAACAATTAATGTCACAATCTGTCTGCTTTTAGAATTTGTTTTCTGCATCTCTATCCCCTCCTTTTAAAGTTTATTTTCAACTCGTTTATTTAATAATCCGGTTGGCTTTACATAAAGAACTATAAACAGTACAATAAATGAAAACGCATCTTTATATGCTGTGGAAATATAGGTTGCACCCATAGCCTCTGTCACTCCCAAAAGCAATCCGCCCAGAAGAGCTCCCCAGAGGTTTCCAATTCCTCCAAGGATCGCAGCTGCAAAGGCTTTCATACCAACCAGTGCACTCATATCTGCTCTCGCATAGGAAAGAGGTGCAATCAGAATACCTGCAATACATGCCAGTGCGGCACTGATTCCAAAAGTAAGAAATCTCATATGACTTACATTAATTCCCATCATTGCAGCACCTTCAGGATCTGAACAGGCAAGCTGCATGCATTTACCAAGTTTAACTTTGGTGAAAAATAAGTGAAGCAGATAGATGACTACTACAGAAACTACAATTGTACCAATGGTTCTTGGTGAAAGTAAAAAACCATTAATGTTCCATGGCATTGGTGAAAAAATACTTGGGAACAACTGTGGACTCGTTCCCCAGATAACCATTGCAAGGTTTCTCAGTACATAGGACACACCTACAGTCGCGATCAGAAGGTTTGTAAATGAGTTAAACTCTACCTTTCTGATTACCCAACGCTCCAGTGCAAATCCAAGAGCTGCTGATGCAACGATACTGAGTACGATCGCAATTCCAAAAGGTACATTCAGATTATACAAAGTCAGACATATAAAAGTTCCAACCATCAATATGTCGCCATGAGCAAAGTTCAGCATTCCCAATGCCTTATACACCATTGTTACACCAACAGCCATAAGCGCATAAATACTGCCGTTTGTAAGACCATTCAGTAACTGTTGAACAAACATATGTATTCTCTCCTTTTCTCAATATTTTCAGGATCACCATTCTACAATCTTATGTTCACCATCCTCAATCTTAATAACCAGAAGATCTTTTATCATTTCTCCGGTACTGTCAAAAGAGGTAAGTCCACTTGCACCATCCAATTCCGTCTCTGCAATATATTTATTCAGAACTGTTCCGTCGTGCCAGTCTGCATTATCTTCCAGACATCGGCTGACTGCATCAGCAATGACATAAACGGCATCGTAGCTTTGTGGTGCATTCTGATCATATCCGGCACCATAGAGAGCGCTGTATTCCTTATCAAATTCCTGAACTTTTTCATCTGGATTCGCCGCATCAAATGGTGTTGTAAGAATCAATCCATCTACTGCTTCCGATCCCAGTTTTGTCAGTTCAGGAGAATTATATCCTGTTCCAACCAGCGGAACGTCAATTCCATATTGATGCATCTGCTGACAGATCAGAACAGTTTCTGTATAATATCCCCATAAAATAAAGAAATCTGCTCCCGTCTTCTGCATCTTTGTCAGCTGCACACTGAAATCTGTATCTCCACTGTTATAAATTTCGTTTGAGAGCATTTCTACGCCATATTCTTCACAGACCTTGCTGACGATCTTGTATGCACCCATTCCAAAGTCACTGGATTCATTGATCATCGCACAGGATTTTGCTCCCAAAACCTCTGTTGCATATTTCAAAAGTGTTCTTGCATGTGTCTCATCTGTTGCTGTCATACGATAAATATAATCGTCTCCCTGCTGTGTGATTGTAATATTACTTGAGCAGGATGTAATCTGCGGTATCTTAGCCGCTTCTGTTATTTTCATGTTAGCCAGTGTACATGAACTTCCCACTGAACCAATCAGTGCATTTACCTTATTCTGTTCCACCAGTTTCTGTGTTACAGTCACTGAGTTAGCAGGAATTGCTTCATCATCGTCATAAACAAGTTTGATTGGAATTTCCCCATTAATTCCTCCATTCTCGTTTATTTCATTGACAGCCATCTTCACAGCATTTAACATTACCTGTCCGGAAACGGCTGCAGAGCCGCTTAGCGGAGCTACTGCTCCAAGCGTAAACGCCTCTGCATCATCCGGAATTTCTACCAGGCCCTGTGAATTATCTGTGGCTGCGGAATTTGAACCGCTGCAGCCTGTGAGTATCCCTGCACACAGTGCAGCACTTGCCAATACAGATATAATTCTTTTCTTCATAAAAATTCCCCATTTATAAGAAATACCGTTTAATGTTATTATTTGAAATAAGACCTGTTATTTTGCTGCAATTTCAGCTGTGATTTTAAGGAATTCATCAATGTCAGCAAAAGTATGACAGTGTAATGGTGAGATTCTTACAATTCCATCATAACCAATAGATTTTACCTGACGTGAAGAATACAGACTCTTTGCAGTTCTCTCATGGACAACAACACCCTTGGCTTCGTATGCTCTGGAAGCTTCTTCACAAGTCAGATTGTCAAATACAAGCGGTACGATAAGATCTCGTTCTGCCAGATTATCCATCTCAACTGCACAATGTACTCCCGGAATATTCAATACGCCAGGAACTTCATCTGAACCATTTAACAGACGATACAAAAGGGCCCTTTCATGAAGAGTAATTCTTGTCATACCTTCTACATACAACTCACGTTTGTCTTCTGAATCAATGAAATTACTGCCCAGCCAGCATACATAATTGAAGATAGCACTGAGTCCGGCATACTGAGCAGGTGCACATCCACCCATTTCCCAGTTATCCTGCCGTTCTTCAATCAGCTTTCTGTGAGGAAGATTCATAACTCTCTCAGAAATCCATCCGGCACCAAGACCACGGATTCCACCAAACTTATATGGTGCAAAGTTTACTGCATCTACAGGACATGTCTGCATATCAAACAGTCCGTGTGGTGTATGCTGTACAGAATCACAGATGATATAGAGATCCGGTTTAATCTTTCTTGCTTCCCGTACAATTGTTTCAATATCAAGAACTGCACCTGTGATATTCGAGGTCATGATCACACTAAGCAGACAGGTATCTTGATCAATAAGTTTCAGAACTTCTTCCGGTGAAATGGAACCTGTACGAGGATCTGTTTTGGCAACACGTAATTCTTTTCCATATTTCTCTGCAAAAGCTGCACAGCCATCGAATGCGGAAGGATGCTCCAGCTGTGTTGTTACTACGTTCGTTCCCGGAATATTGGAAATAATACAGTCAGATACGTCATAAATAATAATCGACGCTGTCATTGACGTAACAATACATCCATCGGTTGCATTAAACATCGTTGATAAGTCTTTACATGCCTGTGTTCTTAAGGAATCAAGATAATCAGATGCCACACCGCCATGTCCTCCACAGTTCGGAAGGTCATCGACCTCCTGGAACTTCTTGCTGGCATCTTTCAGGCGGAATGAACCGCCTGAATTATCAAAAAATAATCTCTTTTTATTTGTAAAAGGATCAACATCTACATAGTAATATTTATCTCTGACCTGCTCTGTAACTTCTGCCGGCATTAACTGTCCATATTTTTCTAAGTCCGTCATTCTTTTTTCCTCCTGAAAATACGATTATTTTTTAATAACTGAAGATCAGTCAAAAACTACTTTTCCTTCATCAAAGATAACTTTTCCATCAACTTCAATGGTAGGATCCTTGAACATCATATCAATATGAAGAAGGAAATCTACATTATCTGTTTCGTTGTTTCCAAGAGCTACATGTACATATCCCATGCATCCCTCATCCTCAAGCATCCTTCCGCAGAGTGTGGCATCCGGATTAAGTCCTACACCAATCTCGCCAATTCTGTACATTCTCGGATCATATACTTTTGCCAGTTCTTCTGCAAATCTCTCTGCCTCTTCTCCACCTTCAATCTTGGTAACAAAACTGTTTTCTACATATAAAGTGATAGGCTCTTTCAGTAAGCCCATAGCCGGATGTGTGATGCTTCCGTCAATTACAAGTTTTCCATGAGCTGTTCCTGGGATTGCACCTGTAGCACATTCGATATCCGGCGGTGAAGAAGTCTGTCCTGGGTTATGGCTCATCCCATACTGTGGAAATATTTTATGTCCTTTGATGCTACACCAGTAATCTGTTCCCAGTTTTGATGTGATATGGCAGACATCACCACCTTCAAAACCCTTTGCAATCTGATCTACATATTTACGATTTGCTTCGAAATCTGTGTAAAGGCCTCCGCTTTCCAGCATATGCACATCATAATCACAGCAGTTTAAATCTCTTGCTCCTGCCGCACATGCATTTGCACGTGCTTTACTGTGTGATAAGGAAAATGTTGTAGCACGGAAGATCACATCTGCCTTTAACATAGCTGCTGCAACCAGGTCTGTCGGTTCCTCCCCATGCATGGTACGATTATTCATTAATACCAGAGTTCTGTTTGGGTAATCATCCGCTGCATTCCAAAGTGCCATTCCCATCTCCATACAGCCTTCATCTGTTACAATCAGAATATTCTCATCTTTTTTGCAATGAGCACAGGTAGTCAGTAATGTCTGGCATGCTTTATAAACTTTCTTGTTCTGCATGATATCTGTTCCTCCTTAATACATTTGGTTTAATATAGTTTTATGAATTTATAAATAATATGGCGTCCCATATATTTACTCGTGTAACTATTAATCAAAAAAATATTTACTATTTATTTTATTATTGTATTGGTTAATGTATATTTTTGTAGTTACTCGTGTTTCTTCGTTTTTTTTTTTTATGCAATTCCATATCGGAATTGCATTATAATCACCTTATATTACTCAAGTACTTTCTCTGACAACGATGGATACATCCAGATATATATTTCGACCTTTCTTTCCATCAATCATATCTATCATCATATCTGCCAGTTTTTCCGAAAATTCCTCCTTTGAAAAATCAACTGAAGTAAGTGCCGGAGTTACTGCCGGTGCAAAAAATGTATTATCTGCTCCCATTACAGCTATATCTCCAGGTATTTTCTTACCAATCTGCTTAATATACTGGATGATATTGATCGCAAGATAATCATCACCTGCTATTATTGCTGTCGGTCTGTCTTCTTCCTTCCTGCATACCATATCAAAAACACTGCTTTTAATGGTTTCCAATGTAGCAGTATTCGTACAGATTAACTCTTTTCTCAATTCAAGTCCACTTTCTCGCATTGCCTGCTCATACGCTTTGATTCGGAAATCATTTCCTCCAAGACCTGTTGTTTTGTATCGGATCGGAGGAATCATTGCGATTCTCTTATGTCCCTTCATGGCAAGATAATGAACCGATTTACTTACTACGTCAAAATAGTTAGGAACCAGAGTCGCGATACGAGAATCCAACTCTCCATATTCCCTTGTTTTGTAGAGAATTACAGGTATATCGTTCTTAGCCAGAAAATTGAGCTCTTCTGTGGAAAAAAGATTCGACATCATAAATATTCCATCAAATCTTCTCATACGAAGCATATTGATAAAATCCATCCCCGGTTTGCTGTAACAATGACAAACATAATAGCCTTTTTTAAAAAGAAGTTCCTCCGCTCCTTCCAGCCAGTCATTTCTAAGATTATCACATACAAATGCAATCTGCATGCTTTTCTTAGTCTTCAGGCCTCGTGCCATCATGTTTGGCTGATATCCCAACTCCTCTACTGCTTCCAAAACAGCCTTTCGTCTTTCATCACTGACATATTTGGAATTGTTCAAAACATATGAAACAACTGCCGGTGATACTCCTGCCCTTTTGGCAACATCATTTCTGGTTATATTCTGTCTTCGTATCTCTGTCATATTATTAAAATGCTTTCTCAGCCTCCTAATTTACTCGTGTTTCTGTTGTTTTTTGTTTTCTTGTTCTGCATGTCTGTATCATAGCATTATATGTTTTCACTGTCAATATATTAATTCATTTTCGCTATTTATCATTAATTTTCGTCATATTTTTTATGCATTTTGCACATCTTCATATATTCCAAATTTAGAAACACGTGTTTTTATTAGATATGGAAAGAACAGTTACAGATTCGCTATCTTATAACTGTTCTTTTCTTTATTTCATATTACTTTTCTCCGCCTGATTTAGATAAACAAAGAATCCCACATTCAAAATAATTCCTGTTACGGTTGCCACCGGTGCTGCCAGACCAATCTTTGTCAGGCTTGCATTTGGCTGAATACTCATATAATATGCCAGCGGCAGACGAACCAGAAGTGTCTGTACCAGTCCCTGGATCATGACCCAGACCGTCTTGTCATTTCCGTTGAAATAACCAACCATACTGAACAAAATCGCAGTTACAATCGTTTCCGGTGCAAAACCTTTCAGATAAGCAAAGGCATTCTGGATAACGGATGCATCTGTTGAGAAAATACCTGCGACCACATCGCCTTTAAACATAACAAGCACAAATACCAGACATCCGACCGCCAGCCCAACTCCGATTCCGGTAAACATGGACTGTTTCGCACGTTTTGTCTTGCCCGCTCCCACATTCTGAGATACAAAGGATGCCATGGACTGCATCAGCGAACTTGGTACAAGCATCGCAAAGTTAACGATCTTGCAGGCAACTCCATATCCGGAGGAAGCCTCCAGACCAAGCCGGTTGACAAATGCACAAAGTGCAAGGAAAGAAAGCTGAGTCAGAAACTCCTGCAGTGCAAGCGGCAATCCAATCTGAAGAAATCTCTTACACTGTGGATTGAGTCTGAAATCACTCTTTTTAATCGTAAACGGCAGATCTTTTTTGATAAGAAGAAGTACAGCAAATACTACGCTGAGTGCCTGTGCTGTGACCGTTGCAATTGCAGCACCGGCTGCATCCATATGAAATCCGGCTACCAGAACCATATCTCCGATTACATTTACGATGCATGCAACCAGCACGAAAAGAAGCGGTGATTTACTGTCTCCCAGACCACGGAAAATTGCCGACAGCAGGTTATAAGCCACAATAAAAAAGATACCGCCTCCACAAATCCGTACATAACTGGAGGTCAGATCAACAGCCTCTGCCGGTGCCTGCATAAGTACCGAAATTGGATGTGCAAAACACACCATTACAAAAAACAATACTACAGATATGATTGTAAACACAACGGCTCCGCCGCCAATGACTGCACCTATTTTCTCCGGTCTTTTTTCACCAAGATAACGGGCGATCAGAACAGTAATGCCCATTGCAAACTGAACTACCACAAAAGTTACCAGGTTCAATACCTGACTTCCGGTGGAAACTGCGGAAAGTCCTGATGTGGAGCCAAATCTTCCTACAACCAGAAGGTCAACCGCACCATACATGGCCTGCAGGATCAATGCTCCAAGAACCGGCATCATGAACGCGACCAGCTTTTTCAGGATACTTCCCCGGGTAAAATCTGCTTTATCGTTTGTCATATTCTTTTCTCCTCTCACACATGATCTGATAGAATTTCTCGATAGTCTGGATCATACAATCCGCGTCTTCATCTGAAATGTCACTGAGACAAAAAGCCAGCTCGCTGAAATAATCTCGGTCATATTTCTGTGATAATCTTCTTCCTTCGTCGGTGATGGATATGTATGTGACACGCCCATCCTCCTTAGATGCAAACTTGTGAATATATCCTTTTGCTTCCATCTCTTTTACTGTTCTGGTCACTCCCGGACGCGGCAGATTCATTACATCACTGATATCCGAAACCTTTACCTGAATCCCCTGCTTTTCCAGTTTCTGGATCGTATCCATATACTGAATATAAGACGGCATAACTCCCTGCGGGAGTGGCGGAAGTAATTCCCGTATTCGTTTTGCCTGATAACATGCATCAAGCATTCTCTTAACTTTTTCGTTTGTCATATCGCACGCTCCTATATAGTTGCCTTTGTTAATTACCATTAGTAATTATATAGCAATTGAAAAATTTGTCAAGATTTCTCCTTCACTATAACAAAGCAGCCCATTAGAAGAGAATCTGCAGCCAGGAGATAAATTACCTAATGAAACCATTCTGTCTGAACGTCTGAACGCTGGAAGAAGTTCTGTCCGTGAAGCTATGAAGCTTCTTGCCTCCCGCAATATTGTTACGATCCGTCAGGGTTCCGGTACCTACATTGCCTCTTCACCCGGAATGGTGGAAGATCCGCTGGGCTTTACTTTTATCGGCAACAAACAGAAGCTGATCAATGACCTCCTGGAAGTACGCTTTCTCCTCGAGCCTTCTATTGCAGCGATGGCCGCCACACATGCCGACGAAAAAGACATAAAAAAAATCACCGCACTCTGCGATGAAGTAGAAGAATTATTAAAAAATCACGAAGAGCACACACAAAAGGATATCGAATTCCATACAGCTATCGCTCTTATCGAGACTCACCGTGAGATTACGGATGCCATAGCATCCCATGACCCACTCCGGGCACAGGATGCCATGTATCTGCATCTGGTTTATAACCGTAAAAGGATTCAGATAATAGAAAAATAAAACCAATTACAGTCTTTTCTTCAGCTCCTGGATCAGTTCTGAGTAGTCTCTGTGTTTCATCTTAGGGAAAGCCTTGATGATACGTCCCTGACCAACGATCGTATGGTTGGTAATAGAATTGGAAAGCTCATCAAACTGTGCCTGGAGCTCCGCTCTCTTCACACGAAGCATTTCGATAGATTTTTCTTTCTGTGCTGCAGTTGCATCACGGAATTCTGCCCTCGCAAGGGATGCCTGAACCTTTCTTTCTCCAACCTTCTGCGCAGTTTCAATCGTTGTCGTAGCCAGAGTATCACTGAGCTTATCACTCACAATTCTCAGATCGGAACGAACCTTGTCCAGTCTGGTAAGCTTCTTGTTAAGACCACGGATAACTGCTACCGTCACAATAAAGTCTGTCAGATACACTGCATATAAAACAGCTATTACGATCCACTCCCAGGTTGCCGGGGTATGGGATGCCTGACTTTCTACATATTTCTGAAAAACCTTTACTACCATAACGATCGCAAGTCCCCAGATCAGCGAAAACTCCAGACAGATATATCCGTGGAAATTGAACGGCTTATCTGAATAGTCCCACCATCTCGCATGAAAACATACATCCAACAGCCAGCCGGCGATCAGCTCCACTGCCGTTGCAAGGATAATTCCAAACAGAAAGATCATTGCATCATTCATCTGATGTCCGCCACTCTGGATCGTATTGAGCATGGCAAACACAGAAAGCACTCCGAATCCATACACAGGGCATACCGGTCCGTTCAAAAATCCTCGGTTTATAACCTTTCCAAGTGCTACCGCATGAAAAATAACTTCAACAACCCAGCCGCCAAAAGAATAAACCAGAAAATACAGGCATATCTGAAAATATGTCATTCCAAAAATCATGACTCTCTCCCCCTAAAAATCACTTCTTTCACCTGTCTGTTAATTCACTGTTATCAGATGTGGAAAAATTTCTGAATTGCTTTATAATCTCCAAGAACCAGAAGCGTACTGTCAGCTTCAAGAACTGTGTCTACAGAAATTGTCACACTGACTTCTCTTTCTTTTTTTACTGCAAGAATATTTATATTATATCTTCTTCGAATATCCAGTTCTCCAACAGATCTTCCAATCCATTCATCTGGGATTGCTACTTCAAAGATCGCATGAGACGCATCTACTTCCATATAGTCAAGGATATGATCATCCGCATAACGGATAGATGCCCATTTTGCCACCTGTTTTTCAGGATAAACGACTCTGTCTGCACCATTCCGTAAAAGGAATTTTTCCTGTACGTCACGCTCTGCCCGGGAAATTACCAGATTTGCTCCCAGTTCTTTTAATAATGATGTTGTCTCAAGCGAATTCTGAAAACTGCCTCCAATGGTAACAAAGCAGATATCAAAATTTCCTATTCCCAGTGATTCCAGGAAACTGGCATCTGTACTGTCTCCAATCTGGGCATTGGTGACAAAAGGAAGGATTCTGTTGACTCGCTCCTCATTGATATCCACTGCCATGATTTCGTGTCCCATTTCATTCAGCTGCATTGCAATATGTTTTCCAAATCGTCCAAGACCAATAAGTAAAATATTCTTCATTCTATCTCCTCTTCTATCCAACTGTTATTTTTTCCAATGGCATTTTGGCATTCATATTTCTTCTGGATAATACTGCATAGATCAGGGTCAGTCCTCCTACACGTCCCAGATACATAAGCACGATCAGTATCAGTCGTGACAGGATATGAAGCCCCGGTGTGATTCCCAGAGTAAGTCCTACGGTTCCTACTGCTGAAGCAGCCTCATACAGACAAAGCTGTAATGAAAGCCCTTCATAAACACTGATGGTTATTCCTCCAAAGAAAAACAATACAAAGTACAGCATTGCTATCGTTGCGGCATTTTTTATTACCTGACCGTCGAATCTTCTTCCAAAAGCACCCGCATCCTCACGACTTCGAAATGTCGCAAATGCGTTCAAAAGCAGGGCTGCCGCTGTCGTTGTCTTCATACCACCCGCTGTAGAACTTGGTGATCCTCCGATCAGCATAAGAAGTATCATGATCGCCTGTCCTGCCTCAGTCATCGATGACAGATCTGCGGTATTAAAACCAGCCGTTCTTGTCGTTACAGACTGAAAAAGCGATAACAGCGTCCGTTTCCCAATCGATACCTGTCCAAAGTCACAGACAAAAAAGAAGATCGCCGGGACAAAAATCAGGATTGCGGTCGTTAACAGAATAATCTTGCTCTGCATACGATAACGTTTAAATCGGCGTTTATTCGTATAAACATCATCCCATGTAAGAAAACCAATGCCACCAATGATAATCAGAAGCATAATCACTATATTTAACCAGAAATTTCCGGCATAACCACTCAGTGATACAAAAGTGTTATCTGCGGTACCAAGTATATCAAATCCCGCATTACAAAAGGCCGATATGGAATGAAAAATCGACATCCATATACCTTTTATTCCAAAATCACGGCAAAATACCGGAAGAAGCAAAACCGCACCAATTCCTTCGATCAGAAACGTTCCTCTCAGAATAAACTTTGTCAGGCGGACAATACCACCGACTTTTGGTGCTGAGATGGCATCCTGCATGGTACTTCGCTGCATCAGTGATATCTTTCGTCCTGACAGCATAAACACCGAAACGGCAACCGTTACAACTCCCAGGCCGCCTGTCTGTATAAGCAGCAATATCACTGCCTGTCCAAAACCTGACCAGTAGCTTCCTGTGTCCTGCACAACAAGACCCGTCACACATACAGCAGAAGTTGAAGTAAAAAGTGCCTGATCAAATGGCGTTACAACTCTCTCCGCAGATGAGACGGGTAACATAAGCAGGAGTGCTCCCAAAAGAATCACTCCTGCAAAACCTAAAATAATCATCTGAAAGGATGTCAGATGTTTTCTTTTATGTTTTTCTGGCATAACTAATCTCCTCTTTTTTGATTTTAATAGTATTATATACCAAAAAAGAAGTTATACAAGCTTAATATTGATTACCATCTGATATTAAGCCCATATAAAAATTTTATTTTCTTTTTGTCCCACACTGAATTGCCTGTGTCGGACAGATCTTTTTACATCTTCCACAGCGAATACATTCTAAGCTGTTCGGGTTTTCCACCGGATTTACTTCCATCTGACATGCTTTTGCACATTTTCCACAGTGAACACATTTTTCTGCATCCACTCGATAACGGAAAACAGAAACTTTATTAAATACAGAATAAAAAGCACCCAACGGACAGATATATTTACAGAACGGCCGATAAATGATAATGGAGAGTATGATTGTGATCACCAGAATCGTATTCTTCCACACATAGAGCCATCCCACTGCACTGCGCATGGATTTATTCAAAAGCACCAGTGGAAGCCCGCCTTCCAGCGTACCTGCCGGACAGATCAGCTTACAGAAATAAGGGGAGCCCTGCCCCATAATATCCACCACAAATAATGGCATCAAAACTACAAACACCAGAAGAATCACATATTTCAGTTTACGAAGCAGCTTATCTCCCCTGAATGTCCGAATCTTTTTGGGAAAAGGAATCTTATTCAAAAGATCCTGGATCAGTCCAAACGGACAGAGGAATCCACAGACAAGTCTTCCCAGCAGAGCTCCGATAAAAATCAGAAATCCAACTATATAATATGCCATTTTGAAATTCCAGCTGCCGATCACTGCCTGAAAGGAACCAATAGGACAGGCACCTGTGGCCCCGGGACAGGAATAGCAGTTCAACCCCGGAACACATACATTTTTCAATTTTCCGGTATAAATCTTTCCAGTCACAAATCCGGAAACATGACTGTTTGTAAGTGCCGCCCACAATGCCTGAATTCCATGCCTCGGCCACTCGTTTATTTTTATCTTCTTATTATCCAATTCCAATACACTCCATACAGATATTAATTGCCTTTGTAAAGACTACATCCACTTCGCCCCGGTAAATTCCAAATATCATCAGGAGGATTCCCAGAATCGCCAGCGCAGGACCTATCCACTTTGAATCTGTTATTTTTTTCATCATTTTTCTTATCTTTCTGTCAAAATCGCTTTATTATTTAGAAATGTTCTTGAGTTCTTTTTCTACGATTTCTTTCCATTCGTCCAGTGTATGGCTTCCTGAATAGGTTTCTCCTACAATATTTCCTTCTTTGTCAACAAAGAATGTTTCCGGGAAAGCAGAGATACCATTTAAACGTCCATTCATCATTGTTGAATCCGGGACCAGGAACGGATAGGATGCTTTTGTCTTCTCCTGAAGGACACCGGCTTTTTTCACTGTATCCTCATTCTGTTTGGCATCATCACTCACTGTATCAAGAACGACACCGACAACTCCAACACCCTTTTCCTTCATCTCTTCATAGAGTTTTTCCAGCTCCGGAATCTCATTTACACATGGAGAACACCAGGTAGTAAAAACATTCACAAGTGTAAGATCATAATCGCTGAATACTTTTTCTGTATAATCTTTTCCATCAACGCCTTTTGTCTCAAACTTGCCTACAGTTGTAGAATCACCTTCATTGCTTGTCTCCTGTGGCTGGTCAAATGCGGAAAGCTTCTGGAATGGTGTCATCTCTGTGAGTGTCACATCAATTTCTTCCACTTCTTTTTTCAGGGATTCATCTGCATCTTTATTAGTGCTCAGATAATATTTATACTTTCCATCACTGCTGCTTCCGATTTCTTTGTGTTCTGTGCAGCCTGTGATCTTATCCAGTTCTTTCTCAGAATCTTCGTCATAGATTCCAATCGCTCCAACTTTTGCAAGACTATTGTACCAGTCATCATATGCTGTTCCCATCTTGTCAACCTCTGCCTCTTTCTGCTCCTCGGTCATTTCGCTCCAGCTTATATATGCATATTTAATTGCATCTGCATTGTCATTCCATACTTCATTTGTGATCATCGCAATGGTCTGCGCTTTTATCTGTTTAAGCAGTTCCTCCGGAAGTTTCATGTTAAGTCCAAGGAATGGATACTCATAAGAATCCTGCGCCTGCACAGTTGTCTCAGATGGTTTAAAGGTGCCTGCCACCAGATCTGACGGAATTGCATCACCATCTGCTGCAACCGCATCTCCATCAGCCACCATTCCCGCTTCGTCTGCCGGAACCGCCATTGCTTCTGTACTTTCTGCTGCCATTACTGATACACTTCCAAATGTAGATGCTCCCAATACTGCTGCTGCCATAAGTGCTGTTATTTTTTTCATTCTGAATTTCATGATATTTATATCTCCCTTCATATTTGTCCTGTAATTTATAAATCGTTTTGTGTTTTTATTATACACGCTTTGATTACTGTAACCGTATTATATCATCCTGTCTATAAAATCTCTGTTAAGAAATCAAAAAAATCAAAATTTCTTTTTATTCCTGTATTTTTTACGGGAATTTTATATGGAACATGATATGATAATACCAGAGTTCCAATATAAACGTTACTGTTCACTCCGTTCACAGTAACATATAAACATTTTTAACCCCGACATCATATTTGACAAAGGAGATTTCTTATGCACATATTAGTAATAGAAGATGAAGAACAGCTCTGCCGCTCGATTGCAGAGGGACTTCGCATGAATGGATACGAAACAGATACCTGTTTTGATGGAAATGAGGGACTGGAATTGTGCCTGACCGAAAATTATGATCTGATTCTTCTGGATCTGAATCTTCCCGGCATAGATGGTCTGGAAATCCTGCGGCAATTCCGGGAAATAAACTCCTCCACCCCTGTTCTGATCCTCTCAGCCAGAGGACAGATCCAGGACAAGGTAGAAGGACTTGATCTTGGAGCAAATGACTATCTGACAAAGCCCTTTCACTTCGAGGAACTGGAAGCCCGGATCCGCAGCCTGACACGGCGAAAATTTATTCAGGAAAATATCTGCCTGAAATGCGGACGCATCACCTTCGATACCCGCACAAGAAAGGCTGCCATTGACAGCGAAGAACTTTCTCTCACCCGGAAAGAAACCGCACTGCTGGAATATTTTATGCTTCACCAGAATCGTATCATCAGCCCGGAAGAACTGATCGAACATATCTGGGACGGAAGCGTCAACAGCTTCAGCAATTCTATACGCGTCCATATTTCTGCACTTCGCAAAAAGCTGCGCACAGCTCTTGGTAATGACCCGATACAGAATAAAGTCGGACAGGGATATATTCTTATGGAGGATCTGAAATGAACAAAAAAAATCCAATAAAAAAGCTTTCTCTGCAGTGGCGGCTGACATTGATCATAACACTTCTGATGACCATTACCTGTGTTCTGATGTATTTTTTTATCAGTCGTTCCGCTGTCACCGGAATCGAAGATCTGGGAGATTATGTTGTACGGATCAACAAAACCGATTCCACGCCAATTACCTTTAACATTAATCCGTCTACGTTATTTTCGGGACTTTCCGATCAGGTACAGGCAACCAAAGATCAGTTCCGTGTCAGAAGTATCATCGCCACTGGGATCATCATTCTTCTGAGCAGTATCTGCACTTATTTTGTCAGTCGGCGTGCACTGCAGCCTCTGCGCAGTCTTAGCAACGAGGTTAATAAAATAGAAGCTCAGAATTTATCGGAATCTCTTGAAGTTCCTGATACGAATGATGAAATTTCACATCTAACAGACTCCTTCAACAAGATGCTCTCCCGCCTGGATGAGGCATTTACCGCACAGAAACAGTTTTCTGCCAGTGCAGCACATGAACTCAGGACACCGCTTGCCGTTATGCAGACAAATCTGGAGGTTTTTGCCCGCAAAAACAATCCTGATACCGAAGAATATCAGGAAATTTTCAGAATGATCCAGGAACAGACCGAGCGGCTTTCTCACCTGTCCGAGGTTCTTCTCGATATGACCGGCATACAGTCCATAGAACGTTCCGATTCTATTTCACTGGCAGCACTCACAGATGAAGTATTTTGTGATCTGATTTCTGTTGCCGACCAAAAAGAAGTCGAACTGATCCAAAAGGACGGTGACTGTACCGTTATCGGAAGCTATCTGCTTCTCTACCGGGCTGTGTATAATCTTGTGGAAAATGCCATCAAATACAATCATCCCGGTGGAAAAGTGACTGTAAAAATATCACAGAAAAAAGCAGAGCCTGACTGCTCTGCCCCTTCTGTTTCAGCTGACTGTGCTTTTGTTGAGGTAACAGACACCGGAATTGGTATTCCTCCTGAATTTCAGGAAAGAATCTTTGATCCATTTTTCCGGGTGGACAAGTCCAGAAGCCGTGCCATGGGCGGTGCCGGCCTTGGACTCGCCCTTGTAAATGAAATTGCCAGACAACATGGCGGACTGGTCAAAGTACTTAAAAGCAGTGATAAAGGCAGTACGATCGCACTGATTATTCCGAATACTGGCTCAATGATGTCAGCACCGAATTGATGATATCTACATTCTGTGCATATCCTGTTCCGGTGACACAGAATACATAGTCTTTATTTGTCGGATGGAAAAACATCACGGCACTGCAGTCCTCTGACTCCAAACGGTAGGTTACGCATTCAAATCCATTGATCGTAACAATATCATCAATCTGGTATCCTGCCTGCCGTATCGCTGTTGCAATATCTTCCAGAGTCTCTGCACCATCACTGTATGCCCATACTACGGAAATTGCCGGCGGATTTGCTGCACCTGATGCATCACCTGCAACATAAAGAACTCCCTGATTCATTTCTTCCTGTGTCAGTTCATAGGTGTTCCAGTTGCTTGGAAGGTATAACTGAAAGCCATCCTGGAAAGGAACCCAGGTTCCACTGTACGGAGCCTTTGTCTCATCAAATACAATACTTCCACTGCTTGTTGTTCCTTCTGTATTAGTATTTTCGTTTCCGGCAATACTTCCCACAGTAGAGCTGGAAACGGCACCATCTGTTGCTGAAGGCTGCTGTGAAGCGGCATCACCTGTTGCCTGCTGAATATCTTCCACTGCCTTCTTCGATCCTCCGGTCACTGACCTCTCACGGTCCACATGATTGGCATAATCACTGTCACCCCCGGCAAGGTACGCCATGCTTCCAGCCGCCTGCTCCATCATATCGCCGGTATAATATCCAAGTGATTCTATCTCTTTCGTTCCAAACATATAAGTTCTGTCGTTCTCACTGTAAAAAAGTCTTCTGTCACGAACTGTATAACCGCTTGCCGTATAAGTATAACCAATCTTTGTAAACGTACGTCCTCCTATTTCCGCCGCATCGATACTTTCTGTAACCTGAAGGTCACTGTAATTTTCAGCCATATACTTGGTGAATTCATTTACAAAATTAACAGATGCCGCATCATATTTTCCAATAATGACATAAGGAATGGAGTCATCTGCCATTGTGTAAATATAAACAAATCCATCCGACTCACGAATTGATGTATATCCGGATACTTTTATTGAAATCCCGATATCATCCAGGGCAATAATATCTCCCTGCTGCGTTTCTCCTGTTGTCGGCTGTGCAACGGTATCCTGTTCACCGGCCATGTTGCCAACCACTGCCGCATATGTCGGACATATGCTTCCTGCCAACACTCCTGCTGCTGTCAGCACAGCCATAATCTTTTTTCTCTTACCTGTAATTCTCCTCATACCTCTCTCCTCCTTTCAATTTGGATAAAGTTGTGTAGTTCCTGCCGGCTGATCCATGTAATTGGACACATAAACATTTCCCCTATCATCTGCATAGACATAATCATAAGATGTTGGTATTTTTACATGATCCCCATCCGGCAGTGTATAATCATTCTGTGAAAAAATATAATCCGTAAAACGCTCCGTATTGTAGGTTGAATCGTAACCCATTGATGAACTTACACTGTCCTGACAGTAATCATCTATTTGCGACATACTGGAACTTCCACTATTCTGCATGATCTGTGTTCTTGCATCTGTAAATGCCTGCACAAACTGGTCTGTCACAGCAGTATTCAAAACAAACTGCTTATAATCTTTATAGCTGCTCTCATATTCATTCTCCGGTGTCAGCATAAAAAAGGTAAATGGAGATTCCCAGGCCACAAAAGAACTATTTGCAGTTCCATATATTATATCCATACTCGAGGAAATCTGCGTTCCTCTTACTACTGTCAGTAATGTAAATCGAAATGGGATCTGATCCAGTGTCAGACTATAGGTTCGTTCTGCTGCTCCATAATAGCTTCCATCCACATTGAAACCTGTTCCCTGAATCAGCTGCTGATTTTCCCGATAATTCTCATTTGCCAGCTCTTCCAGAATTTTCTGCTGTTCTGCTGTAAGTTCTGTCTGTCCAACTAACACAGCCAGCTTACCGTCCATAATACTTTCTGTCATGTAATCGCAATATTCTTCTGCCTTCATAAAATGCAGCATCGGTACCATTGACATCGCATCAAAAGCACCATCCTGATGTTGATTATAAGATACGCCACCCATCGAATAATCCAGAATATGCTCATAATCTACCATCGAGCAGAACCCCAACAGAGTATTTTCATCTGGGCTTATTGCTGTCAGATAAATCTGTGCAGGTGCAGCAGCACTCTGCCATTGACCACACCATATCACATCTCCATTTACCGTGTAATCTGCTGGCACATAGCAGCGGGCCGCAGTCTTTCCTGTAGAATTATCACGTACAGATTCAACTTTATACAATCGGCTCTCGGAATTTCCTATTGCCCATGCTGCTTTCGCTCCAAATATGCCAACTGAAATTACTCCTGCAACAATAACTGGAAGTATTACTTTTTTAGGTCTCATAATCTCCTCCTTTCTCCTGGTCTCTGATTGGCAGGATCATGTTTTCCAATGCATATCTGAGTTTTGGATGATGAATAACAAAATGAATAGCAGGTGCCCTGTTCTTGGAAACCTTGCACCACTTCTCCTCAAAACAGGTAATCTGGATATTATGAAATCCCTTCACCTTTGTCGTCTGAAACATATAATTATCATTTTCACCGGCATATTCTTCTGCTGCCTTAATGCCCTCAAGATATTCGCTATAAGTAAGCTTGATATCCTTTTCCAGAAAGCACTCTGCCAGTGACAATACCACTGGATACTTCTCATATTCTTCTTCTGTGATTTCTGCTATTTCATCTGCAACAGTGCTGTGACTCAGGATCTCTTCCAGGCGATATTTTTCTTTTTTCCAACATTCAAAGATAATCTTTTTTTCTCTTTCTGAGAGATGATTACGCTCAAGGATTTCTCTGACCAGTTTTTCCGGCAAAACACCTAATGCCGGTGCCGCAAGCACTCTTCTTCTTCTTCCTCCCCTATGTATGTCTTCTTCCAGAAAAGTATCCAGTTCTTTTTTTCTGTCAACTGTATAGATTTCCATCAGCGGATTTGCCTTTTTCAGGAGAAATCTCATGTTTTTCTCACTGATAACTACTTCCTCTTTACGGCTGGTCAGATAATAATGTGCCAGTTCATGATGTCCGCTGATACAGTCCCCTGTCATTGCAGCCTGACCGGAACAATAATGTAAATGCGAATATACTTTGTTCTGGACTCCCTTAATGTAATAAGGAGAAATCTGTCCGGTCATGTACAGTGGAACCCAGTTTTCCAGTCCCAGCATCATATCCTTCATCGGCCGTTCCACGTCATGAATGATATTAATATGCAGTCCCTTTTTCAGAACCATCGCAAGTCCAAACATATATTTTTTTGCAAAGTCTTCATCTGCTGCCATATCTTCTACCGGCATATCACTACACAGGTACAACGGTTTCATGGATTTTGACAGAACTGTCTGTTTCAAAAAATCCAATTCCCCCTCCCGCATCTCTTCCAATCCATAATAATGCTTTGATACCGGAAGCTGAAATGGAACCTTCGGTACCTTAAAACTGTCAAAATGGATTGCCCGGATATAATCATCCAGATTAAATGCATCTACTCTGCGCAAAAAACCTGACACATAATCCACCTCTTCCAGTTTCTCTGAACATAGCCAGTTCCGCAGTATTTCTTTGTAGGAAAAATCTTCTTCCAGTTTCTCTTCCTCACAACCAATCAGTATTACAACTTTTTTTCTGTCCTGTTCATCTTTATAATTTGCCGAAATATATTCACATATCCTGTCAACAAATTCCTGTGGATGTGCCGGAGTTCGTTTTCCGGTACGGATTTTTGACAGATAGGATGGATCATAATGCAGAAATAAAGCTATTTTGGAAAGATTCACTTCTAATTCTCTTAATAGAATATCCAGCTTCTGGCTGTTGACATCCGGATCCTTTTTTTCTGATTCCAGGCTTTCCTTCAGAGTCTGCAGCACCGTCCTGGCTTCAGGAACCTTTATACCTTTTTCTGCTGCTGTTTTTGTAATTCCTTCTGCAAGCTTCTCCAGATATTCGCTGTCTTCAGCAGGTACTCGTTCTCCCTTGCGATATCTACTGAGCACGGTTTCCGAGATTCCGCTGTTCTTCGCCAGTTCTTTTCCACGACACTGTATTTCTTCTATATAATTATTCAGACATTCCTGAAATCTCATCTTTTTCGCTCCTTCCATTCTCAAATGCTGCTGATATTTTCTGTCTTTATCGGTGATTCATTCTATATTTACAGTATAAATGTTTTTATATAAATGTACAAAAGAATTACCATATTTGTCTATGACAAGTGTGGTAATTCTTTTGTACAGCATAAAGAGCTCTGATACAATTATCATATATTCTAAAAGAAGGGAGATAGGTAAATATGAGGAAACTAAAGAAAATAATAGTAAGCATTGTTATGGCACTCCTGTTGGCAACAGCTGCAATTCCTTCTACAAGCATTGAAATTCAGGCCGCTTCTGTAGGAAAAGTAACCAAATTAAAAGCCGTCTACACAAAAGGAAAAGTAAATCTTACCTGGAAAAGAGCATCCAGAGCTAAAAAATATGAAATTTATCGATCGACCAACGGAAACAAATACCAAAAGGTAAAAACTGTAAAGGGACTTTCCTGGAAAGACAACAAGAAAGGTGAATTCTGGTATAAAGTACGTGCTGTCAATGGCAGACAAAAAGGAAAATTCAGCAATGTCGCATCAATTTATACGATCGGAGGCCGTATTTCACTAAGACATACAGGAAACTCTTTCCTGAGTGCCGGTACCAGCGTGTTTGCACTGGAAGTCTGGAATCATGCCTCCAAAAAACCTTCATTCATAGGCTGCACACACAATGGAAAACGGATGACCGTTTATCCGATATATATCTATAACAAAAAGGCCAGACGATATGAAAGATCACTGACAAATGAGGCATTTTATCGTGGTGCTCTTTCAACAGCGGCTGGAGAAACTGATGTTAAAACCAGTATCCTGCACAGGGGAAAAGGAAATTATATTGTTTATGTTGCCGGACTTGGGATGATTTATCCATATGTAAACGCATATGATAACAGTGCTGTTTATACGGTACTATATCAACACATTTTTTAAACTCGGTTCTAGAAAATATCGGTTAAGAGTAAGCTCCAATTCTTCCTATTACAAGGATTACCAGGTACAGCGAGTAAAATAAAATCACGACCACCGGCTTAGCCGGTGGTTTGCTTTGACCCTATAAGGGTCTCTTACCGGCACTGGAGTCTAAAGACTCGTCGAAATAGATTCGCCAATCGCAACATCACTTACCCACCAAGCCCTTTCGGGCTTATTTTATTTGTTATGTTTTACTGGCTCACCCGTGAACGGGTCGATATACTCCTTTAGTGTCATTTGATCATATTCCAAATCACTCTGTAACTGATTCGCTATATATTCCTGAATTTTCTTCGCATTTTTCCCTACCGTATCTACATAATATCCTCTGCACCAAAAATGTCGGTTGCCATATTTATATTTCAAATTTGCATGGCGTTCGAATATCATTAATGTACTTTTGCCTTTTAAATACCCTACAAAATACGATACACTTATGCTCGGTGGAATCTCAACTAACATATGCACGTGATCTGGACATATCTCTGCTTCCCCAATTTTTACACCTTTTCTCTTGCATAACATACTTAAAATATTTGCAATATCTTGCTTAATCTTTCCATATGCTACTTTTCTTCTATATTTGGGTGCAAAAACAATATGATACTTACAATTCCATTTCGTATGTGATAAACTATTACTATCCATATGGATACCTCCTTTGTTAAATAATGCGGTTGGCGAACCTAACATTATTATAGCACTGGAGGTTTTATACTGTAAGCTGAAGCAACTTCAACCACCCGCACAGCAGGTGGTTTATTTGTTTTCCAAAGTTCCGTTTTTCGGATCAACGAAAAACTCCACAATGTAAAACAGGGCTTTGCCCTAACAAACAGAAAAGCGCCAACGAATTTATCGTTGACGCCTTTGTCTCTCTCATTAACTGATTAGACTTTATCATTTAGTTTTAAATTCGTATTGTAAAAAACGATACTGACCTGTAAAGCATTCCGATACGTATCCAGAATAAGACTTTACACTTTCGTCAAATACCGCTACAATGATTACATAAAAAATCCAGTTATCAAATATCTGCAAAAATAAAGGAGTATCAAAAAATGGAACTACAAAATGGAAGACCTGAAAATACCGACAAACGACTTGACAAAGAAATCCGCGTATATGATTTTTTAGATAAGCTGGGAATTGATTACCAGAGAGTAGATCATGAGGCAGCCATGACCATGGAAGCCTGCGAAGAAATTGACCGCACCCTCGGTGATGATACCACGATCTGCAAGAATTTATTCTTATGCAATCGCCAGGAGACAAACTTCTATCTGCTCCTGATGCCTGGCGATAAACCTTTTAAAACCAAGGATCTTTCTGCCCAGATCCACTCTGCCAGATTATCCTTCGCCAAGCCGGAATATATGGAAAAATATCTGGATATCACCCCAGGTTCTGTCAGTATCATGGGACTGATGAACGATTCCGAAAACAAAGTACAACTTCTGATTGACGAAGACATCATGAAAGAACCCTATTTTGGATGCCATCCATGCATCAATACTTCAAGTCTCAAATTTGCAACAGAAGATCTTACCGGAAAAATCATCCCGGCTCTCGGACACGATCCAATTACTGTGAATCTGCCGGTTCCAGAATCACATGATTAATAATTCCGAACACTGACCAGAAAAGGATTTTATTTATGAAAAAGCAATTAACTTATACAAAATTTCTCATGGAAACAATCATCCTGACAGGTGCAGTCGCAATTATCGCTGCCGCTGTATACTTTTTCCTGGTGCCAAGTCATACTTCTGTCAGCAGTATTTCCGGTCTTGGAATTGTACTGTCCAATTTCATACCCCTTCCATTATCTGCAATCACCATGATCCTGAATGTGGTACTATTGATCATTGGTTTTATCACCTGTGGAAAGGAATTTGGCGTAAAAACCGTCTACACCAGCATTATACTTCCTCTGTTCCTCGGACTGTTTGAAAAAATCTTTCCGGATTTTGGCTCTATGACCAACAGCCAGGAGCTGGATGTTCTCTGTTATATTCTGGTTGTCAGCGTAGGACTCAGCATTCTTTTTAATCGCAATGCATCCTCCGGCGGTCTGGATATCGTTGCCAAGATCATGAACAAATATCTGCATATGGATCTCGGAAAGGCAATGTCACTCTCAGGCATGTGCGTCGCACTTTCTGCCGCACTTGTCTATGACAAAAAGACCGTCGTTCTGAGTATCCTAGGCACTTATTTCAACGGCATTGTCCTGGATCATTTTATCTTTGACCACAATATTAAGCGACGTGTGTGCATTATCACCCAAAAAGAAGAAGAACTCCGTAATTTCATCATCCATGATCTGCACAGCGGAGCAACTATCTATGAAGCCACCGGGGCATATAATATGCAGAAACGAAACGAGATCATCACGATCGTTGATAAAACAGAATATCAGAAACTTATGAACTTTATCAACCAGGAAGATCCTCTGGCATTTATCACCGTATACAACGTTTCTGATATGCGTTATCAGCCCAAGGTATAAAAAGCATCCTGTTATATGACAAAACCGCAGATTCCTGTATTTATCAGGTTTCTGCGGTTTTCTTATTAATTAATTATTGATTTCTTGTAACTGTGAGGGTACTGAACAGTTACGATTTCTTTTACATGGAAATCCATCCAAATGCATTTGCTACAGAACTGAAAAGAATAATTGCCGCAAAGATCGGGCAAAGATACTGGATCATAAAATTAAAGATTTTTTTTCTGCGGA
>OLSL01000501.1_pt1 | contig 42575 bp, 36 predicted proteins | sample 1672511 | NCBI WGS metagenome assembly OLSL01 (sample SAMEA3136694, study PRJEB25190) | human gut metagenome | biome: human gut; feature: human-associated habitat; material: faeces | place: Austria | collected 2013
CTAATCGGTCGAGGGCTTGACCAAAAGGTCAGGGTAGGAAATGGTAATAGGTTTGGATGAAAAGTTTGTGTGCAGTTTTGAAGGTACAGAAATGCCTTTATAGTATGGCGGAATAGCTCAGCTGGCTAGAGCACACGGTTCATACCCGTGGTGTCGAGAGTTCAAATCTCCCTTCCGCTATTTGCTTAGCTATCACTGAAAAGTGGTAGCTTTTTTGTTTACCAGTTCACTCATCCTGCTGAATCTGGATAAAAGTAAGAAGGAGATTAATTTCATGAAGTATCAGATTTCAATGGCACCTATGGAAGGATTGACAGGTTATGTCTATCGTAGGGCGCATCATGCATATTTTGCACCGCTTGATACCTACTATACGCCATTTATTTCAAATAAGAAATTAGGAAGTCGTGAACGTCATGATGTGTTGCCAGAACATAATAAGGGAATGCATGTGATTCCGCAAATTCTGACCAATCGTGCTGATGATTTCTTGGAAATTGAAAAACAATTGTATGAATATGGATATCGAGAGGTGAATCTTAATTTAGGATGTCCATCTGGGACAGTAACTGCAAAAGGACGTGGAGCAGGTTTTTTAGCATATCCAGAAGAGTTAAGCAAATTTTTGGATCAAATATACTCAAAAACTAGAATGAAGATTTCTGTAAAAACAAGGATTGGCGTTTCATCAGAGGATGAGTGGCCACAGTTATTAACACTGTTTAATCAGTTTCCTATTGATCATTTGATTATTCATCCTCGCTTATTGCAGGATTTTTATAAAGGTTATCCTCATATGAACGCTTATCAGTATGCAAAAGAGCATAGCTTATCCCCAATTTTTTATAATGGAGATATTCATTTTGTGGATAAGTGGAATGAAATAAAGGGTGGTCTTGGGATACAGACAAAAGGTGTTATGCTAGGTCGTGGTTTACTTATGAATCCTGTTCTTGCAGAAGAGATTAATCATGAAATGGAAGAAGGCATTAGCGAAAAAAGAAACGTGGAGAAAACGCTGTCATATGAACGATTAAAGAAATTTCATGATGCGATTTTAGACGGATATTGTGAGGAGATGTCAGGAGATCGCAATGTATTATTTAAAATGAAGGAGTTGTGGGTTTATCTGGGAAATGGTATCCAGGCGTCGCCTAAGCTATTGAAACAGATTAAAAAGTCTAATTCTGTGAGAGAATATAAAATTGCATCGGATGCGATTTTTCGAGAATATAATTAAAAATAATGTAAAACTAAAAAAGCCTTTCTACTCTGAAATTGCTGGGGTAGGTAAGGCTTTTTTTGTGTAAAAGTAAAAATATAAACTTACACAATATGTATTATGCATACAATATGGATACTTATTATTAAATAAATAGAAAAAACATTGACTTTAACTATCAATCTGTTAAAATGTGCTCATCAGTAAATTTTAATTTATTATGAATGAAATTTTAGTGGTAAAAATACCAGTGAAAAAGAAAGGAGAAAGTGTGCATATGAAAAAAGTAGTGGCAATGTATGAGCAGGAAGAGGCGTATGGAAAAAATCTTGCAGAATATGTAAACCGCAAGGAAAATATGCCATTTGAAGTGCAGGTATTTTCACAGGAAGATAAGCTGACAGCTTACCTTCAGGGGCATACACCGCAGCTTCTTCTTCTTTCTGAAGAAAACAGTCTGGAATCATATGGTGATATGTGCAAGAAAACGCAGGATGTTTTATATTTAACTGAACATAAGGATCAGGCACGTGATCAGAAGGGAAACCATATTTATAAATATCAGCCCACGGATCAACTGTTAAATCAATTGATGCAGCATATGAGTGATCATGAGAAACGGGACAGTCCAGTAATGCAGGAATCGTGTCCTATATATGGTGTGTATTCTCCAGTGGGAAGATGTGGAAAGACAACGTTTTCTCTTTTGCTTGGGGAGTTACTGGCGCGTAAGCGGTCAGTCTTGTATATTGGTTTTGATGAATTGCCGTTTTGGGATGAAGAAGAGAATACATCAGAGGAGCAAGGTGAAAAAGGAACGCTATCGGATGCCTATTTTTACTGGCAAAGGCAAAAATTAAAGGAAAAATTGCCTGCACTTGTATCACACTGGCATGGAGTTGATGTGCTTACTGGAATGAATTGTCCAGAGGATCTATGTGCAATACAGCCAGAAGAATGGAGCCAGTTGATCTTAAAAATTGCGCAGGAGACAGAATATGCAGCGATTGTTTTAGATATTGGATCAAAGCTGTGGCTTGCAGATTCGATATTTTTGATGTGTTCTCAGCTGTATGTGCCAGTGCTTTCAGAACGTCTGGCAAAAGATCAGCAAAGACGTTTTGAGCTTTGGTTGGAGAAAAATGGCAGTGATGAGCTTTTGCAGCGCATGCAGGTTGTAACATTGCCTCAGTGTGCGCAAAATGGAACAATGAAGGAACGGTTAGAATATGCCCTGTGGGGAGAAGCCGGAGATTATGTGCGCAATTTGATAAAGAGCGAGTGGTAATTAAAATGAAAAAAAGCGATGAGGAGTTGTTTTTGCTGAAAGATCAAAGAAGCACTAATGAAGAGGATGGAAAGCAACAGCAAAATCTTTTGGGACTGCTGCGTACTCATGTAGTGGAGCATCTTGATATGACAAGAGAGCTGACAGATGATGAATTATATGCAAGCATCGATGAGGTTTTGATGATGCCGCAGTATAGAAAACAATTTTCAGTGCGGATTTTGATGCAGCTAAGACAGGCATTGTATGATTCATTTCGAAGGCTGGATGTATTAAGTGAAGCATTAGATGACCCGGAAGTGACAGAGATCATGGTCAATGGTTACGACCAGATTTATGTGGAAAAACAAGGTGAGTTAGTTCGTTTTCCTAAGGCATTTTCATCGCAGGAGAAATTAGAGGATGTAATTCAGCAAATTGTAGCGAAAGTAAATCGCCGGGTAAATGAGGCAAATCCAATGGCAGATGCCCGCCTTGAGGATGGATCGCGAGTAAATATTATTCTTCCTCCCATTGCGCTCAATGGTCCAATTCTTACGATCCGACGATTTGCAAAGCATCCTCCTGATATGCATCAACTAATAAAATGGGGAGCATTATCGGAGGATGTAGCGCAATTTTTAGCGAATCTGGTGCGAGCGCGTTACAATATATTTATCTCAGGCGGAACCGGTTCAGGGAAGACTACATTTTTGGGAGCACTTGCGGAGTATATTCCTGATCAGGAGCGTGTTGTCACGATAGAAGATTCTGCAGAGCTTCGTTTATACCATATCCAAAATCTTGTTCGCTTAGAGTCAAGAAATGCAAGTCAGGAAGGAAAATACGAAGTAACAATTCGGGACTTGATTAGAAATAGTCTGCGTATTCGTCCTGATCGGATCGTTGTCGGAGAAGTACGAGATGCGGCTGCGCTAGATATGCTTCAAGCGATGAATACTGGTCATGATGGTTCACTTTCAACGGGTCATGCCAATAGTGCACAGGATATGATGACGCGTCTTGAAACAATGGTTTTAATGGGAGTAGAACTTCCGCTTGCAGCAATAAGGGGACAAATTGCTTCAGCAATTGATATTGTAATTCATTTGGGGCGTTTACGAGATCGTTCCCGAAAGGTACTTTCTATTCAGGAAGTTACTGGTCTTGACGAAAAAGGAAACGTAACATTGTCAGTACTGTATCAATTTCAGGAAACGGGGGTTGTGGATGGAAAGATCACAGGAAAACTCGAGGCGGTTCATTCACTTAAAAACTGCGAAAAACTTAAGAGCGCAGGAATTGTACTGTCTTCCTGATGTATTAGGATTTAAAGAAAAGATTTTGTATGGAACTGCGGGAGCAGCAGGCTGGTTAGGGCTTACTTATATTTTTTATCATGATTTTTTGCCAGGATTTATTTCAATGCTGCCGTTTCTTTGCTTTTTCTTTAAATGGACTAGAAAATCGCTGCATGAAAAGCAAATACAGCGTATAAGGCGTGAATTTCAAGAATTAATTCAATTGTTATCTGGCGCACTTCGGACTGGTCATTCTGCAGAGAATGCAATGCAGGAGGCTTCTGAGCAGCTTTCTATGATGGAAGGAGAAACTGCTTATATGGTTCAAGTTATGCAAACAATGCTTACAAGAATGAGTTTGGGAGAACCTGCTGAGCAGGTATGGCTGTCATTTGCAGATGTATGTGAGATAGAGGAAGTAAAAGAATTTGCAAAAGCTTTTGTGCTTGCCAAGAGAAGTGGTGCGTCAATGCCATTTATTTTGCAGAAAATTGCCAGTCAGATTGTATTGAAAGTGCAGACACAGTCTCAGATCGAGACAATGCTTGCAGGGAAAAAGCTAGAACAAAAGATTATGAATTTGATGCCAGTTGGAATCCTTTTATATTTATCTGTTACATCACCGCAGCTGCTTAGTGTAATGTATGAAACGATGACAGGAAAGATGATTATGACAGTGTGCCTTTTTATTTATATAACGGCATATCTTCTTTCTGAGAGGATAACGAGACTAGAATAATAAATCCTTAAGTATGATGAAAGTAAAATAAAAAAGAATTTGCTGAAAGGCAATAATAGGGAGGTGTGCTGCATGGCATTGTTTTTTAGTTGTCTGATGGTGGGATTAATAGTAATTGCTGTATGGAAACGAAATTATAAAAAGGAAACAATTGACAACATTCTGAATGAGGAAAACAAAAAGGAATGGTTACGGTTTTTATTCCCAATGGGACTGTGGATTTATGATTTGCTCTCAAAGAAGCAGCCAGCTCAGAATGAAGAAGAAAGAGAGTGGGCAAAAGCTTTATATGTAAGAGAGGATGCAAAGAAAAAGCTGCAGCTTCAAGGCGCAAAGCAGATGGCAAATTTCTGGATATGTTTATTTTTTGCGAGTGTTCTTGGAATTGCTGTTTCATTTATTCCGGATACGCAAATACCAAAAACAGAGCTAGAGCGTCCGGAGTTTGGACAGACAAAAGATTATAGTTTGACAGTGGAGGGGTTAGAAGAGGGAGATCAGACCATTCACGTAAGTGTAGATGGAAAAGAGCCAGAGACACAAGGCATGATGGCTGTATTTGATGATGCATTTGATTCAGTAAAAGAACAGATTTTAGGAGAAAATGAATCACTTGAAAATGTTCAGACTAATCTTTCTCTTGTTTCTTCTACAATTTATGGAATACGTGTGGCGTGGAAAAGCTTAACTCCAGAACTTCTGGATGATTTTGGCGTGATTCAAATACAAGATATCCCTCCAGAGGGTGTTACTGCACAGCTTCAGGTAAAGCTATCTTATTCTATGTATGAACAGTATTACACACTTGATGTGAGACTGATGATGCCAAAGAAGGATGCGCAGTATTATATGATGCTTTTGACAAAACAGTTAAAGGATGAAAATAATAATACAAAAACAAAGTCGATAGTGACGCTTCCTGAAAATATAGAAGGAAAGAAGTTAACCTATAAAACAGTGCAAACACAGCCGATCCGCCTGATGCCAGCGCTATTTTTACTATTGCCTTTTATTTTATATGAAATTGCAAGGCAAAAAAGTAAAGAAGCGTTTAAAAACCGAAATAAACAGCTGATAGCTGATTATCCTAATTTTGTATTTGAGTTAGGATTGATGATTCAGTGTGGATTAAATGTGCGCACAGCGTGGAATCGTTTGACAGCAGAATATGAAGAAACACAGCATAAATGCAAGGGCTATCAACGTTATCTGTTTGAAGAAATGCTTGTTACCCGAAATCAGATAGAGGCAGGTGTAAATGAAGCAGCAGCATATGGTGCATTTGGAAGGAGGTGCAGAGCACATTGCTACTTGAAGCTTGGAAGCAGCCTTGAACAGAATTTGCGTCAGGGAATATCTGGATTAGAGCAGCAGCTTGATCAAGAACTGACACAGGCGTTAGAACAGAGAAAAAACCAGGCACTGCAGGCTGGTGAGCGTATGGAAACCAAAATGTTGTTTCCGATGTTTCTTTTGCTGGGATTAGTAATGGCTATAGTAATGATACCTGCATTTATGAGTATGTAATGATTAAAAACAAAGAATTACGGAAGGAGGCATATTTTGATGGAAAGAGGCAAAAAGCATACGGTTTTTAGCCGTATCACTGATGGCACAGTGAAGAAAATTAGAAAATTTAGAAATAATACAAAGGGAGTTACTACTGTTGAGGTAATCTTAGTCCTTGTAGTGCTTTTGGCAATTGTTGTCATTTTTAGAGAACAGCTTACAGCTATCGTAACTGGAATTTTTAGTCATGTAAATAGTACAGTAAGTGAATTGTATGGATGATGAAAAGGTTACATGAAAAAGCCAGTATAACTGTATTTTTATCATTGCTGCTTGTACTATTTATTGGATTTATTATGATGATGACAGAGCATGCGAGGATATTTGGACTTCGTCAGCGCTTAGTCAGTGCTACAGATTCTGCAATGGATTCATTATTTTCTATGTATGATCGTGAATTACTTAATGAATTTGATTTAATGCTTTTAAATGAAAATGAATTAAGTAATAATCAAGATATAGAGGAGGTTGTAAGCAAATATTTGACGATGAATGCAAACCCAAAACAAGACCATTTGCTTTTATCTGGGAATCTCTATATAGGAACAAGCAGCACTGCAGAGATTGAAAATACAGTTTCAGTCATTGAAAATGAAGGAGAATTATTTGCAAGAAGTGTACTGGAATTTATGAAATACCGCATACTTGGAATTGCGGTTGAAAAAGTACAAGAGCAGCTTGAAGAGCTGGAAATGGGTGATGATGCTAAGACAATGGCAAAAGAGCAGCAAGAATTAGAACAAGAAAGTTTTGAAGAGCAGTTTTTGGAAAAAACGAATGAAGAAAAGAAGAAGTATGAGGAAGCAATAGAAGAAAGCTGGCTTGAAAAACTAGAAAAGATTAAGGAAGATGGATGGCTGAATTTTGTACTGCCGTTTGATCAGGCAGCATCGGGATATGTTATTGAGGCAGAGGATCTTCCATCAAAGTGGAGAACTGTAAATTTTACATGGTATCACTCTGCGATTAGTGAAATGGAAGAAAACTTTTTGTTTACAGAATATCTTTTAGAGCATTGCCGTAGTTTTACCAGTACAGACGAGACGAAGAAAATGGCATATGAGCTAGAATATATACTAAATGGCAAAACAAGTGATAAGGAAAATTTAAAATCAACAGTAAATTCACTTCTTTTAATGAGAGAGGGACTGAATCTATTTTCTGCATGGAAGGATCCTGTTTTATCATCTCAGGCAGAGACAGCAGCAACTGCTCTTGTTGGTTGGACTGGTGTATATCCTGCCATTAAGCTGACACAGTTTACAATGATTGCAGGCTGGTCATTTGCTGAGGCTATAGTTGATGTAAGAACATTGCTAAGCGGAGGCAATATACCTATTATTAAAAATTCAGAAAGCTGGACATTGGAATTTTTACAGATTGAAGATTTTTTGGATGGAGATTTATTTTTAACATCAAAAGAGAATAATGGACTGTCATATGATGATTACTTACGCCTTCTTTTGTATGCTCAAGGGCGAAGTGATAGGCGCTACCATACAATGGATGTCATTCAGCTTAGAATGAGAGAAAAAAATCCTGATTTTTCGATGGCAGATTGTTTGGGAGCTGTGCAGGTTAAGGCAAGTATGAAGGCAGCACCGATTTTTTATTGTTTTGCAAGGAATGGATATGAAATTTCATGCGAACAAAGCCGTATGTATTAGACTAAAATTAAAATCAAGAAAGGTGGTGTACCATGAGGCTGGCAGTTGATCATAGAAAAGCATTCAAAAAAAAATCCAGGTATCGATCATTTTGTTTTTCAGTCGGCTGCCAGCAATGCAACGGTTCGCTGACTGTTGAAGCCAGTATTGTGCTGCCTATTTTTCTTAGTGTTATTATGGCTCTTATGTCTTTTTTTGAGGTTATACAGATACAGACGCGGATTCAGCAGGGAATGAAGGAGGCAGTTACAAGTGCTGCTGGGTATTATTATTTGCTTGAAGAGCCAAAGGAGGCAGATGATGTAGGCGGGGAAGAAGCAGAGGATGTGGCCACGCTACTAGTTCAAGATGGAATCACAGCAGTTTATTTAAAACAAAAGCTTCTGTATTCAGTGGGAAGAGAAATTTTAGATCGTTCATGGATTACAGGAGGAAGTGATGGACTGACTGTACTTGGTTCTCGTTTTCCAGATGAAGAAGGAAATTTAGATCTTACCGTAACATATCGCGTGAGGGTTCCGTTTCTTCCAGGAAATTTTGGTTCACTTTTATTTACACAGCGTGAATGTCAGCGTGTATGGAGTGGAAATAAAGCACCATCGCAAGATGGAGATCAGATAGAAGAAGAGACTAAGGAAGACAAAATTGTGTATATTACGGAAACAGGAAGTGTGTATCATACAAGTTTGGACTGTTCATATTTGAAGCTTTCTGTGAAGCAGATCCGTCATAATGAGGTAGTCAATTACCGCAGTGATGATGGCAGCAAGTATTATGCATGTGACAGATGCGAAAAAGGCGGAAGTGGTTTTTGGGTGTATATTACATCAAGTGGAAATCGTTTTCACACAGATCCAAATTGTGCGGCGCTAAGAAGAAATGTAAAGTCAGTAAAGCTTTCAGAAGTTCCAGATCGTAACTGCTGCAGCCGCTGTGCCAAACAGGATGATGGAGGAGAATCATGACGCAGGCAAGGTGGATTTTTATTATTTTATGCTTTTTGCTTCCAGCGGCAACTGATTTATTATTTCGCAATGTATCTGTGTGTTGGCTGATTGGATGTACAGTTATTGCAATGCTTTGGAATTTCCTTTGTGGATGCGAAATCCTTGATTTAGCGTTTAGCTTATTTCCAGGGACGATAGTATGGCTTTTAGCTCGTTTTAGTAAAGGTATTGGAATGGGTGATGTACTTTGCATATTTTTGCTTGGAGTGGGCTGTGGGGTGGAAATAGGACTGGAAATTTTATTTGGAGGCAGTATTCTTTGCCTGTGTGCACAGTTGATACGAAGAGTTTTTATAACACATACTTACCAAAAAGAAATACCATTTGTTCCTTGGCTGCTTGTCTCAATTTGCATAAATTGTCTGATATATACTGTGTTCATGAGCAAGTAGTAAAACCTGACGGCGAATGTTCACTTTACGAGAAAGAGGTGTTTTTGTGAAGCAGGAAAAGAAAGAGATTGTTATGCTGATCAAAAAGAAGCTTTTATTTCGGGAAAAAGCAAGCTTCACTGTAGAGGCCAGTTTGATTATGATGACAGTTCTCATGGCTGTTTTTATGTGTATCTATTATGGTTTTTTCCTTCATGATAAGGCAGTGCTAGAGGAAGTATCATGGCATACAGCGCAAAAAGCGATGCTTTTTGTGACAGAAAACAGTAGTATGGAAGATGGAGTTTTTTCGTGGGAGGAGCTTCAAAAAAAGGGGCTTTTATGGCGAATCTCGCAGAATACAACAAACCAGGATATGATTTGTGAATATGCAAATAAGCGTATAGAAGGTGAATTATTTGCCTGTGATATGCCATCATTTTTTGTGACTGCAAGGCCTGGAATGGTTAAGGTTACATATAAGGCACCAATACGTCTACCTCTTTTTGCACTGATGCGTTTGTGGGGAACACCAACAGAAATTACAGGACAAGTGCAGGTATATGAATCAAAGCAGGAGGAGTTTATCAGACTGGTAAGGGGAATCAAGAAGGATAAAGAAACAGCGTCAGATTCTGAAGAAATATCAGCTGAAGATTGAACATTTTACGAAAAAAATAAAAATTCATTACAGGGGGTGATATAATGGCACAAATGGAAGTATCATACAGCCGAAGGCTTGATTATCAGTATATGATGATAGAGACAGGTGGGGAAGCCAGATCAGATTATAGGCTGTCAATGCTGATTAACAATAGAATCAATGGATTTTTACCTGTACATGTTCAGCAGATGAATGGAAAAAGTACGCTTAGCTATGAAATTACATCATTAGAAAACTTACCGGAATTTCTTGATGCCAGAAAGATCACCTATGATGAGATGGTGTCACTTCTTTTGCAGTTTTGCAGTGCGGTTTCAGAGGCAGGGCGTTATTTGCTAGATGGAGAAGGAATATTACTTGAACCACAGTATATATATGTGTCGAAAAGTTTGGAACGTATTCGATTTTGCTATTATCCGTACCAGCATATGCCGCTGCATCAGTCTGTAAATGTACTATGTCGCTTTTTGATAGATCATATTGATTATGATGATAGAAGAAGCTTAGAGCTGGCATATGGACTTTTTCAGGAAAGCCTTCGGGAAAATTTATCAATCAGTGTAATTGTTGGATGCATAAAAGATCGGTTAGAGAATGCCACAAATGATTCTTGTGATTCTAAAGTATCTTCTGTGCAGATAAGTTCTCAAATTAATAAGCAAATAACAGACCAAGAATGTGGACAGAGCGATTCTAAACAGACTGATTCTGGTGCAAGTGAACAGGAAAAACAACAGAAAATACAGCAGGAAAAACAATATAAAAATGTGCAGCAAGTGTCAGATTCACCTAAGAGGGAAAAAACAAAATGCAAGCAAAAAAAATCGTCAGTTACAGTTATTGGCATATTATTGATTATGGTTATTTTGGGATATGTGTTTTTTACAGCAGGGAAGCGTTTGCTTTTGTTAGATCTCATTAATAAAAATCTGCTTGCAGCTGCTGGGATTTTCATAGTCGTGGCGGCAGTGGCAGCAGCATTTATGGCATATTGGATATTAAAGCCAAAACATTGACAAATCTTATTTCTAATGATAAAGTTGACTGACAGAATTTTGCTAGTTACAGTTCATTCAAATATGTGTCCTGTGAATTGTAACTTTTGTTAAGTACAACGAGGTGATAAGGGTGGATCAAAAATTGATGCGCGAATTTGTGGAAAAAAAGCTGAAGCGTGGTGGGTATACGAATATTGCTGCAGCAAATTTTCCTTGTGGTGTATGGATCAAAGAGGATACGAAGCTGTATGCAGTTTGTCTGTTCGATGATCCAAATAAGCTGGCAGCCGATCCGTGGAGAATTGATAGGGTAGTTGATTATGCAGCACAGAAGGTTAGAGAGCAAAAACAGCTGGAGTGTCAATTTCTTGCACTTGTGCTGTCAGATGATTTTTCAATTTCAAAGCAGCTTGTAACAGGCTTTTACCCAAGGTGGTTTATAGATGACGCTGGACAGCCAGTGATTTTTGACGGACAGCCGTCTGAATTTTGTGATCTTTATGCTACCCTGATTAGAAAGGAACGTTTTTCAGATCGTTTTAATGGAAAACGAATAGCAATTAACAGAATACCAGAGGTTACGTTGATGTTGGTGATTCTTAATATTTTGATTCAATGCATCGTTGCAGTCGGTGAGATTGGAGGAAAAGAATCGGCATTGATGAATATGATGGTGCTGCAAATTGGTGAGTTTGTTCAAAAGCCAGAGTGGTGGCGTCTTGTTACAAGCGTTTTTCTTCACTTTGGATGGGATCATTTATTTAACAATATGCTTGTTCTTTTGTATCTTGGTGCATTGGCAGAGCGCTGTATTGGAAAGTGGCGTTTTCTTGGTGTATATTTAATCAGTGGCATTGGCGCAAATGCGGCGTCTGTCTGGTGGTATGTGCATCAGGGGGATTTGCTTGTGGCAACAGCCGGTGCATCTGGTGCAATTTTTGGAATCGCAGGTCTTTTACTATGTATTGTTTTATTGTCAAAAGGTCATTTTGAAGAAATTACGCTTCGGCAGCTTATTTTCATGATGTTTTTTACTTTATATCATGGATTTGCCGAAAGTGGTGTCAACAATTGCGCACATATAGTGGGTGCTATAATAGGTTTTGTATGCGGCATTATTATTTTCTGTCAGATGAAAAAACGCAGGGCAGAAGGAAGGTAAAGGTGGCACCCTGATTTGGAGCAGAGCTTACGCGTATATGACCGCCATGTCCTTCAATAATACGTTTGGCAACTGGAAGGCCAAGCCCAGTACCGTCTGGCTTTGTGGTAGTAAAAGGATGAAAAATAGTAAGCAGTTGTTTGGGTGTAATTCCGCAGCCATCATCTGTTATAGATACGACAAATTGTTCGTTTGACTTTGTCAGAATAATTTGAACGCTTCCATTATCAGATATGGCATCAAGCGCATTGACAATAAGATTTAAAAGTGCTTCCATCATTTTAGGGGAGTCAAGAGGCATGTAGGCGCATGAGACGCGGCTTGTATATGTAAGTGTTTTGTTAGTTCCCTCAGTTAGTGGAAGACATGATAAATAAGCACGCCGCAGTAAATTGCACAGATCGCTGCGCTGTTTCGTCAGTTGGTCAGACATGCTGTAGTCTGTCAGATCACGAAGCAGCTTGGTCATTAAGCGGCAGTCAGAGGAGAGCTCTGGCCAGTAACGATAGCATCTAACTTCAGGATGCGCAGCTTCAATAGCCTGAATACTGCTGCACAGCAAAGAAAGCAGAGTCTGAAGTTCATGGGCGGCATTGGCAAGAAAATAGGTTTGATCGTTCATAAGCACCTCCAGTACAGCTTTGAATTGTTACTTGTTAGATATATCATTTTTTTTAGATTGTCTCAAGAAAAATGTAACGACATTTTGTGCTCTTGTAATTTATCAAAAAAATGAGTATACTGGGTACAAAAGAAAATGGCATCAATATTTGCCGAAAGAGAGGTTTTAATTATGTTAGATGATAATTGTATTTTTTGTAAAATAGCAGCAGGTGAGATTCCATCAGAGACTGTTTATGAGGATGAGCAGTTTCGCGCAATTCTTGATTTAGGTCCAGCATCTGCAGGACATACATTAATCCTTCCAAAGGCGCACTTTAAAGATGTAACAGAGATCAGCGATGAATATGCCGCAAATGTTCTTAAGGTTGCTGCAAAGCTTGGAAAGGCAATGAAGAAAGGTCTTGGATGTGAGGGCTTTAACTTAGTTCAGAATAATGGTGAGGCAGCAGGACAGACTGTTATGCATTTCCATATGCATGTGATTCCAAGATACGCAGGCGGAGAAGACATGGTTTCATGGGATCCGAAGCCGGCAAAGAGAGAGGAACTCGAAAAGCAGGGAGCAAAATTAAGAGAAGCGCTGGAAGATTAAAAAGAAGCTTTTATTAAAGAAGGTTTTGCTCATCATGAAAAGAAGCTTTTTATAAACAAAAATAAGAAATGATTTCAAGAAAAAGGCAGAATCCGCAATGGGAGTTCTGCCTTTTTTTCTTTTAGGATAATTCTTTAATTAGCTTGATTACAATATCTACGCCATTGCTCTGGTTACTGGTGGCCATTGCTTTTTTGTAAGAATCACGATTATTGTAAACTTCGTGAACAGCTGCCATCAGTGTATCAGCATTTAGCTTTTCTTCTTCAAGTACATAGGAAAAACCTTGCTTTTTAAATGAGTTTGCGTTCAGAATCTGATCACCACGGCTTACGGCTGCTGGAAGCGGAACAAGAATGTTTGGCTTCTTGAGTGCCAAAAGCTCACAAATAGCATTAGCACCTGCACGTGAAAGCACAATATCAGAGATTGCAAACAGATCTTTAAGCTCATCAGAAATATATTCATATTGAATGTATCCTGGCTGAGCAAGTGTGCTGTCAAGGTTTCCCTTGCCGCACAGATGAATGACATGAAATTCCTTAAGAAGCTGAGGAAGAGCACTTCTAAGACCGGCATTAACTGCACGTGAACCAGTACTTCCACCCATCATCAAAAGGATCGGCTTGTCGTCACTAAGTCCTGTAAAAGCAAAGCCGGCATCCCTTGAGCCATTTAACAGTTCGCGGCGAATTGGTGTTCCAGTAAGAACAGCCTTATCAGCCGGAAGAAGCTTAACTGTTTCAGGAAAGTTGCAGCAGATTTTTTTAGCAGTTCTCATACAGATCTTGTTTGCAAGGCCAGGTGTCATATCTGATTCGTGAATGATAACAGGAATATGATAGTGACCAGCTGCAAGCACAACAGGAACGGCAACAAAACCGCCTTTAGAGAAGACAACATCCGGCTTGTAGTCGCGGATCAGCTTTTTTGCCTGCTGAAAGCCTTTAATAACACGAAATGGGTCAGAGAGATTTTTTGCGCTTAAATAGCGGCGAAACTTTCCAGTGGCAATTCCATCATAATGGATGCCCTGTGCTGTAATCAGTTTCTTTTCCATACCTTCATAGGAGCCTATGTAATGAATGTCATAGCCTTCTGCTTTAAGGTCTGGCAAAAGAGCGATATTTGGTGTAACATGACCGGCAGTACCGCCGCCAGTCAATAATATTTTTTTCATTTTATTCACCCTTAATGGACTTTAATGCCTTTGCGAGCTGATCCGGACATGAAGTTCCACGACCGTTGCAGTTGATTCCCTCGAGACGGGCGATTACTTCATCAACCTTCATGCCCTTAACAAGAGATGCGATACCCTGAGTATTGCCATTGCAGCCGCCAACGAACTGAACGGACTCGATAGTATCACCATTAACCTCGATATTAATCTGACGGGAACATACGCCCTTTGGAGTGTAACTTGTCATAAAAAAGCCTCCTTTATATTTCAAAAATGTTTTTTAACGCATGAAGCAAAAGCTAACAGCGTCTTTGCAGACAGTATAGCATAAACGCGGGTTGATGTCCATTCACAAAAAACAGATAACATCAAAAAAGAAAAGTAAAAGAAAAAAAGTATCATATATATGAAAAAAAGTGTTAGTGAAGTAAAAAAAGTGCGATGGATTCTGTCTTAACAAGCTTGCAATTCTATGCTAGTGTATGAATCAGGAGACCGGAAAATGAATCTGAAAATTTCGGCGGAAAGGGGCGATGGTATGTTAAATTACCTGGAACAGGGAATTATCCTGTATGTTATGGCGGCAGTTTGTGTGATTGGAGTTATCAGCAGATTTGCAGCAAATCGTTGTTACAAAAGTTTGATTCGACAATCTGATAATCTGGCAGCGGCAAAGGACAAGCAGCTGCAGCAGATGAAGACAAAGTACGAGAGTATTTATAGGATGAATTGCGGAATAAAAAATACAGAAGCATTTGTAAGTAAAATGCAGCAGCAATATCGTATAGCGGGAACACGTCTGACGAGTTGGGAAAATTGCAGCATTTACTGTGCGGCAGCAGCATTTCTAATAGGTGCCGTATCCTCATTGATTCTTTATTTGAATAAAGGAAGTGTTCAAAATTGTGTATTGTATCTGGCTGGAGGCAGTTTGATGGCAGCTGGGCTTATTGTACTTTCTGGTTTGATGGGAAATAGTTCAAACAAAGATCTTCTTGAGACAGCACTTGTTAACTATTTTGAAAATGTGCTTGTTGTGCGAAGTGCAAGAGATATGCCAGATGGCATCAGTGAAGAGCAGCCAGACGAGCTTGTGCAGCCGGAGCGCGAGGCTGTTAGAAGCAGTGCAGCAGCCAGAGTACGAGGGGCAATGAGGGATGATCTTTTTATGCAGAAAAAGGATGGTGCACAGAAAGAAAATAATGCGACAGCGGAGAATGAAAAGCGGGTGAACCGCCCAGAGCTTGTCAGAAAGGAAGAACCCCAAAAGGATCATCAAAAGCAGCTAGAGGAGTTAAAAGAGAGCCTAGCACAGATTGCGGCAGCCCGGGGAGAATCCGGGGACCGACAAGTACATAAGCAGCAGACAAGAAAGCTCTCCCCAAAGGAAGAGCAACTGATCAATGATATTATAAGTCAATATTTGTCATAAGCTAATATAAACTGGCTGTCTAGGCTATCTTGAAATTAATTAGCAAAGAATTAATCTTCTTCAATGATTTGAATTTCAAGATAGTCAAAATCAATTGCCTCAATAAAACTGTCCTGAGTGAAGCGTGTTTTTGCGTGACGCTTAAAATCAGAAATGTTTGATGGCAGCCAGATTGGGACAGCCAGATCAAATTCATGAGCGATGGTTTCGAGTGCTGCGAACACCTTTTTGGTGCGGGTCATATCAAGTGATGGATTTTCAACAACAAAATCCTTGAGAAGATGGTTGTCTAAGAAGACTTTACCCCACATGCGAAACATAAAAACCTCCTAAAAAGAAAAAACTTGTGCTATAGTGAAAAATAGTATATAGTAAACTATAGGAACTGTAAATTGGTTGAAAACTGACTTCGTTTTGTGGTCAGTATAGCAAAAACAATTCTCAAACGCAAGTGCGAAAGTGGGAATGGTTCTTGATAATCATCGTTAGGAGGAGTAAAAATGGACGATTACAGGCAGCCGGATACTCCGGAAACAGCTAATGAAGTTGAAATGCTGCTTGATCAACAGGCAGAACAGGCAGTGCCAAGTGAGACATCAGCTGATATTAAGGCAGAGCCGGTTAATCTGGAAGAAATTGTGCAGCCCGAGGAGCAGCCAGAAGAACTGATGGATAAAGCACAAGAGCAGCCAGAAGAATCAGAGCAGACTGAGCTTACCAAAGAGCAGCCGGAAGAATCAGAACAGACTGAGCTTACAAAGGAGCAGCCAGAGGAATCAGAGCAGACTGAGTTTACAGAAAAACAGCCAGAGGAATTGGAAACTGCATCGACAGAAGAATTAAAAGAAGGTTCAATAGAACTTTCAATGGAACCTTCTATGGAAGTGGAAGCAAAGCCAGAGGATGAGACAACTGGAGAAACTCAGTCATCAGTCTTTGGACAAGCTGTTACACTTGATGCAATTCATGATTCTGAGTTAATCAAAACAGTAAATAGGGCGAAGCAGCTGTTAAATGATCTTGATGAGGCAGAGAAGGATAAGACGCGTCTGACAGGCGAGTTAAAGCAAAGCGAGAAGGCATACAGCAGCATGGAAAAGAGTGTGGCAGAGGGAATTACCACGGCACTTAAAAAGAAAAAAGAAGAAATTGCTGCAACGTATGATCGTGAGCTGAGTCAGTATCAAGATCAGATTGATGTATGTAAGACTGAGCGTGCAAAGGCAAAGGCTAATGCAATAGCACAGCGCATCCAGGTTGAGACAGCGCCTCTAAGCCAACAGAATCAGCAGCTAGAGGCACAGATTGAACTGAAATTTAAAGAAAATAAAGTTCCAGTCGTATGTAAAAAGCGTGCGATTTCCATGCTGTTTTTCCCTAAAAACAGCAGAGATTGGACAATTGATATTTTAGTTGGTGTGGGCTTGATTTTCTTTATTCCATTGTTTTTCTCATTGGCAATTTCGAATCGTCTTGTGCTAACATTTACATTTTTCGTATATGTGGGTGCGTTGTTTACTGCATATTTGTATTTGCTTCACAAGTATATGCTGAAGTTTGCAGGTGTAAATGAAGAGGTGGAGGAACTTCGAAAGCAGATCCGCATTAATAATAAGAACAAGCAGCTGATGACGAACCGCATCAAGAAAAGTCAGGATGAGACTGGCTACAATCTGGGCAGCTTTGATGATAAGATCACAGGTATTCAGCAGGTTATGCAGAATACAGTAGAAAAGCGCCAGGAAGCACTTGAAAATTTTGAAAGCGAAATTCGTCATCAGATCACAGCAGACATTACAGCTGCCAACAAGGATGAGCTTTTAGGGCTGCAGCAGGAGTTTGAGAGCAAGCGTCAGGAACTTTCAGACAAGAAGGAAGAGATTGAGCAGATCGAAAAACAGCTCAAGGAAGAATATGAGCCTGTCTTTGGAAAGGATCTGTTGTACAAGCAGCGTTTAAATAAGTTTGATTCCTTCTGTCAGGAGAATGCAGATCTGTCGCTTGAAGAGGCATTGACTCAGTATAGGGCACTGTCTGGAAGTAAGCTGTTAAAAAAGTAAAAAGACCCTGATAAATCTCGTCAGCCAGATTCATCACGAAAGAAAGTGGAATACTTTGACGGTGAAATGGAATGGGATTGTCTTCGCAGCTTGTGACCCCGGTAATAGAGATTTCTCCCACCGGGGGAAGCGACTTTGCAACACCCTCGCCAGGATATAATGCACTGTTTGAAAGACAAAGCATGCCAAGATTTTCTTTAGCACCTATTGAGGCATCTATTGCAATTGTGAGAAAGTCGCCCAGATGCTTCACATAATGAAGCTTTTGACGCAGATTCACAGCATGTACAGGATGAGCAAGCGATCCGCATACGACAAATGTATGCTGCATGTTATCGCAAAGACGCTCTAATTTATAACCTACTAAAGGACCAAGACAGTCCCCAGGGACACGGTCACTGCCAATACAAAGGAAAAGTATTGGTCGGTGGCCGTTCTTTTTTTGGCTTAAATCAACAAGATTGGCTAAGCGGCAGGCAAAGCCTTCCGAGGAAAAATCAGTTTGCGAAAAATAGGATGGAGAGTTGACTGTGTTCATAGATACCGCCTTTCTGAAACGTTCTTTGCTTCATTCTATCCGGGGAATAAGCGCTTTATTCGCTTGTCGAAAGATTATGTGTATTCGACAGGCGGTTTTGGCAGATTCTGCACGGTTGTAGTGATACGATGTGCTAAGAAAGATGGAAAATACCGTGCATAAACTGCATGGAACTGGTCTGGAGGTGTCATATGGAAGAGGAAAAGAAACTGCCAAAAAATATTCGTCAGATGGCAGAAAAAGAAGAGCGGGTTAGAGTGTATCTGGAAGACTATGCATATACATTTATTCGTAAATTAAATTGTACAGGGCATGTACGCACTGGTATATTGCTTGGAAGCAAAATGGTTACAGAAAATAAAAGATGCTGGTTTGTAAAGGGAGCAGTTGAGTTAGAGGATGTGCAAGGCAGTACCGAGGAAGAAAATGAGCAAAAAACAGCGATTACGCAGCAGGTCTGGGATAATACGTTGTCAGTGATACAGGAATATTTTCCAGGATGCAGTATATGTGGCTGGTTTATAAGCGGAACAGAAGAAAATTTTCCAGATGGTGAAGAATTAAAAAAAACACATCGTCAGATTTTTTCGGGGGAAAATTGTTTGATGTACTGGAAGAAGGGTGATGAGGAAAGCTTTTGGATGGAGGAAGAAGATACAATTCTTCATCTGAAGGGGTATTTTGTGTATTACGAGAAAAATAATGAAATGCAAAATTATATGCTGAGCCGCAACGAGGATCAGAGTGAGGATGTCAGTGATCAGGCGGCGCTTAATTTTAGAAAAATCATGAAGGAAAAGCAGGATATAAAGCATCCTCAAAAGCCAAAACATATAAATCAAACACCTAAGCTAACAGCAGAAAACGGCATATGGATAAAGGCAGGCGCAGCAATTCTTTTTATTATTTTAGTAGGAGGCGGTGTCCTTTTTTCAAGAGGAATGAATAAAAATGAGGATTCTGTGCAGGCGCTTGCAGTAGGAGCATCTGTGGAGAGAAAAAGTGGTGAGAGTGGGCAGGTTGCTTTTGAATCAGAAAGCGAACAAATTGCGGAAACAAAAAATGACATTGGTGCATTGTCAGCGTCTTTAAAAGAGACGGATAATACGCTTGAAGTTTCAGCTACAAAAATACCGGAAAGTAGTGAAGAAAAAGTTTCAGCTGCAAAAATACCGGAAAGCAGCCTTTCTTCATCTGAGACAGAAAAAAAAGACGTGGCAGCCGTTCAAAATGGCGGGATTTTTTCAGGAGATATGATGTTTTATAAGGATGGTCTTGGGGCATCGGTGTATCGCATCACAAGCAGCACTGAAGCATCAAAAAATGAAGAATCAGAAGAATCAGATGCAGAATCATCAGAAGAAAATGAAAGCAATACGCAGGAAATTTTAACGGTAGCAGCACCAACGCTGCCCACAGAAGAAAATGCAATACAGGGGACGAGTGAAGCAGCAGAAGCAGCAGTAAATCGTCCAGCCTCATACACGGTTCAGCCTGGTGATACATTGATTGAGATCAGTAAAAAATTTTATGGTTCCTCACAGATGGTCATGCAGTTAAAGGAAGTAAATGGACTTGATGATATCAATAAAATTTATATTGGACAGGAGCTGACTTTGCCGTGAAAATTTTTAATGAACTTTGACACACACCCTTGGATATGTTATACTTTTTTGGACACTGTGCAGCTGTATTTTTAGATGCAGCTGGAGTTTGAAAGTCAGCACAGTGGTGGAAAGGAAAGTACATGGCAAGGGACAGTGAATTTCAACGGGAAAGAAAGAAGAAGCAGCTTAGGCAGAGCATGGTCACAAATGATAAGGTTCGCAGTGCACCAGTAAGCTGGGCTGAGGATCATAAAAGAACAATCAATGTCGCAGGAATTGTTGTCGCAGTGTTGGTGCTGGCTGTTGTGCTAGCGTGGTTTGTGGCAGAACGACTGTGGCGTTACAAAACATATGAAGTCAGCTGGAGAACTGATGTGTCGAATGCATCATCAGCAGGATACGTATCATATGGAGACGGCATTGTCGTAATGAATAAAGATGGTGCTACGTATTATGACAAAAAGGGCACAAAGGTGTGGTCTGCGCCATATGATATGAGCAATCCAAAGGCAAATGTCAAAGGCGATTATCTTGTGATTTATGATTTAAAAGGAAAAAATTTTGCGATTTGCAATAAATCGGGAATCACTGGAAGCGGAACTACATCTCAGATAATCACAAAGGGAGTGATTGCATCGACAGGTGTAACTGTGCTTCAGTTAGAAGATCAGGATGCGAGTTTAATTTCTTATTATCGAAATACAGGCGAGGAGCTTGCAGTTTCGATTCGCAATCCGCTTCAGATTGATGGATATCCGCTTGACATTAGTGTTTCGCCAAATGGTCAGCAATTAGCTGTATCATACTACTCAATTTCTGAGGGTGTTGGAACAAGCAGCATTTCTTTTTACGATTTTGAAAAGGGAAAAGAAGCTGCAGATCGTATAGTAGCAAGTTTTGATTATTCTGAAAATGGTGCATATGTTCCAAAGGTTGTCTATTTAAGTGATACAAAAGCATTTGCAGTTGGAGACTGCTGCATCAGCTTTTTTGATGTGTCAAACAGAACTGCAATTACTCGAAAAGATGTCGCTGTTGAGGGAGAAATTCAGCGTATTTTCTACAATAACGAATACCTTGGTCTTGTTGTACGTGATGAAGCGAAAACAGGCTATCAGCTTCATATTTACACGTCAGAAGGAAATGAAAATGCCGTTACAGAGCAGGATGCACTTCATACAGGCTATGCATTTCAGCAGAGAAATGTTGTCATGTATGATGCGGATTATTGCGAGGTTCAGTCATTTTCAGGAAGAATACGTTTTGCGAGAGAGTTCGGAAATACCTTGTATACTGTCATTCCGGGCGACAAGTTTAAGACCTATTATTTGGCGACAATGGAGGAGCTTCAGCAGATTAAGTTGAGATAAGCTTGCTGAAGTTGCAGTTGCAGTGATGAAAAGATGAAAACGTGAATAAGCAGTAAATTCGAAGACAGAATGAGAGATGTTAAGTTCTTTCGAATGAAATGCTCATTCACGTTTTCTGTATTCCATTGGCGTTATATTTAAATGTTTCTTAAATGCATAGCAAAAGACACTTTCGCAGGAAAAATCGGTGCGAAAACAAATATCTTTTGTCGTCAGATTGGAATTTTTTAGTAGATATTTTGCTGTGTTAATACGAGTGCTTACCAGGTATTCATGAGGCGTAAAGCCAGTTTCCTTGCGAAAGATACGGATAAAATGATAGCGGCTGATGCCTGTAAAATGAGCCAGATCATCAATTGTGATATTTTCTGCAAAATGTTCATTTATATAGGCAATTGCGGTTTCTGAAATACGAGGAGGTGTCATTTCAGAAGCAGTGGTAGGAAAATAGACTAAAAAAGATGTCAATATGTCATTGATATTTTTTGATAAAATCGCTTCTTTGATGACGTTACCATTAAAGAACATATGATAAATATCATTGAGCTTGCTCACAGTGGGAAGCGGATTCATTAAAGAAAATACATTTCCAAGACGTGATACGATGGCAGAATAAAAGGGACGGGCCGTGATACCGTCGAGTGCTTCACAGCCGGTATCCGTATCATAAGAGTGTGGAAGATAACAATCAAGAAACACAAAGCTTCCCTCAACGGCAGTTTCCTCTTTTCCATTAAATTTTAAGTGAAGCATACCCTTTTGAATATAGATAATGAAAAAACTATCATAAGATTCCCGAAGTAATGTATAGCCTGGTTCATAGATAAAATGACCAGTGCATACAGGATAAAAAAACATTTTTTGAGAAGTCAGACTAGGCATATAAACAAAATAGTCAGATGCCTCTGAGATAAAATTTTCAACTGATTTCAAAGAGAATTCCTCCTTTGTTTAATTTAATAAATTATTGTTAATATATGTGATATTATAATGAAGAAATATTGCTATTTCAATACAATATGCCATAAAGAGCAATTTTTCTATATGATTCCGCAATATAAATTAATGAACTGGGAATGAAAAGGTGATATTCTTTTTGTAAATAATTTACGAAAAGGGGTAAGCCTATGAAACAGAAAACAAAAGGACAAGGCTTTTTCAAAAAATGCCGTAAGTATCGGGTATATTTGCTTATGCTGCTGCCAGCAGTGATCTACACACTGATATTTGCCTATTATCCAATGACCGGTATTGTGATGGCCTTTAAAAAGTATAATTACCGGGGCGGAATCTGGGGAAGTCCGTGGAATGGGCTTGAAAACTTTCGCTTTTTCTTTTTATCTGGTCAGGCGGGAATTGTTATTCGAAATACTGTATTGTATAATCTGATGTTTATCCTTGTTGGAACCGTTGTCCAGATCGCAGTTGCTGTTTTCCTGACAGAAATTCATAATAAGCATTTCAGAAAAATCAGCCAGTCAATGATGTTTTTGCCATATTTTATTTCGTGGGTTATTGTAGGTGTTATGGCGTTTAATATTTTCAGTTCAGATTATGGTTTCCTGAATCGAATTATTGAATTTTTCACCGGAGAGAAAATTGCATTTTATTCGAATGGAAAATACTGGCCATGGATTTTGCTGTTTTTCAATATATGGAAGGGCATGGGATATGGCTCCGTTATGTATCTTGCAGCAATTATGGGCATAGATACCTCGATCTATGAGGCGGCCGAAATTGATGGCGCAAATGTATGGCAAAGAATTTTTAAAATTACAATTCCTTGTATTATGCAGACCGTCCTGATTTTATTCCTGATTAATATTGGCGGAATCTTTAAAGGCAATTTTGATATGTTTTACAATTTGGTAGGTACGAATGGCTTGCTCTATAATTACACCGATGTAATTGATACACTTGCATTTCGAGCATTAATTTCAAGTAATGATTTTGGAATGTCAGCAGCAATCGGATTGTTCCAGTCGGTACTTTGTTTTATAACAGTTATTCTTGCCAATAAAGCAGTTAGTATGTATGACAAAGATTATACGTTGTTTTAAGGAGCTGGCAGATGCAGGTGCATGGCCAAAGGATGTTTTGGGAAGCAAGACAGATGCACAGGATACCTTATTAAATGGAACGGGAGCATCTATGTTCTGGAATATTGGTACCTGCCAGATTTATGCAAATCAGGCAAATGCAGAGCATCCAGACTGGAATGTAACACTTGTAAACATTCTGCCAGAAGAGTATGGATACGGTGCAACAAAGTACATTAATGGTGGTATTGGAATCAATGCAGCAAGTGAGAACCCAGAGCGTGCCGCAATGTTAATTGATTATATGGCGACCAGTCAAGAGGTCATAGATTTGACATATCTTGGTATCGAAGGACAGGATTGGGAAGCTGTTGATGAGAATACCTATAAGGCGCTTAATGGTGGATGGACATCTTCGAACTGGTGGGGATGGAGAAACATGAACTACATGCGTGACGAGTTAGAAGAAAATCCTACCGATGTCGATAAGCTGGAAAATGAAATGACTGAAAAGTTCATGGCAAATATCCGACCAGATGTTACACTGGATGGATTTACATTTGATTCAACCAAGGTTTCAACACAGTTTGCAGCAGTGGAAGCAGCGATGGGAACTTATTGGTATCCGTTGTTAAATGGTATGGTTGATGATGTAGATGCAACGATTGATCAGTTTAAGTCCGCACTGAATGCAGCAGGTATGCAGGATATTCTGGATGAAATGAGTAAGCAGATTGAGGCGTATACTACAAAGTAAAAAATAATAGTGTTACCAGGGTCTGTCATTTGTGGTAGGCTATTTTTGTAAAATCGGAAACAATGTAACTATAATTAGTGGGAAACGCTGCAAATAATAAAGAGAGGATTGGAATCTGAGATGAAGGATATACTACAAATTAAGGTTTTCCTGGAAGAAATGATGGAAGTAGATGGAATATCAGGGGGCGTGCGTATGATTGCATTTACTGGAGAAGCAGATGGCCCTTATTTTAAAGGAAAGATTCTTCCATATGGCGTTGATACACAGAAAGCAATAAAAGGAGCGCCTATGCAGCTTTCGGCGAGATATATGCTGGAAGGAACGGATTATACTGGGAAAAATTGCAGACTGTTTATTGAAAATAATGGAGTGGAAAATGGGACAGTGACAAAACCAAAAATTTGTACTGATAGCATTGCTTTGGCATGGTTGGAGAAAGCGGTGCTGGTTGGAAGCATAGAAGGATGCGGAGAAAATCAGATTATGATCCATATTGGGCAGGCAAATCCTTTGCAGGATGGCTGCAGTGCATATCAGATGCAAGTCTGCGGTATTCCTGTGAGAAATGACAGAGTCATTGCAAATCTTTATCTGCCAGAAGGGCAGGGACCATTTCCTGCAATTATATTGAGCCATGGATATAATGGAAAGGGGCGGGATTTTCAAAAGGAGGCCACATTTTTTGCTGAACATGGACTGGTCGTATGTACCTTTGATTTTTGCGGTGGTTCTGTACATTCGGACAGCAGTGGGGATACAAAAAAGATGTCTGTTTTGACAGAAAAAGAAGATTTGAAGGCGGTCATTTATTTTATAAAGGCACGCAGAGAAGTGGCAAAGGATCAGTTGTTTCTACTTGGTGCAAGTCAGGGAGGGCTTGTGACGACACTTGCAGCAAAGGAGCTGTCAGAAGACATTCGTGGGCTGATTCTATATTATCCAGCATTTTGTATACCAGACGATTGGAGAAAAGAATACCCGGATCCGACTTTAATCCCTGAAAGCAGAGACGTCTGGGGAATGAATTTGGGATCGTGCTATTTTAAAGCAGCGGTTTCGCTGGATGCCTATGAGGTGTTAGAAAAGCTAGAACAGAATATTTTGTTATTGCATGGAGAAAAGGATCTGGTGGTTCCTTTGAGTTATGCAAAAAAAGCAGCGGAGATTGGAAAAAATGTAATACTGCGGGTGCTGCCAGAGGAAGGACATGGATTTTCGATGGAGGCTGCTGAAAAGGCGATGAAATGTACTCTGGCATTCATACAGGAACAGATAAAATAGTGTGCAAAAAGAATTGTCTTGATTTTCATGCTGTGGTCTGGTAAACTGAGCATAAATACAAAATTAAATGCGCTTAAGCGCGGAATGGAGACGAAGATGAATAACATTGATACAATGTCAGTAAACGCGATCCGTGTATTATCCGCAGATGCGATTCAGAAGGCAAAGTCAGGACATCCTGGCCTGCCGCTCGGCTGTGCATCTGTAGCCTATGAGTTATGGGCAAAGCATTTAAAGCACAATCCAAAGGATCCGGATTGGAAGGATCGTGACCGCTTTATTCTTTCTGGAGGACATGGCTCTATGCTTCTGTACTCCCTGCTTCACCTGTTTGGTTATGGTGATTTAAAAAAGGAAGATCTGATGCAGTTTCGTCAGTGGGGTTCTTTGACACCTGGTCATCCAGAGTATCGCCACACAGTTGGTGTTGAGGCAACGACAGGACCTCTTGGCGCTGGTATGGGTATGGCAGTTGGTATGGCAATTGCAGAGCGTCATATGGCATCTGTATTTAACAAGGAAGGCTATCCAGTTGTAGATCATTACACCTACGCACTTGGTGGCGATGGATGTATGATGGAAGGTATTTCATCTGAGGCATTTTCTCTTGCAGGTACTTTAAAGCTGTCTAAGCTGATCATTTTCTATGATTCCAACCGCATCTCTATTGAGGGATCAACAGATATTGCATTTACAGAGAATGTTCAGAAGCGTATGGAAGCATTTGGTTTCCAGACCATTACTGTTGAGGATGGAAATAACTTAGAGGAAATCGGTAAGGCAATTGAGGCTGCTAAGGCAGATACTGAGAGACCATCTTTTATCACTGTAAAGACTCAGATTGGTTTTGGATGTCCGGCAAAGCAGGGCAAGGCAAGTGCACATGGAGAGCCGCTTGGTGATGACAATATTAAGGCAATGAAGGAAAACTTAGGCTGGCCGTCAGAAGAACCATTCTTCGTACCAGAGGAAGTTTATGATCATTATAAGGAAATCGTAGAAGGCTTACAGCCGGCAGAGGATGCTTGGAATAAGATGTTTGCAGAATATTGCGAGAAGTATCCAGAAATGAAAGAGCTGTGGGATACTTACTATGATGAGAATTTAGCAGAGAAGGTTTGTGACGATGCTGATTTCTGGGCTTATGATGATAAGGCAGATGCAACAAGAAATCTGTCCGGCAAGATGATCAATCGTATCAAAGACAGAATGCCAAATGTAATCGGTGGCGCAGCTGACCTTTCACCGTCCACAAAGACCTATATGAAGGATGAGGGTGATTTCTCAGCAGAAAACTATGCAGGACGCAACATGCACTTTGGTGTTCGTGAGCTTGCCATGACAGCAATCGGAAATGGTATAATGCTTCACGGCGGACTGAGAGCATTTGTTTCTACCTTCTTCGTATTCTCTGATTATACAAAGCCGATGGCACGTCTGTCTTCAATCATGGGCGTACCGTTAACCTTCGTATTTACACACGACAGTATTGGTGTAGGCGAGGATGGACCGACTCATGAGCCGATCGAGCAGCTTGCAATGTGGCGTGCAATGCCGAACTTCCATATGTTCCGTCCGGCAGACGCAACTGAGACAGCAGCTGCATGGTACAGCGCAATTACATCTAAGAGAACACCAACTGCACTGGCACTGACCAGACAGAATCTGCCGCAGATCGAGGGAACCTCAAGAGAGGCATTAAAGGGTGGTTATATTGTACAGGATTCCAAGAAAGCAGTTCCGGATGCAATCATCATTGCTTCTGGTTCAGAGCTGTCCCTTGCTGTAGAGGCAAAGAAGGTTTTAGCAGAGGATGGAATCGATGTTCGTGTTGTATCCATGCCATGTATGGATATTTTCGAGGAGCAGTCTGAGGAGTATAAGGCAAAGGTTCTTCCAAAGAATGTAAGAAAGAGAGTTGCAGTAGAGGCACTTTCTGGATTTGGATGGGATCGTTATGTAGGTCTTGACGGCGATCTGATCGGAATGAATCGCTTCGGTGCATCCGCTCCGTACAGCAAGCTGTTCCCATACTTTGGATTTACCGTAGAGAACGTAGTAGCAAGAGTAAAGGCACTGTAAAAATATAAATAAAAAACGCAGCCACTGGGGACGGGAAAATGCGGCACTGTAGTGCCGCATTCCCGTCCCTGTTGGCTATTGTTAGTTATTTTGTTTGTTTAGTACAATCTGGAATTCATCTACGGTCATCTTTGCGCACTGTGCAGCAGTTTCGATAGACAGAAGATTTTGTTTAACAAGGTCAATTAACTGATTAATGCGTCCCTGCTCAAGTCCCTGCTCAAGACCCTGTTGAATTGCCTGTTCGCGATTTTTCTTAAGTTCTTCTTCGATTTCTTCCTTCATAAGTTCTCTCAATGCCTCACACATATCCGATGTCCTCCTTACTTCATCATATTTTTTTCTGTTTGCCGCGACGCTAACTTGCAATACGGCGTCAGCTTTTTCTTTGTCACCGGGTTCGGTAAAAGCGCTTGCAAGTTCTGTGAATCTTTGAATGTCATAAGTCTGGGCACTTTTTGATAACACTTTAAGACTTTCATGATTTTAAACTAGTTTGAAGCCAAGCTACTTTATCTTTTGCACGTTAAAATTTTTCCTTTCAAAAATATTGTAACATCAGAACGGGCGTTTTGCAATATTTTTGAAAGAATCTAAAAAAACTACCAAAATAGCGAAAATTCTACATGGTATTATATGCACGCATTTTTTAAAATAAAAACAGAACCATCATGTAAAAACGAAAAAGTGCAGGAGGCAGTAACATGCAGAAAACAGCAGATGAAGTTACGGTAAAGCAGGTTCATATTAAGGATCGTTTCTGGTCTGAAATCCAGAATCGCATCATTAATGTGGTTATCCCATTTCAAGAGCGCGTCCTAAATGATGAAGTAGAGGGCGTTGCAAAGAGCCATGCAATCGAAAATTTCCGAATTGCGGCAGGTATTCATACCGGAGAGTTTTATGGAATGGTTTTTCAGGACAGTGATGTGGCAAAGTGGCTTGAAGGCGTTGCCTACTCATTGACAGTTAAGCCAGATGCGGCACTTGAAAAGCGCGCAGATGAGATTATCGATATTATTGAAAAGGCACAGCAGCCAGATGGATATCTGAACACCTATTTTACAATTAAGGAGCCCGAGCATCGTTGGCAGAATCTGCAGGAATGTCATGAACTTTATTGCGCAGGTCATATGATGGAAGCGGCAGTGGCCTATTATCAGGCGACTGGAAAAGATAAGCTGCTTCATGTAATGGAAAGAATGGCAGACCATATTATTAGCCGTTTTGGAGAAGGCAAGGAACGAGGCATTCCAGGTCATCAGGAGGTTGAGATCGGTCTGATGAAGCTGTATCGTGTGACTGGAAAGGAAAAATATAAGGATATGGCGCGTTTCTTCCTTGAAGAGCGTGGCAAAAATCCAAATTATTTTTATGAGGAAAAGCAAAAAAGAGGATGGATTCATTTTGGTCAGTATGGAATGGATCCACTTGATACAAAGTATGCACAAGTATATAAGCCAATTTATGAGCAGGATAAAGCGGTCGGCCATGCAGTGCGTGCTACTTATATGTACACAGCAATGGCAGACTTGGCAGGTGAGGATAATGATGAAAAATTATATCAGGCCTGCAAGCGTTTATGGAACAATATTGTCAACCAGAGAATGTATCTGACCGGTGGAATTGGTTCTACTACAGATGGTGAGGCATTCTCAGAGGATTATGACCTGCCAAATGATATGGCATATGCAGAAACCTGTGCATCAATTGCAATGGTATTTTTTGCAAAGCGTATGCTAAATATTGAGCCGGATGGAATTTATGCAGATATCATGGAGAGAGAGCTGTATAATGGCACGATTAGCGGCATTCAGTTAGATGGAAAGCGTTACTTCTATGTCAATCCGTTAGAGGTGCAGCCAGGTATTTCTGGTAAGGTGTTTGGATATCGCCATGTACTCCCAGAGCGTCCCGGTTGGTATGAGTGTGCTTGCTGTCCGACCAATCTGGTTCGCCTGATGACTTCTCTTTCTGCTTATGCATGGAGCGAAGGAAAAGACACCATTTATTCACACCTGTTCATGGGACAGGAGGCAGATCTTGGAAAGGCAAAAATTCAAGTAGAAAGCCAATATCCGTGGGAGGGCAAGGTGGTTTATCACATTGAGCCAAAGCAGAATGAATTTACAGTGGCAATTCACATCCCTGGATATATAAAACAAAAGGAACATCATTTGAAAGTAACTGTTAACGGGGAGTCAGTCTGCATAGCATGTGCACTTCGAAAAGGCTATTTGTATTTGAATCAAATCTGGAAAGATGGCGATACAGTAGAGATTACCTTTGATATGCCAGTCAGAGAAGTATTTGCGAATAGTAAGGTACGAGATGACGAAGGCTGTGTGGCATTGATGAGGGGCCCGGTTGTTTATTGCTTTGAGGGTGTGGACAATGACGGGGATGTTCAGAGCTTGCGAATTCCAGAAAATGTAGTGGCAGAGGCTGTTTTGTGTGAAGAAGGAAAATTGGCTGGAATGATGCTGCTGAATGTAAAAGGCTACCGTATCCATACAAGTGAAACACTTTACAGCGAAGAACGTCCTACAAAAGAAAAAGAAACACTTACGGCAATTCCATATTATGCATGGGCAAACAGAGGTGAAAATCAGATGCGTGTGTGGATGCATGGGTTGAACGAAAATTAAAAAAGAATCCCCGATTATGCAAACTTTGCGCTTGTGTAATTGGGGGATTTTTTTTATCATAGGGGTAGAAAATAAAAACATGATTGCAGGCATGAATGTGATCATTTGGATAGGGGGCTACGGATGAACAATAAAATAAAGGCATTGCTGTTGGCAGTCGTTTGCTGTGTGGCTGCTGGATGCGGTACGGCGAGTGGAAATTCGCAAAAGCAGACAACAGATGCTACATCTTTTGAATCAGAATATGCATCAATTTCGCTACTGTGCGATGTGGATTTCTGGGAGCCGCCTGTGTGGGATGAGACTCCAAAAACAATAACGGGAGATATCTCAAAGAAAACAGGTGCAGTGTTAAATGTGATAGAGACTACACAGGATGCAGATACACAATTAAAAATTTTGCTTTTAAATGATAAACTTCCGGATTTGATTTCAGTGGTAGACAGCACTGCCATAAGTCAGCTTGTAAGTTCAGGCAAGGTATGGCGATTGGACGAGTTTTTACAAAAATACAAATCAGACTCCCATTTGCTGACTTCTTTTCCAGAAGATATAAAGGCAGAGCTAATCAAGCGTGATGGTGCTTGGTATGCATTTCCGTCCCATATGAATTCTGAGGATGCCAGAGAAAAATGGCCGCCAACAACACGCTATGAGATTGTTACAAAATATGGAAACAACAATGCAATTATCTGGAACAAAAAATTGCTTGAAATGGCAGATCTTTGCGTAGAGGATTTAAAGACAGAGAGTCAGGTGTTGGCAGCATTCGAGAAGGTAAAGAATATCGAGGTCAACGGTGAGAAGGTAATCCCACTAATGATTGATGGAAGCGTGTGGCAGGACTCAACATTACTGTTTTTACAGAATACATTTGGTGCAGAATGGCTAGATGAAAATGATGAATATACGGATATTGTATTGCAGCCACAGACAAAAAACGCATTGCAGTTTCTTAATACGGTAATGAATTGCGGGTATGCACAGCCAAAGCAGATTAACATGGACGTAAAGGCAATTCAGGATGCATTGCAGGATAAGCCGTATCTTTGCTTTATTGGAAATATAAATAATACAGGGGTTATGATGGACGAGTGGATTTCAAGCGGAACAATTTTGGCATCTGATGGAAGTGTGCCGGTTTTTGGAATTAGCTCGCGTGCGCAAACAGGTTGGATTTCCACATTTATCTCTAAGCAATGTGAGAATCCAGAGAAAATCGCAGAATTTATCGATTATATGACAAGTGAGGAGGGAATGGAGCTGTGGTGCATGGGCTATGAAGGGACCGATTTTTGCGTAGATGAGGATGGATATTATGAATGCTTGCTTTCAGCAGATGAAGTAGAAGATAAAAAACTGCATATCTGGTGGATGTTTGTCAATACTGCGTGGGAACGAAGCACGATTAAAGATGAGACAGAGCTTGCTTTAAGTGATGATGATGCGCATACAGCCTATGCCAGAGATGAACATGTCAGTATCTTTGATTCGTCATTATATCAGATGCCAGAGGGGTTTATTTCATCAGAAAGTGTCGAGGGAAAAATACAAAAGTCAATTGATGAATGGAAAAAACAGCAATTGACAAAAATAATACTGGCAGAAAATGACACGGTATTTGAACAGCAGTATGGATTGTTAATCAATGGTTTGAGGTCAAAAGGAATTGAACAGCTAAATAAAAAAAAGCAGGAGGGATATCTTCAAAACTGTGAGGAATATGGAAAGCAAAATCATAAGATCAACCAGCAGAAGGGAGAGATGGCAGAATGAGAAAACACTTAAAAAACAGTCTTGTTGCCCAGATGCTTTTGTTCGGTGTTGTAATTCTGCTATCATTGGCTGTGATTTTTTTTGTCAACAGTGAATTAATGCGAAGAAAGCTTCGAGAAAACACATTGGCATTAAATGAAAAGCTACTGATTCAGACAGAAAATAAAATAAAAGATTATTCGGAAAATTTGAATAATATTGCTATGGTAATGGCGTATTCACCGACGACCGAGCAGTTTTTTGAACAGGATAGTTTGGGAAGGGTTATGGTACAGAATAGCTTGATGGAAGTCCTTTCCAATACGATGTTACTGAATGAAGACATTGTTGGAATTTATCTGTTTGATAAAAATCAATCACTGCTTGTTTCCATCGGAAAAAGACTGAGCAGTGAACGGCTGTTAGTAGAAGCGAATGAGAGCAATCGATTCGGCAATCTGTTTTGTCCGGAAGAGGGGGATCATTACTATTACACAGCGGCTTTTCCAATTTATGATTTGAATAGTTCTGTTTACGGAAAAAAGATAGGAACCAGTATTTTTGTGATGAAAACCGATGGCATGGAGAGCATGCTAAAGGGAAGTGGTGCAACAGAGTCGGTCAATGTATATTTAATAGACAAAAACAAAAAAATTGTGGCATCATCCGAATTATCACAATGGAATATGATAACAAATGAGTTATGTACCACAAATAAAAATTATTATGTGCAGACACATACGGCCGGGATTGCAGACTGGACATTGATTAGTCGTCTTCCTGTTTCTGAACTTTATCATGATACAAACAGTGGTGGAATGACTGTTCGAATTGCCTATCTAGTCGCTGGACTGATGATTTGTGTATTTATTTATTTTTGTTATAAGAAGATCATTCAGCGTATTCAGCGGATGGATACGTTTATTAAGGAAGTAGCTGTAAATCCGATTGCACGTCTGTCTGATCATCGTGAGGATGAGATTAGTCGAGTAATTCACAACCTAAATCAGATGTTAGATGACAGAGAGCATATGAATCAGGAAATTCATGATTCACAAAAGCGCATGTATGAGATTCAGTTGGCAAAAGAGCGGATACAGCTGCTTGCATACCGCAATCAGATTAACCCTCATTTTTTGTACAATACATTTGAATGTATCAGCTCAATGGCACTTTATTATGATGTGGAGGAGATTGCAGAAATTACAATGGCCTTATCGAAGGTGTTTCGTTTTGCAATTAAAGCAGAAAATATTGTTACCATTCAGCAGGAGGTTGAATATATCAAGGAGTATGCGACCATTATTGAATATCGATTTATGGATCATATTTCAGTAGAGATTGATGTGGATGAGGATGTGCTACAAAATACGATTATTAAGCTTATCCTTCAGCCAATTGTAGAAAATGCCGTTTTTCATGGCCTAGAGCAAAAGATGGGTGATGGAGAAGTGACAGTGATAATTCGCAGGAAGCTAGAAAATTATATTATGCTTCTTGTCAAGGATAATGGGTGCGGTATGGACGAAAAGAAGGTTCAGCAGCTTACCCAATCACTTGAAAATAACAGTACAAAAAGCAAAGGAATTGGTTTAGCGAATATTTATCAGAGGTTAAAGCTGTTTTACGGCGATGATATTGTGTTTGAGATTAAAAGTAAGCCGGGAGAAGGTACGAGAGTGATGATTGTTCTGCCGGATCATGTAGAGGAAAGGTGAGTGTCAGTATGTACAGTGTATATATTGCAGATGATGAAATGTGGGTCATTGTCGGACTCAAAAAAAGAATTGAAAAAACTGGCTTGCCGTTTCAGGTTATAGGGGAAGCCAATAATGGGGTTATGGCATTAGAGGAAATTGAAAAGAAAAAGCCAGATATTTTATTTACAGATATCCGTATGCCTGGTTATAGCGGATTGGAACTATTAGAGCTTCTTCGAAAGAAAGAATTACAGACAAAGGTTATTTTAATTAGTGGATATGCGGAATTTGAGTATGCGCAATCTGCAATTCGAAACGGAGCATATGATTATCTGCTAAAACCGATTGATCAGGAGAAGCTCCAGATTGTTCTTGAACGCATTCTTGGCGATGGAGCAGGAATATTAGAAAATGAGCAGGAACTGGTGGCACCATCTACGATTCGAAAGATCATGGATGAGATAAAGGAGCATTACACAGAAAATATTACATTAACCGGGCTGGCTGAAAAATATGCAATCAGTGTCAGCTATCTGAGTGAACTATTAAAAGAACATTTGCAACTTTCATTTTCTGAGTATATTTCATCAAAACGAATTCAAAAAGCTAAGGAATTGTTGGCAGATGAAAGCTTATCCATTGAGCAGATCGCAGAACAGACTGGTTATAATGATTATTTTTACTTTACAAAAGTATTTAAGAAAAATACAGGGATTAGTCCAAGTAAATATCGCAAAAATTTATTAGAACATTGAGTGGGCTGTTTGGTTAAAGTCTAGAAAAACGAAAATAGTACCAAAACGGCGAAGGAACTTCATGTTAATGCAAACAAATTTCTCCTATAATGCAATTACAATAAATGATGTAAATCATTCGGTGTAAAAAACATTGCAGGAGGAATTTTTTTAATGAAAAAAACAAACGCAACAAAATTTGGTGCAATACTGTTAGCATCCACTATGTTGGCTGGAAGCTGGAGCAGCGTAGCAATGGCAGATGAGAGTGAGCAGACAATTGATACTGCGACCTGGTTTTCTGATGTCAGCTTCTGGACACCACCGACACAGTGGGATCTGGATGAAAATTCTGTTACAGGAGGAATTACAAAAGCAACTGGTCTTCAGTTTGATATGAACATTCCGGCAGAGGATGGCACAACGAAGATGGCGTTAATGATTGTGAGCGGTGAACTGCCAGATGTTATTTCTATTACCGATACGAATTCAATTAAGGAGCTGACGGATTCTGATCTGGTATGGGATTTGGATGAATTTTTATCCTTATATGATCCAGACTCTCATCTGTTAAGTGGTGATTATCCAGAAGATATCAAGCGGAACCAGATTAATCGTGATGGTGGATGGTATGCATATGCTAGCCATCAAAGTTCAGAGGATACCAGAAAGATTTATCCTCCGAATAGTGATTATTATGCATGGAGTGTTGAATATGGTGAGAACTACGGCCTGATTTGGAATGATACCGTACTGGAGGAGTTTGGACTTAAGCCAGAGGATCTTCAAACTGAGGAGCAGGTATTGGCTGCATTTGATCTTGTAAAGAATTCAGATAAGACGGTCAATGGTGCAAGCTATATTCCGGTACTTGTTGACGGAAATCTGTATCAAGAGTCAACTCTTCGTACACTGGAATATTTCTTTGGCTCCATGCCGATTGACGATGAAGGCAATTATCAAGACTGGATTCAGGCACCAGAATCGAAGCATGCGTTGAAGTTCTTAAATACATTGACAAGAGAAGGCTATCTGGATGCAAATCAGTTCACAATTGATAATGCAGGTGTTAAGTCTTATATTGCAAGTGGTCGTGTGCTTTGCTTCATCGGAAATACAGCAAATACAGCTGCAAATGAGACACAGTCTGGAACTACATGGACCGCTACCGGTGCAATTCTTTCCAGCGAGGGAACCGATCCAGTATTGCCAAAGAGCGCAGATGGAGGAACGGGCTGGATTCAGACATTTATCTCCAAGAATACAAAATATCCAGAGAAACTTGCAAAGTGGCTTTCTTGGATGAGCAGTGAGGAAGGAATGACTTGGTGCATCTACGGTAAGGTAGGCGAGGATGTAGAATTAGATGAGAATGGAAACTTTGTATGGACCGAAGCTGGTGACGAGAGACGTTTTGATTATGTCAACACCGGATTGACTGCATATTGGCCATTCCACAATTCAAGCTTTGAGCAGCATGTAGTAGCACCGCCGGAAGAAGGCAGCGAAGATTATCAGGGTATGCTTAACAGTACTGCACTCGGAAGAATGGAACAGACAACAGTATTTAACAGTGCATTGATTGATTTTTCTGCTGTAAACCTAGATCCATCTAGCGATGAGGGAATTGCAAAGTCTCAGATCGACAATTATCTGGTTGGCCAGATTACGGCAATTGTAATGGCAGAGGATGATGATGAGTTTGAGTCAAAATATGAAGATATGCTTGCTCAGCTTGACAATTTAGGAATTGAAGATTTGAATGCCGTTTATAACGATGCCTATAAGGCAAAGTGCGAAGAATACGGTGAGACCCTTATAAATGCAAATGCTGATAAGCATTAATGGAATAAAAAAATATATAAACTCCGTAAATAAGGCTTGACCAAAACCGGGATTTCACAGATACGGTGGAATCTCGGTTTTTTAAGAGGTGAGAACATGAAAAAAAACAAAAAAAATTATGGATATGGAAGGGATAGAAAAACACAATTAGAGCTGTATGCAATGATGGCACCAGCAACTATTTTAATCATTCTGTTTTCAATTGTGCCGTTATTTGGCCTTCTGATTGCGTTTAAGAATTATCGGCCAGTCAGTGGTGTTGTGGGTATTTTTACCAGCCCGTGGAACCATTTCAAAAATTTTAAAATCCTTTTTAAAAATTATGATTTTATTCCGATGTTAAGAAATACGCTTGGAATTAATTTGTTAAATAATTTAATCAGCATTCCAGTCACTTTGTTTTTTGCGCTGATGCTGAATGAGGTTACAAAAGAGAAATTTAAAAGTCTGATTCAGACTGTTACGTATATGCCGCACTTTTTGTCTTGGGTTGTATTTGGTGGTCTGTTTATGACATTGTTAAGTACTGACAATGGTTTTGTAAACAGTATTTTAATCAATTTAGGTCTGATTAAGGAGCCAATTGGCTTTATGGCACAGCCAAAATATTTTTGGGGTATTACTGTAATTAGTTCTCTGCTTAAGGAATTAGGATGGGGTGCTATTTTGTATATTGCTGCAATTGCTGGAATAAGTCAGGATATGTATGAAGCTGCAATGATTGATGGTGCAGGTCGCTTTAAGAGAATGTGGTATATCACGATTCCAAGCATTAAGCCAACACTAATGATTATGGTTATTTTTGCAATCAGTGGAATGCTCAACAACAATTTTACGCAGATCTACGTTTTTCAGAATTCACTGAATATTTCAGCGAGTCAGGTTATTGATACCTATATTTATGAATATGGTCTCAGACAGATGCAGTTTGGCGTTGCAACAGCAGTAAATCTTGTAAAATCAGTAATTGCAATGGTTTTGTTGCTTGGAGCAAACAAAATATCCAATAAGCTGACCGGTTCAGGTCTGTTCTAATTTGGAGATGGGAGGAAGTTCAAGTGAAAGCGATGCGAGCAAAGAAGACAAATAAAAGCGTCAAACCATATGAAAAAGGTGCCTTTAATATTTTTAATACAATTGGCATGTGCATCATTATGTTGGTAACGATATATCCGATGTGGTATGCATTGATCAACTCATTAAATAGTGGTGATGCATTGACAAAAGGCTATTCCTTTTTTCTGCCGGAAAAATTTACACTTGCCAGCTGGAAGTTAGTTCTTGGCGATGCAGAAATTATTAATGCACTGTGGATCACTGGCTCTAGAACGATTATCGTAACCATTGGTTCTACACTGATTACAGCCATGTTTGCATATGGTTTTTCCAGACAATATCTATATGGAAGGAAGTTTTTTGCAGGACTTGGTTTTGTCAGCATGTATTTTAGTGGTGGTACGATTGCAACCTTCATTCTTGTAAACTGGTTAAAACTTTACAATACATATTGGGTATATATTATTCCGGCTTTATTCGGTGGATTTTATAATGTTATTATTTATAATGCAAATTTTAAAGCAATTCCGGAATCTCTTTTTGAATCAGCAAAGATTGACGGTGCAAGTGAATTTAAAATTTTCTTCTCAATTGTATTGCCGTTGTCAAAGCCTGTATTGGCCGCACTAGGTGTCTTTACTGCATGTGGCGTATGGAATGATTATGGAACTACCTTGTTTTACACACAAAGCAGCTCACTGCAGACATTGGCAAATTATACATTAAAGTTGATTAAGTCTAGTCAGGCGGTTGAACAGTTAGCGGCAACTGTAATGCAGTCGAATCAGTCTGTTTCGGCTCTTGTCAACTCTTCAATGGGAAGCGGTGAGACAACATCAAAAACAGTTGAGTTAGCAGCTATGGTGCTGACAACGATTCCGGTTGTAGTGGCATACCCGTTTGTGCAGAAGTTTTTCACAAAGGGCGTTATGGTTGGCTCTGTAAAGGGATAATTGATTTTGAAATTTTAATGAGAAAAAGCATCAAAAGAAAATTCAATGTGAAGGGAGAATCAATGGAAAAAATTACATTAAAAAATTCAAACATGCATGCTATATATGATACAATGCGCTATGGATTTATTTCAATCAAATCTCCAATAGATGATTGTCTGGCTGACTTTGTCATTACACCAGAAGAGTTTCCACAGTATGATGTAGAAGATGCAAAGTGGCTTGGTACAATAAATGGTATGGTATCCATAGATGAGAAGGAACAGTCATTGACGCATATTTTCAAAAAACAAAATGTCTCTTATATGGCAACTGAAAATAAAATCAGTGCAGTGAGTACAGGAAGTAAATTGACGCTTACGCAGGAATTTGAGATGAAGAAAGACTTGCTTGAGTGGACTATTTGCTTAGAAAATAACAGTGAGAGTGCAATCAAATTTTTGGAAGTGAGTCTTCCTCTATTGATGGATCAATATTTTCGAAATGATAATGAATTTAAATATGAGCATTGTGTGCTGCGTCATACCTGTATTACAGGAAATTCATCATATCTGTATTGGGAAAAATCGAGTGGCAATGAGCCAATTCTTTTGATGCTTCCACTTGGTGATACACAATTTCTCAATTTAGAAAAAGAACAAAAAGATAAGCTTTTTGGTTCACAATTTGGAGATGGATATGGTTATGAAGGTTTGGTTCGTGTACATCTTGTGACACAAAAAACTGCTGTAAATTTACCGTCGAATTCATTCGTATTAGAACCGTCTGAAAAAAGAGTATTTCGAATTGGGTTGACTTTTCTTAAAAGTGTGGAAGAAATTTCAAATGTACTGGAAAAACAGAATCAAATTTCCCTTCGTGCTGTGCCTGGTATAGTTGGACCGATCGATACAAATTTCATGATTATGACAAAGCCTGTGGATGCCATTGTAAACTTGAATTCAGAAGATAAGATTTTGGAGACACAGATCAAAAATGGATGGAAGGTAAGCAAGGTTCGTTTTGGTGAATACGGAAAGAGGACGGTCACAGTTACTTGTGGAGAAAAGATAGCACAGTATTGCTTTTTTGTGACAGAGCCAGTGCAAAAAATGATTGATGAACACGCGAGATTTGTTGCAGAAAATCATTTTGAAACGGATGAACAGGATCCATGTTACCATGCACTGTTAATGTGGGATATGACAAATAAAAGAAGAATTAACAGCACCTTTAACCCATATTTTGAAGATTGGTGGACTGGTGGAAGTGATGATCCAGGTCTTGCAAGTGGATTGTTTTTAGCAGAAAAAAATGTCTATCGTCCGCAGGAAAAGGAACTTCAGGTTTTAAATCTATTTGTTGAAGATTTTATTATAAAGCGTTTAACAGAACAGCCGGGGTGGCGCGTTCATCGAATGGTGCCGTGGTATACGATGTTTGAGCCATGGGCTGGCAGAGGCGCCGATGATGTTTGGCGTGCATTTAACTATGTTCATGTTATCAACATTATGCGTGATATGTATTTGATTCAGAAAAAAAATCAGATTCCATATCTTCGAGAATCCACACAGTACTTAAAGATGGCATATGAGTATACAAAAGCGATGTTTAATTATTGGATGTTTCCGGATGGTGTTGGTGCAAGTGAATATGGAAATATGGGAGAGATGACGTTGCCGCTTTATTTGGCACAGGACTTGGAGAAAGAGGGATTTGTTCAGGAAGCAGCAGAGATGAATGCCATCTTTGATAAAAAAGCACATTTCTTTGCGTCTGAGAATTTTCCATTTGGTTCTGAAATGGTGTATGATTCTACTGCATTTGAGGCAGTTTACGGATATGGAAAGCGTATTCAAAATGAGCATGTAATGAAAGCAGCCGCAAAAGCATCATTTGCAAACAGAGGAAAACAGCCAGTTTGGTATCTGTACAATACAGATGTCAGAGGCGGCGGAGATACTGAGTGGAATACAAGCTATATGACACAGCTAGGTGCCTACCCGCTACTTGACTATACACTTGATGAAGGTCATTTGAAGGAAGACTGGATTTTATCGTATTATGGCGCATTTTTATCAGGTTGGTTGATCTACAACTCAGGTGGCTATTGGAATGCAGATCCTAAAAATTCAGGTGCAACTGGTTGGATCACGATGGGTAAATGGATTAACGAGACAAATGCGGCAGTCTTTAAAGATGACGATAAAAAGAAAATGTGGATGCCATATGTAAAGGGCTGTGTATCGCTGTCAGGAGAAGCGGGAATCGGTCTTTTTGGTGCACTTCGTTCGGCTTGCTCAATTGTTATGGATCATTCTGTTTTGGGAAGGGTTGGTCTGGGCTGTATGGTTTCAAATGAAGGAGAAGAAGAAATCATAGTTCCGCAGGATGGATTGTCCATGCGTGTGTATCATGTTCCACAGCACTGGAAGGTAGAAATTAGCGCAGGTGAGATCCAAAAGATCAGAGTCAGCGATACAACAATTGAAATTCAGGCAAATGTTTGGGGTTGTGAAGGTGCAGAACTCTCATTTTTGTCGATTCCGAAGGAAGGTCAAAAACAGCAGCTGTTGTATCAGATGTCAGTAGATCAAGGTGAGCAAGTAAGCATCAAAGTAAAAAAAGACTTACTTGTAGTCAATTCGTCGGAATCATAAACGTAATCATCGTGCTCTGCCCCGGTATACTATTGATCGAAAGGCCGGAGCCTTTGCCATAGGCAAGAAGAAGCCTATCGTGGACATTTTTAAGTCCGTAGCCAGACGAGTCGGTTGTAAGAAGAGTGGCAAGTTTTTCTGGTGGGATCCCAACTCCATTGTCCATGATGGAGACGTAGATTTTATCGGCAACCTTTGTTACTGTGAGAAAGAGCTGACCACGCTTTATCTTATTTGGCAAAATGCCGTGAATAATCGAATTTTCAACGAGTGGCTGCAGTAAAAGATTTGGCACTTCGATTTCGGGCAAATTCGGGTCAATCTGGTAGAGCACGTCAAAGCAATTGTCGTGAAGCAGGCGCTGAATATCAATATAAGAGGTCACGTTTTTGATCTCATTTTGCAAAAGCGTCTCAGATTTTCCCTTATTTAATGTTGTACGGTAAAAAACGGATAACAGCTGAGACATCTGACTGATCTCAGGCTGGTCATTCATCAGCGCTTTGTTATTGATTAACGACAGACAATTATACAGAAAATGAGGATTGATCTGAGCCTGCAAGGCTTTAAATTGCGTCTTCTTCAATTTAATCTTAGTCTGATAGTCCTCTCGGATCAGTCGGTTGATCTCATCAATCATGGCTTGCAAGTTATTTGTTAGATCACCAAGCTCGTCCTTACTGTCATCGTGAATGTGGTAGTCAAGATGCCCCTCTTTGATGCGCTGAAGATAATAGTGAAGGGCACTGATTTTCTGTTCGAAAAAGCTTGTGAAAAGCTGGGTGATTAGAAAAATAACAACGACACAGAAAAAAAGAATCGCGATAATAATTCTTCCCATCTGACGAACCGAGGCAAAAATCATCTTTTCCGGCCGTTCAAGTGTTACATTCCAACCACTAGAATCCACAAGATCATTTCTTGTCACCCACTTTCGAAAATCGCTTGCATTTTCCAACATAGAGTCAGACTTATAAGAAAAAAGAGTCTGAGAGGGTGAGTCTATCTGAATATGAAAGTTATCAGCAATTCCATCAAGATCTCCAAAGAAAAGATCAGCATTTAACTGGATTGCAATGTAGTTTTTTGAGTATGAGCGAATATATGTGAGGTACGGTTCGCACAGATACTGTATGACAAGCAGACTTCCATCCTTCTTTTTGTACCAAGTTGGTTGAGTAGAAATTTTGTAAGGTGCATACCAACGTTCGCCCTCTAAATCACTGATTGGGCGAAGCTGTTTGCCGTGGGTCATGGGGCCGTCGGCATTGTAGATTGTGATCTGTCTGATTTCAGGATGCTGCAAATAGGTGGCATTTAAAAAGACATCCATCGTATAGTTTAGATATTCGTACTGATCGTAAGCATTCGCATCATTGTAGGAAGAAAACTGTGCAAGTACATTTGAGTTTGCCAGATAAGATAGTAAATTCTGGTAGATGCTTATTTTGGAATCAAGCGAGTCTGACACAGAGGTGACAGTGGATTCTAGTGAGGATAGCTCGCGTGCGCGAAGCAGCTTGATTGTCTGGTTGTAGCAGAAAAATCCCATGACAGAAAGTGGAAGAAAGCTGACTAGAATGCAGAGAAAAACAAGCTTGCTTCTATACTTCATATCATCAAATTTTTGCTTGATTTGTTTTACAAAAGTCGGGCGGGAAAGCCAAGAAACTTTTTGCAATTATCGGACAATGATGTCGAATTTTGTCGAAA
>OLSL01000514.1_pt1 | contig 41965 bp, 32 predicted proteins | sample 1672511 | NCBI WGS metagenome assembly OLSL01 (sample SAMEA3136694, study PRJEB25190) | human gut metagenome | biome: human gut; feature: human-associated habitat; material: faeces | place: Austria | collected 2013
AGTGAAAAGGAGTCTTTTCCATGAATCCCTACTATCCCAATCTGCTCTCTCCCATCAAAATTGGCAATGTGACCCTGAAAAACCGTATCTGCGTGGCTCCCATGAACCTGCGCGAGGTGGATCACAACGGCGGCTATACCGCCCGCACCATTGCCTTCAACGAGAAATTTGCCAAGGGCGGCGTGGCTCTCATCACCATGGGCGAAACCTGCGTTTCCCCGAAAACCGGCTCCTCCGAGTCCTTTATGCTGCGGATTACCAATCCCGGCGCCTACTTCTCCCTGTGCGATTTGGCGGAGACCGTCCATCGCTGGGGTGCGAAGATTTCCATGGAAATGAGCCATGCAGGCGCGCTATGTATTCCCGAGAACAACTTCGGCAACCAACCCATGGGCCCCATTGACTATGTCAAGCCCAGCGGTGTCGCCGTTCGCGCGATGACCCTTTCGGATATGGAGGAAGTGGCCGAGGACTTCGGCAACGCTGCCCTGACCCTCAAGAATGCCGGTTTTGACATGGTGCAGTTCCATGCGGGCCACGGCTGGCTGATTCACCAGTTTCTATCCCCCCGCACCAACAAGCGTACCGATGAATTCGGCGGCTCTCTGGAGAACCGCTGCCGCTTCCCGATCATGTGCCTGAAGAAAATCCGGGAAAAGGTGGGCAAAAACTTCCCCATCGACATGCGCATGACCGGCGATGAGATCATCGAGGGCGGCTATCACATCGACGAGGGCAAGAAGATTGCTCAAATGCTGGCACCGTATGTAGACATGATTCAGGTTTCCACCGGCGGCATCTTCCATCCCGACGCCACCGCAAGAATGTCCCCCGGCGTATTTATGGAAAAGGGCTGCAATGTGGACTTTGCCACCGAGATTAAGTCCGTGGTGAATATCCCAGTCTCCACCGTGGCCGGTATCAACGAGCCGGACATGATGGAGGAAGTGATTAAGGATGGTCGCGCCGACCTGATTCTCATGGGCCGTGGTCTGATCTGCGAGCCGGAGATGCCCAACAAGCTGGCGGCAGGACGCTATGCCGACTGCAACCGCTGCCTCCGCTGCAACGAGTGCCACAACCGTCTGTTCGCAAAGAACTGGTTCCTGTGCACCCTGAATCCCGAGGTGGGCTTCGAGGGCCGGATGCCCATGCCTGCCGCACCGGAGAAGAAAAAGAAGGTGCTGATCGTTGGTGCTGGCCCCGGTGGCATGATGGCAGCCTGGACGGCAGCAAAGCGCGGTCACCAGGTGATTCTCTGCGACAAGGGCGCGGAGTTGGGCGGCGCCATCCGGTTTGCCGACCATGTATACTTCAAGCGTGACATGGCCTACTGGCGGCATCAGATGGAGAACCGTCTGGCAGATTCTAATGTGGATGTCCGTTTGAACACCGCCGTGGATGCAGATTATGTCAATCAGATTCGCCCTGATGTGCTGATTATCGCAGTAGGTGCCGATCCTGCCCGTCCGCCCATTCCCGGCCTGGACAATCCCAAGGTCATTGTGGGCGCGACCATGCACGATGCACCCCAGAACTACGGCGACAAGGTGGTTGTCATCGGCGGCGGTCTCATCGGCTGCGAATCCGCTGCGGAGCTGCACGCCGACGGCCGTGATGTCACCGTGGTGGAGATGCTGCCCGGTATCGCGCCCGGCTGCGGTCAGGCCCAGTCCAATGCCCTGCGAGTTGGCATGATCGGTGTAAAGGTCATGACCTCCACCGCCTGCAAGCGCATCACCGACGAGGGCGTTTGGGTGCAGACTGAGGGCAAGGACGAAGAACTGCTTCCCGCCGACAGCGTGATCCTCTCCGCCGGTATGCGGCCCAGAACTTCCATCGTGGAGGAGCTCCAGAAGGCCGTTGTCCCCGAGACCTACACCATCGGTGACTGCGCCGCCGCCCGGAAGATGGGCGATGCAATTCGGGAAGGCTACTATACTGCAATGAATCTGTAACTAACCGTAAGAAGCCGCCGGAACGTTTTTCCGTCCCGGCGGCTTCTTCTTTGAGGAAAATGACATGAAACAAGGGAAAACTCTAATACATGATTTTACGGAGGGACCAATTCTCTCTCAGCTGTTCCGTTTTGGTGCCCCATTCATCCTCTCTAACCTGCTGCAAACCGTATACAATCTGGTGGACATGGTCGTAGTGGGGCAGGTACTGGGCAGCAGCGGCCTTTCGGCGGTGGCCACCGGCGGAGAACTGCTGAATATGTTCACCTTCGTCTGTATGGGGCTTACCACAGCAGGTCAGGTGGTAATTGCGCAGCTGATTGGCAAAAAGCAATCAGATCGGCTTCAGCTTTTTATTGGCACCATGTTTTCGGCACTGGCCGTAGCTTCCATTGCATTCAGCGCTACCGGAATACTTCTGTCCAACTGGTTCATGCGGCTGCTGAATGTACCGCCGGAAGCGAAGATTTATGCACAGCAATATATTTTCGTCTGCTTCATCGGACTGATTTTTATCTATGGTTATAACACGGTCAGTGCAATTCTCCGTGGAATGGGAGATAGTCATCATCCGCTGTTGTTCATTGCAGTAGCCTCCATCACAAACCTGATTCTGGACATTGTATTTGTTGTGGGATTCCGCATGGGTGCAATGGGTGCCGCATTGGCTACCATTATGGGGCAGGGACTCAGCTTTCTGCTTTCCATGTGGTTTCTTTACCGAAATCGCGGGGCAATGGGCTTTGACTTTAAGCCGAATCGTTTTTTGATTCATCGGGAACCCCTGTGGATGCTGCTAAAGCTGGGAATTCCCATGAGCCTTCAATTTGCGGCAATCAATGTTTCCAACCTTTACATTAACTCCGCAGTAAATTCTTTTGGCGTTGTGTGCTCCGCGGTCAGCGGTGTAGGGACAAAGCTCAATTCCATTATGTCCATTGTTGCAGCAGCTCTGATTTCTGCCGGTGCTACCATGGTCGGTCAAAACTATGGTGCAGGAAAACTGGATCGAATTCGGCGAGTGCTCTACAGTATTATGGCGGTTACTGTCAGTTTTTCACTGGTCTTGGGTGCAGTCATTTTGCTGTTTCCGCATCAGGTATTCCGGCTGTTCAGCCAAGATTCCGATGTTCTTGCAATGGCCGCCAGCTATGCGCCGGTGGCTGCGCTCTGCTTCCTTGGCGCCGGTCTTCGAAGTCCTGCCATTGCCTTTGTAAACGGTATCGGCGCCACCTCTATGAACTATATCATGGGAATTATGGATGGCGTGGTCATGCGGATCGGTCTCGCATGGCTGCTGGGCAGTGCCTTGAACCTTGGCATTACCGGCTACTGGTATGGAAGCGCAATTGCCGGCTTTACCTTCTTTGTGGTGGGAGCACCGTATTATTGGAGCGGCATCTGGAAAAAGCGGCTGCCCTCCCATACGGCATAAAAAAAGGAGCGTCAGCGAAATATGCTGATGCTCCTTTATAAATACATTGGTATATCAAAGGGTTGTTCCGTGATCCACTACCAGGATCTGTCCATTGACTGCCTTGGACTCATCGCTGGCAAAGAACAAAATGGCATTGGCCTGATCCACCACATTGGCCTCCGGCAGAGACAAATCCATATGCTTTGCACACTCGTCGGCAAACCAGGTGGTAAAGGTCGCAACCTGCTCCGGTGCGTTGAGGGCAGTGGGAGTAGGCCCTGGGCATACGGCGTTGCAGCGGATGCCCTGACGCGCAAACTGGATCGCCACATTCTTGGTAAAGCCCAGAACGCCAGCCTTTGCAGTGGAGTAAGAAATGCCCGCGCTGCCGAACACGCCGCCGATGGAGGACACGTTGACAATGGAGCCGCCCTCACCCATGTGGGGCAGTACGTCCTTGGTCAGATAGAACAGGGAGGTCTGGTCAATGGCAATGACCTCGTCCCACCATTCATCGGTGCACTCGGTAATGGGGCGGTGCTTATCGGCGATGCCCGCATTGTTTACCAGAATATCTACCCGGCCAAAATTCTTGATGGTTTCCTCTACCACATGGGTACAGTCCGCATGGATGGTCAGATCCGCCTTTACGGCCAGCGCTTCTACCCCATAGGTTCTGCACTCTGCGGCGGCCTCCTCCAGCAGCTCATAGCGGCGGGCGCACAGCACCACAGTGGCGCCTTCCTGAGCAAAACGGATGGCAGTGGCCTTGCCAATGCCGGAGTTCGCACCGGTTACAATGGCGACTTTATTTTCAAGACGTTTCATCAATCGCAGCTCCTTATTATTTATTTGCATCCATTCTAGCAATAGATTGGTAGGAGCACCATAGCGAAATGTGAAACGTCTTTTTCATATTCTGATACAGGCTATAGCTGCTGGAGAAATAGCTGCACCGCCGGATTTGGATTGGCGCCGTGCCATGCAATGCAGAATTCTGCCGTAGGAAGCCCCTCCAGCAACCTTGCAACCAGATGTGGATTTTGCAGTGCCGTATGATTTTCATTGAGCACCATGACCCCCAGCCCGGTTTCCAGAGCAAACAGCTGTGCCGACAAATCCGGACACACAAACAGCTTCGGCACAAAACCTGCCTGCTGACAGCATGCATTCATCATCTGTGAAATATGGTGGCACTCGCCCTCCTCCAGCTCCAGAAATGCATCCCCTGCAAAGTCGTTGAGTGAGAGATCCGTTTTCTCTGCCAATGGGTGTTCTTTGGGGAGGATAATGTAGTTTTTCAGGCTCTGGTAAGGTTGGTAGCAGAGATCCTCATTGTCCTCTACTTCCATTTGCAGTGTGATGCCCAGATCCAGCTCTCCGTTTAATAGTTGACGCTCCAGTTGGCGAAAGGTGCATCGGTGCATTCTCAGCTGTAGCTCCGGATAGCTTTGCCGGAAGTAACGCAGGATATTCCGCAGCCGGTCATCCATGATCTGCCCTTCCAACATTCCGATCATCAGCTGGCCCACTTCTCCGGCATTGAGGCGTTTGGCTTCCGTTTGCAGCTGCTCAAATTGCAGTTGAAGCTCCCGAATGCCCTCATACATGATCTCTCCGGCAGCGGTCAACCGCAGGTTCTTCCACCCCCGGAGAAACAGCGGATAGCCCAGCTCTGTTTCAAAGGAGGAAATATATCGTCCAAAGGTCGGCGGCGTCATATAGACCTTCTCTGCCGCCTCCGAAAAGCTACGGCTCTGTGCAGCCGCCAAAAAGCACTTGATTTGTATATCATTCACGGTGATACCCCATTTCATTTCTATTACGACTTTATCACAAGCACCCGTGAGAATCAATGAATTTGTCATTACATTTGTGTTATGAATCCATGCCGGATTGGCATTGGTTTTCCATGGTTACTGGTGATACCATATTAAAAGTTGCTGTAACTATCAAAAATTGCAGTACAAGAATATTCTGCCGCCGGATTTGGTCATTTCCCCGCATCCCCGGCGCAGATGACACAAAGAATCAGGAGGTAAAACACGCATGAAGAAAAGAATTTTCGCATCCGCACTGGCGGCAGTGATGGCACTGTCCCTCTGCGCCTGCGGCGGAAATGCAGCATCCAGCGCAGCCACATCTGCCGGTTCTGCCGCCCCCGAGGAAACCAAGACCGCTCAGGAGGCTACTACACCCGCTGAGGCCGCTTCTGCCGGAGAAGCAAGCGCTGCTGAGTCCACCGCCGAGTACGAGTCCATTGAATATCCCATTGAAGGCGACCACAGCTTCACCATGACTTCCGTAAAGCGCATGAACGTGGCCGAGGCTCTGGGTGACAAGGACTACAGCGCCACCATTTCCTATGAAGCACTGGAAAAGGCTACCGGCGTACACATTGACTTTGAGATGCTGGCCGAGACCAGCTATGAGGAGACCCTGAACCTGCGCATGGCTTCTCAGGATTACCCCGACATCTTCTCCCAGTCCGTCGCTTCCTATCAGCAGAAGCTGGAGAAGGCCATTGACGAGGACATTCTCATTGATTTCAATGATTATCTGGAATACGCTCCCGACTGGGCAAATCTGCTGGAGCGCAACGAGACCTACCGTGAGAACATCACCAACTCCGATGGTTCCATTGCACAGATTGTCAACTGTACGCTGGGCAAAACCACTCAGATGGGTCTGCTCCGTGGCGACTGGCTGAAGGAACTGGACATGGACACCCCCACCACCATCGACGAGATGACCGATGTGCTTCGCGCATTCAAGGATAAGTTCGGCACCACCAACGCCCTGCTTATCAACTCCGACTTGGACAGTGCCGCAGAGTTTGGCTTCAACTTCTCCGCTCAGGGCTTTAAGATGCTGTCCTTCCAGCTCACTGAGCCTGGCTCCGACGAAGTGGTTGCAGGTGTTGCCACTGATGAATATGTGGAATATCTGGAATACCTCCACAGCCTCTATGAGGAAGGCCTCATCACCGACGACTTTGTTTCCACCAGCAAGGAGAACGGCAACTGGGAGTCCTCCTTCTATTCCGGTGCCTGCGGTGTCTGGCAGGATGACTGCAAATATGCAGACTCCTCCTATGCCGCTATGGCAGACGATCCCAACTGGGATGCCGTTCCTTTTGCCTTCACCGGCGAGGACTATCACATGATCGCCGTGAACCCCGTTGGCCTGACCACCACCTATGTGAGCACCACCTGTGAGGAACCCGAGGTTGCCGTGGAGTTCCTGAACTATGGCTTCACCGAGGAAGGCCGCAAGCTGGTGAACTATGGCGTAGAGGGCGAAACCTACACCATTGACGACAATGGCGATGTAGCCTTTACCGATATGATCCTCAAAAATCCTGACGGTTACACCTTCGATCAGGCTCAGGTGCTGTATCTTTGCAGCAACTGGATGCCCACCGAGCAGGACGACAGCTATCTAAAGGTCAACTACACCGACGACGCCATCGAGGCCATCGACCTCTGGTCCACTGCCGGTGACAGCACCATGACCATTCCTCAGGCGGCTCAGCCCGGCGGCGATGACATGATGGAGATCTTCACCATGGCCTCCGACTCCCTGACCTACCTGAGCACCGTGGCACCCAAGGTCATTCTGGGCACTGCTACTGCGGACGACTATCGCGCAGCTGTGGAGGAGTGCATGAATGGCATGAATCTGGATGTCATCACTGAGAAGTATCAGGACGCTTATGACGCGTACATGGGCAACTGATCCTACATTATAATGTATATGGGCAGGAGCGAAACGGCTCCTGCCCTTTTCATTACATTGGTGATATGATCCCATGCCGCCCTGGCATTGGTCATAGATGGTTTTTCATGCTAAGATAGGAATATCCAAACGGTGAACCTGACCCCTTTGCCGCACTCCTGTTCTGCCGGTAAAGTGTTCGCCGAATCAGAAATGGAGGAAAGCCAAAATGAAAAAGAGATTGTTATCCACGCTGCTAAGCGTTTCCCTGCTGCTGGCCCTATGTGCCTGTGGCGGCGGAAGCGGCAGCACTCCGGCCGCAGACAGCGGTTCCGCACCTGAGACAACGCAGACATCCGAAAAAGCGCCGGAAACCCCTGCCACCCCCGCATCCGATGCCGAGGACAGCATCACGCTTCCTGCGGACAGCGCTGCGGCAGAGCCCACCGATCCCACCGAAATCGACGCCAGCGGCCTTTACCCGGTGTTCGATGAGCTGACCACCGTAACCGCATTCCTGAACATCGCGCCCTGGGCTTCTGCCTATATCGGCCCCAATGCGGAGTTTGAGAATGCTTATGCCATTTTGGCTGCCGAGGACTACACCAACGTCCACCTGGACGTAGACTGGTCCGATCCCGACACCTACAACGAAAAGCTGAACCTGCTGGTAGCAGCCAATGATCTGCCCAACTTCACCCGGAGCCTAGGCCGACTGTATTCCACTGGCGAGGACGGCCTGATTGAAGATGGCCTTGCAGTGGATCTGTACCCCTATTTTGAGGAGTATGCCCCCAACTACTACGCGCTTTTGGAGTCCAACGCCAAATTCAAAGAGGATACCACAGCAGCCAGCGGCGTGACCACCGCCATGTACAGCTATACCGAGATTCCCCTTTATACCCGCGGCCCCATCGTCCGGAAGGATATGCTGGACGCCGTCAACAAGGAAATCCCCACCACAGTGGACGAGCTTCATGACGTAGCGCTAGCGCTGAAAAACGAGTATGGTGTCAAATCCGCCGTTGTTTCCCCGAAGATGGCAGCCGATGCCTATGCAGGCGTGGACTTCATCAGCTCCAATGATGTACTGATGACCTGGTGGAACATTGACGGAACCGTTACCGCCGCTGTGACCCTGGACAGCAACTTCGAGTGGGCCAAGGAGATGAAGCAGTGGAACGACGAGGGCCTGTTTGTGGAGAGCTGGTATAACCCCGCTCCCTTCTATGACTTCGACGTGCTGAACGATCAGCTGGCCATTGCTTACGGCCCCTATAACCTGACCTCCGATTCCTACCGCGCCGCTGCTGCCAGCCCCGACACCTGCGAGATTTACCCCATGGCAAACGTGGTTCTGAAGGAAGGCGACACCATCAAGACCCAGAACAATGCCTACGGCGGCAAGGGCGATGGCGACTGGACCATCACCACTGCCGACGAGGATATCATTCCCCAGCTGGTTTCCTACATCAACTGGTTCTTTACCGAGGAAGGCAGCATGATCTCTAACTTCGGAAAGCTGGATGAAACCTACACCATCGATGACAACGGCGATGTCCACTATACCGACCTGATCCTCAAGGATCCCAACGGCTACGGCTCCATGGCTGTCTATGCCATCTTCACCAACAACAACGACAACCCCTTCTACTTCCGCATGGAACGCACGGAGCTCACCTATGACAACGAGGTAGAGGCCACCGTATATGACACCTGGCTGTCCAACATGACCTCCGAGTATATCTGCAACTACCAGATGACCACCGAGGAGACCACCCGCTACAACGCCCTTTCCACCGACGTAATGACCGTCATTCAGGAGTACATGACCAAGTTCATGACCGGCGATATGGAACTGAGCGAGGATACCTGGCAGGCCTTCCAGGACAAGCTGGAATCCCTGGGCATCAGCGAGATGCGCGAGATTGTGCAGACCGCCTTTGACCGCACCAACAATGCGTAATCAGTGTTAACTTACACCTCCGCCACAGTATAGTTCCTGGGCGGAGGTGTTTCTATCATGTTCAATAGAAAGCACAAGCCATCAGGAGAGCTCCCTGATGGTTTGTGCTGCAATTACTTTGTTAAGTAGGAATCATATGCTGCCTGATAAATATCTGTAATCTGCTGTAGCCCCATATCCATTGCATCATCTACGGTGGCATGGAAGGCATCTGCATCAATGCTGCCCATTACATAGGCGGCGCGCTCACTGAACAGGGTCAGAATATCAGCTGCAAGTGAGTTAACCGTTTCTGTATCCTCATCGCTGAGGGATACAGCATCCGGCAGCGTCATCGTATCATTCCCGCAGTTTTCAGTCCACAGTTCTGCTGCTGCACGAACTTCCGGTACGCTATTCTTCAGATTGTACATAGCCTGAGTCTGCACGGTAGGCATCCAGTTGCTGATCAAGTAAGGTGAAAGCGAGACACTACCTGCTTTTAGTGCCTCGCTTTCCGTTTGAAATGTGTGCTTTGCAGAGTACAGATTGTATTATGGATTGTAAAGGAGAATACACAACGACTGCTCCGGCACATCTCGCAATTCCACACAATCGGAATCTGAAACTATGGTATCATGCGAACGCCTCAGCGTCCAATGCAGAAACGGCATATGTACATACCACTCGTGTAATAGCTGGAAACTTAAGCTGCCTGAATCTGCTGAAATAGATTGCATTTTGTACGCCGGTCTAATTTGGAACCCAATGTTTGTTTTGCCGCACATAGTCTTTTTCGATTCCGGTACAGTAAAATATGTTCCGATAATGTCTTGAAAATGTAGGAGGTTCAAATCAAAATGTCCATCGCGCTCTCTCTGTTCGGCATTTTCTTCGGTCTGTTTCTGCTGATCGTGCTGACCTATAAGGGTCTGCACGTGTCGTGGGTTTCCATTCTGGTTGCCATTCTCATTATGGTCACCAGCGGACTTGCCATTACAGACACCTGGAATAACGCCATCACCGCCGGTATTGCGAACATTGCCGGAACCATGATTCCCATCTACGTAGCCGGCGCTACTTTCGGTAAGCTTCTGTCCTGCACCGGCGCTGCCGAGTCCTTTGCGTCCACCATTCTGAAGCTGGCAAAGAACTGGTCCGCCCAGGCCCGCCGGATGTTTGCAGCGCTGCTGATTATCTTCATGGGCATTCTCATGTCCTATGCAGGCATCGACAACTTTGCCATTCTCTTTACCCAGATTGCCATTGCCGCCAGCCTGATGAATGAGGTCGGCATCCCCCGCCGGTTTATCTGCGTTCTGATTATCCTCGGCTCCACCACCGGCGGTATGCTCCCCGGCACCCCCAACGTCATCAACATTTGGGGTGCACAGAATCTGGGCACCACCGCCATGGCCGCTCCCATCCTGGGCGTTGCCGGTTCTGCCTTTATCATTGTGCTCTCCCTGCTGGGCCTGCGCCGTATGTGGGAGAAGGACATTGCAGGCGGCGCTGTGTTTGAGTACGGCCCTCTGGCTGCCGCGAACTTCGACAAGGATCAGCTGCCCCCGTGGTTTTTCCTGCTGATTCCTGTGGCGATCATCTTTGTCTGCTATAATATTCTCGGTATCAGTGCGTTCTTTGCGCTGCTGGTCGGCCTGGCAGTTGCCTGCGTCCTGCTGTTCCCCTATCTGCCCAAGAAGGCTGCGGAAGAAGGGGAGAAGGAGCACGGCGCCTTTATCGCCCGGCTGAACACGCTGGTGGATTCCTTCAACGGCGGCATTGAGCTGGCAGGCATTCCTGCGATTATCATCATCAATCAGGCCCTGGGCAACCTGATTGCGGAAACCCCGGCCTTCACCTGGTTCTGCGATCTGTTCAGCAATGTATCCGGTTCTCCGGTGGTACTGTTTATGATCGTGTCCATTCTCATCATCGGCGTATCCGCTTCTCCCTCCGGCATGTTTGTCATGTACAACCTGGCAAATTCCCTGTTCATCCCGGTGCTGGGGCTGGATGTGGCATTCGCCCACCGTGCCATCGGTTTTGCCGGTGCGGTACTGGACACCGTGCCCTTTGGCAACATGGTTGTTTCCCTGCTACTGCTCACCGGCATCAAGCAGAAGGACGGCTATCCGCCCATTGGATTTGCAACCGTCGGCGTTACCTTCCTGGCCTGCGTATTTGTTACGGTGCTGGCCCTCTGCGGTATCCGCTGATCCCATACATAGAACAAAAAAGGAACCACCCACGCGGGCGGTTCCTTTTCGTTTATGGTAAATGCTCTCGATTGGCGGGGGTGTTTCTCATGCTTTTTCCCAGCGCCATGGCTTTCATGGAGAGCATGCAGGAAAATACGGCCTCTCCATCGGTCATATCCATCCCCAGAATCTCCTGACATTGCTGGATTCGGTAGCGCACCGTGTTCTTATGGATATAAAGCTCCGCGGCGGTTTTTGCCGTATCCATACCGCAGCTGAAATACGCGCCCAGGGTTGCAAAAAGCTCTGTATGGTTTTCCTGATCGTATTTTTGCAGCTGCTGCAGCTCCGGCGAAATCATGGCGTTCAGACTTCTTCCACAGCGAATCCAGTGCTCCACCAGCAGCGCCCAGCGAAATTTCTTGTAATAGCAGATCGTTTGGTGCTCGTCCAGCACCAGGTTCATCCGCATGGCCTCTGCGGCTTCTTCGTAGTGATACTTGAGCAGTCGAATGTCGTCAAACCGTTCGCTGACGCCGATGTCCAGGGGATCTGACAGCAGCTTCGACAGAATCTCATCCAGACAAAGGGTCTGGCCAGTGAGAATACACACCACGCCGCCCTCATAGATCATCGGCTTGCAGAAATGCAGCATCGCCAGCTGGTCTAAGATTCCCTTGAGACTCATTCCGGTGCCCTGATGTCCACGCTGCCGGAGACAAACCACCCATAGATGGCCGTCCTGCTTCCAGTTCATGTTTTCCAGAGATTCGGAAAGCAGCTCGTCGGAGACCTCAACGCCGTCCATCAGCATAAAGAATACGCTGTCCAGAAAACGCTTGCCCGTGGCGTGCCGTTCGGCCCCGCGGCAGAGCTTTGTCATGAACATCTCCCCAAACAGGGAAAACAGCGCCTCGTCCTCCGGGACAATGGGCCGGACGCAGTCCGTTAAAACCAGCAGCCCAAAGTTCATGCGGTTTTTAGACAGGGGCATGACCCGGATTCTTCCGAACAGCCCGCCCTCCAGATAGTGGGGCTCCAGCTGCATGGGAATCACCACGCCGTTTTCATCCACCGGCGGCTTGGCCTGAAGGGCCCGGAAGTTCAGCTTCCCCTGGACAATCCACTGATTCCACTGCTCATTATCAAGTGGAATATTCTTGGTGTAGCAGCTGATGCCCAGCTCGATGTTTTGGAAAAACATCGGGTTTCCCAGCAGCTCATAGCCCAGCTCCATCATCTCCTGCTCGGAAGAACACCGCTCTATCTCGCCCAGAATTTGAATCGTTTTCACGTCATACATGTTTATGCTCCCCTTGATGCAAGGAGGGACACTGCTCGGGCAGTATCCCTCCGGCTTTTGCAGCATTTAGAAATGTATCAACACTATAGCACATTTTATAAACCCAGAACAATGCAAACTGGGTATAGCGTTATAGCAATCGAATTATAGGCTTAGCCGTTCCTTCTTTCCCGAAAAAATCAGCGGCAGCAACAGAGAAAGTGCCAGCAAGGCAGCCTGAAGTGTTTGCATATACTACCTTGCCTCTGGATTGGCCGTCAAATTCATATCCTGTTCGATATCCCGAAAATATCGAACCAGTGTTTGATAAAACACCTTTGCCGACTGCGACATATAGTGATGCTTTCGGGAAACAATCCCCAGTGTGCGGGGAAGCTGCTCCTGCAAGGGCAGCACCCGAATTTGGGCCAGGTTTTCCAGTGGAACGCCCTGCTTCATATCGTACAGTGCCAGAGTGGAAATCAGTGCAGCGCCAATTCCCCGCTCCACCATGGGGCCAAGGGTCTCAAATTCGTTGCCAATGAACGCAAACCTGGGCGTTGCACCGTGCTTCTGGAATTGATCTTCGATATGATCCGGCGAGTCAGAGTCATTGATGAGGATGCTGACCCCGTCCAGATCTGTGATACTGACACTTTTTCGGACTACCAACGGGTGCTTGGCCGGAACCAGCACGAAATACTTTTCATGGACCAGCGGTGTCCAGGTGTAGTCATGCTCTGATAACGGAGTAAACGTCAGCGCGTAGTCCAGCATTCCCCGGTCCAACATCCTCTGAATCTCCTCGGAATCGGTGCATCTGCGCTGACGAAATAACACATCGGGGTACTGCTCCATGTGCCGGATAATCAGTTGGTTGATCTGCCGTGCCGCGCAGGTAGAAATGGAAACTCTTCCAAGGCTTTGATCCCGCATTTCCTTCATCTGCCTGGAGCCATCGGCCATTTCCCGGATAATTGCCTCCGCATGGGGATAAAAGGCTTTTCCGTTCTCATTCAGCGCAATCCCATTTCCTCTGCGGTCAAACAGCGGAACACCCAGATGATCCTCCAAGCGGGAAATACAACGGCTGACCGACGACTGGGCCACATGGAGCGATGCCGCCGCAGTGGTCATGTTTTCCGATCTCGCCACCGCCAGAAAATACTCCAACTGTACAATATCCATCCCAGGCACCGACCTTTCCTAGTTTTGCCCTTATTCTATCATATTCCATTTGGCGCCGCAATCACACAGGTGCGCCATGACACGATGCCTTTTCCGGATAGCCCTATGCGCCTGCTGCATGGAGCTGTTCTCCGCTATAGCAGCTATGCGCTTAGCGCATTGACACATCCAAAACTTATATTGTTGCATATCGTAAAAGCGAGTAGGATAAAAGCAACCTACAGAATGATTCTGTGAAATCAACTTGAACGGAGGTTCCCACATGAAAAAATCGTTGGCGCTCATCTTATCCGCCGCACTGCTTCTGGGCCTGTTTGTTGGCTGTGGCAACGGAGAACCCCAAAGCAGTGAAACCCGTTCTTCCGCTCTATCCGCAGCTCCGGAGAAAAGCATTTCAGATGAAGCGGCTTCGATCCCATCCGAAGCCGCTTCCGCAGAACCGTCAGCATTCTCCGCTGCAGAAATGGCGGCGCCCACCGGGGCTGTCATTCCGGTAGAGGAATGTCAGGCGCAGGGTTACCAGGTGAAGTACGGCATGTACGACTTCGAGACCTATGTAGAACTGCCCTTAACCAATGACGATACACATCTTTCCTACTGGTTTATGATGCAGCCCTTTATGATGGGCTACAACAATGTCAGCGAGCAGGACTTTACCTATTTCAAGGAGATGGAGGCCAGAACCGGCGTGAAACTGGATCTGAAGGCCATTTCCATGTTCAGCGTTTCGGAGCAATTTTCTTTGATGGTCACCTCCGGCGATTATGCCGACATGATCGAGGGTGCTACCGCCTATTACAGCGGCGGCGGTTCCAAGGCCATTGCAGACGGCTTTCTGATGGACATAAACGACTATCTGGATGTGATGCCCAACTATACGGCATGGCTGGATTCTGATCCGAGCTACCGCCGGGACATCACAACCATGGACGGCGGAATTGCTTACGCGGCGCTGTTCGGAGAAACGGAACGGAATGTCGGCCCGCAGCTCCGTGGTGATTGGCTGGATGCGCTGGGTCTGGAGCTCCCCACCACCTACGACGAATATCACGATGTGCTGACTGCCTTTCAGAATGCCTATGGCGCGGGCCTATGGCTGGACAGCAACGGTTCCCAGCGGAACAATGTCCTCAGCGCAGGCTACAATGTCCACAGCAACAACTCCGATCCAACGGTACGCCCCTTCCGGGTGATAGGCGGTGTGGTTGAATATTCTGCCGGAACAGAAGACTACCGAGACTATGTCACCATGCTCCATGGCTGGTGGCAGGATGGACTGATCTACCGGGATTTCCTCAGCCAGCAGAGCGTTTCTTCCCCGGACAGCAGTCTGGTGCTCAATAACAATATTTCCGTCTGGGCCAGCGACAGCGGCACCATGGAGACATATGATTCTCTGACCGACGACATCGACATTCGTCCCGCGCCGCTTCCCCGGAGAGAAAAAGATCAGACGCTGCATCTATACGACCAGACAGGAAAATGCGGAGACGGTACCTCCATTTCCACCACCTGTGCGGATCCGGAGCTAGCAGCTCGCTGGCTGGACTACTGCTATACCTACGATGGGACGCTGCTTTACGACTACGGCATTGAGGGCGAGGGACTGACCTTTGACGAGAACGGAGACCCCATGTATACCGACCTGGTGCTCAACAATCCGGACATGATTACCGTTGCCTGCTCTCTGCTTTATTCCAAATTTGGCGGCGCCGGTGTGGTGGACGCTTACCGTTTTGCTCCCGGATATACGGAAAAGCAGAACCAGGCCATTGCACTTTGGGTGGAAAATCTGGATACGGACTATGAGCTTCCGGGAGCCGTTCCGTTTACCACCGAGGAATCCAGTGAATACAGCACGATTCTCTCTGATCTGGATACCTATGCCTATCAGGCGACGCTGCAATTTATTACCGGCGAACGTTCGATTGATACCGAGTGGGACAGCTATTTGGAGGCGCTGAATTCCCTTAAGCTGGAGCAAATCGAAGCACTGTGTCAGACAGCCTATGACAGATATATGGATGCTTAACAATTGGAGGTTATGATTATGGATCAGCAAGTAAATATGGTCGTAATTGGAGCCGGCGGCGCCGGACTTGCAGCTGCCGTCTCCGCCATGCAGGCAGGTGTAGAGAAAATTCTCGTCCTGGAAAAGAGTCCCTTTGTGGGCGGCAATTCCAGAATGGCCGGCGGACATTTGGTGGTCACGAAAACAGAGGAGAAGCCCGGAACCGTGGGTACCGCAGAGGAAACCTTCCGGGAAGTCATTCGCTTCCACCACTATGAGCGCGTGGAACCGAAGCTGCTCCGCAAATTCCTGGACAATACCCGCGGTACCGTGGATTGGCTGGAGGCATTGGGCTTCCCCTATACCGAAAACGGCAGCGGCATGAAGGACGGGAAATATCCCTTTGGCAACTTCAAGCGGGTGACCTCTTACATGGCAAAGCTGCTTCGGGAAAACGGCAATGAAGTCCTGCTCAATACCGCAGCAACCGGTATTCAACGGGATGTAGATGGCAAGATCTCCGGTGTCACCGCGAAGACTGCGGACGGCACGGAACTGTACTGGAGCACAAAAACCGTGGTCATCTCCACCGGCGGCTTTACCGGGAACTCCGAATTACTGCACAAATACTTCCCGGATGATTACGACGACAATTACTACACCGATGCGCTCCCTCAGGACGGCGACGGCATCGCGCTGGCAGAGGGGGCCGGTGCGGCTCTGACCAATTACTGCACCATCGTGAAGGAAAACGCTTATAGCTGTAATTCTCGGCTGGATGCGCCAAACCGGGCGGCTCATCAGGGGTGCAGCCTGTGGATCAATGCGCGAGGAGAACGGTTCCATGATGAAAGCGACACCTTCAGCAATGAATCCACCAACTCTCTGGTTCGGCAGCCTGGAAAAATCGGCTATGCCCTCTATGATGAGAATGTGCTGTCCACCATGGAAGCCATGCTGGCGGATCACGTGAAAAAGCATGGCCCCATTGACCGGATGCAGGCCATGGATTTCAGCGAGCTGGGCAACAACGTCATCAATATCTTCGACGCGGATCGGCTCCGCAGTATGTTAGAAAATGAATACCGGCGGCAGGAGGGGTGGGTATTGAAGGCCGACACCCCCGATGAGCTGGCTTCTATGCTGGGCATCAAGCCGGAAACCCTGAACCGGACGCTGGCAGAATACAACGAGGACTGCAAAAAAGGCCATGACCGTCTATTCGGCAAACCCTCTGCCGCTCTGATTCCGCTGAATAAGGGGCCGTACTATGCCTTGAAATTCCGCCCCATTCTCATTGATACCATCGGACCCATCGTCATCAATGACCGAATGGAGGTGTTGGACCCGAATCACGAACCCATTCCCGGGCTGTATGCCGCAGGTGTTGTGACCTCCGGCTCTCAGGGAAGGGACTACGTCCTGCATGGAGCGGCGCTGGGCTTCTCCCTGTTTTCCGGGCGCTTTGCCGGAACCTATATCGCAGAGTATTTGAACCATTAACGGGAGGGATTTTTCGTGTATATCATCAATCAGGAATGCATTGCATGCGGCCGCTGCTTCCGGAACTGCCCGCTGGGCTGTATTTACACCGGGGACGAAAAGTATGAGATCAATCAGGATCAGTGCGTTCAGTGCGGCACCTGCTATGAGCTGTGCCCCATCAGCGCCATTGAGAATCGGGAGAAATAAATAGGCTGTATATAATGTTTCGTTGAAACAGAGGCATTCGGTCCGAGACTGAATGCCTCTGTTTTCTCTTTGTTTATACATTGAAAAGTGCTGAGAAGAAAGACACTGCTGGTCTCTTGTGAAACCAGCAGTGCAGTATAACAATTGCTTTTTTCATACAAGGAAACAAATCCGTGGTAAAGCCGCCGTTGGAAACGGTATACGTTGCAACGGCTTTGCCGGATTTGTACAGGGTGTACTCGGCACCGTTCAGTGTTGCGTCACCCTGCGGAGATGCTTTGCCGGTGTCAGCATCCACCTTTGTAATGGTTGCCCGCCAGTGCTTCCAGACGTTCTCCATGGTGGCGTAAGTTACTTCATCACCGGGGATGGTAACGGTCTGCGGCTCCGGCAGGATGTATGCATTGCCAAGAGAAACCTCCTCCAGAGTATACGTCCCAATTTCGATGTCCTTGAAGTACGCCTTGCCATCGGAGCCGGTGGTGGCGGTGACGTCTACGGGATTCCCATTGTCACTGGTGCCGTGGAGCCGGAAGGTGAAGCCTGACCATGAACCGTAATTGACTGCCTTGCTGACTACCAGACTGCCGGTCTTGGGGGCGTCCTCCCAAGTTAGACTGATGTATGCGTGAAGATACTCCGCACCGCCGGAGGTCAGGACGGTCTGGTAGGTTGGGTTCTCCCAGATGGTCGGGTTGATGGTGGACATGAGCTTCTGATCGGAAATTCCGGTGATCGTCTGCCCCTTGATGGCATCCGCATTTGCCGCCGGAACGGAAATATATAATGTATTGCCGTTCTGGGAAAAGTTCACGCCAGAGGCCGAAAAGGTAAAGTGTGAGAGCACACCTGCCGTGTCTCGAACGCTGCCCTCGTAGCAGCCGTTGGAATTGTTCAGGGTTAGTGTGATGGACTTCGCGCTGCTCTGGGATGTTCCTGCAAAGCTGGGACCCGTGCCGTCCGACACGGAAATAGCGTTCAGGATGCCGTCATAGCAGCTCTGAAAGTCCGCACCCAGCACCGCGTAAACATTGCGGTAGAGGCCATAATCCGTGCAGGACTTAATGTCTGCATTGTACCGGCTGTGAGAAACAACCTCCCAGATGAGCACCTGCGTGGCGGCGTATTGCACCTGCCGACTGTAGCCGTAATCCACCTGCGGGTAGCCGAATGCCAGAATCTTTTGAATGTGGCGGCGCTGGAGGTCGTCCAATTCCAGCTTCCAGTAGGAAGAGCTGCTGGCCTCGTCTGCTGTGTACGATGTGTAATACTGCCCACCCAGGGACGTGGTGTTCGGTTCGATACAATACGAATCTACACCGTCAATGGTGTGGTAGGCGATTTCGCTGGTGTAGAAGTAGTGACCGTAGCTGTGCGAGCCGTCCACCTCATACCGGTGACACTTCCAGCGGGCGGACTGGTAGGCGGCAAAGGTCACGCAGGTGGATTTGCCCATGGTTCCCCCGCCACCCAGCAGCATGACACCGCCGTTGTCCATGCGGGTCAGAGTTTCGCCGTCCATGGAGGTGGGGGCTTCAATTTCTGGTTCCACCTCGGAATCATCCGCAAGCTCGTCTGATTCTAATATGGATTGTATCGGCGGCGAGATGGTGGGCTCTGCTTCCAACTCAAAACGAAAAAAGGCTCCTGCATCCAATCAATAAACGACGGACGCAGGGGCCTTGATGATGATCTGTGTGATCAGCGCATTGCTGTTTTATTGAACTTTGTCCCGCCATCTGCTATACTTTGAGCATGAACTCTAAGCAGCGGACGGCAGGACCCTATGCTAAATATGTACTGCTGCGTCCTCCTTTCCTGGGATGCGGCTGCAGCGCGCCGCTCACCTTGTCACGCTGCGTCGTGATAAGCGGAAGGTCGTTTCTCTATTTGCTTTGACGCGGCAGATTGTAAGTTGCCTCTGCCAGAAGCTCCATTTCTTCAAAGGTATTGTAAAACGTTGGGGAAAGTCGAAGGCTGTAGGGAACACCCATCTTTCTGTGGAGAATTTGGGCACAGTGATCCCCGGAGCGCAGCATAATGCCCAACTGATCCAGCGCAGCTGCCAGATCAAAGGCATCTACGCCTTCTACCGTAAAGGACAGGCAGCCTACTCTGGTGCCGCTGCCAAGGAAATGAATCCCCGGTATCTCGCGCAGCATTGTTTCTGCATGGCGCAGCAGAGCCGCTTCATGAGTTTGCCAGCTACTCGGCAACTGCATCCGGTACTCCAGCGCCGCCGCCAAGCCCACTGCACCGGAGACATTGGGGGTTCCCGCCTCCAGGGTTGGAAGAAATGTGGTTTTCTCTGCCGTGACCCGCTCCACCATGCCGCCGCCATATACCATCGGCGGCAGCGGCTGTTTGCAATAGAGCAGCCCAACACCAAAGGGAGCACCCAATTTATGCCCGGAGCAGACATAATAATCACAGTCCAACGCTGTTAGATTCACCGGCATATGGCAGGCTCCCTGCGCTCCGTCCACCAGAACCGGGATTCCCCGGCTATGAGCCATCGGAATGATCTTTTCCAGTGGAATCGCCATCCCCAACACATTGGAGCACTGGCTGATGGCAAGCAGCGCGGTTCCCTCTGTGAGCACGGCCTCCAGTGCGTCAAGATTCAGCGTTCCATCCGGCTGGATAGGACAAATTCGAAATTCCCGCCCTGTTTTTTTGCACAGCTGCTGCCACGGGACAAAATTCGAGTGGTGCTCCAATTCCGTGACCACAATTGCCCCCGGTCTGTCCGTAAACGCTGCCGCCACCCGGTTGATGCCATCGGTGGTGCCGGAGGTAAAGGTGATATGCCCGGGCTCGGTTCCAAAGAATTGGGCGCAGACAGCTCTGGCCTGCTCATAAGCGTCGGTACAGCGGCTGGACAAGGTGTGAATGCCCCGATGGACGTTGCCCCGCAGCAGCTCCACCGCCTGGACCGCCTCCATAACGTGCCGGGGCATCTGCATGGTTGCTGCATTGTCCAGATATACAAGCGGATGGCCGTGGATGGTCTGTGACAAGGCGGGAAAGTCCTGACGAATTTTCCACACATCAAAGGAGTGTGCCACTTCCTCCGTGTATTTTTCTTGTACCACCAATTTCTGCGCCGTATTTTCCTGCGGCTGGCTGCAAATAAACGCCGCCAGCTCTGAAACGGTACTGATTTCCGCAAATTCCGCCGGGGTCATGGAGACATGGAATATCTCCTGCACCGCTTTCATCAGCAGAACCTTTTTCGAGATCACTGAACTGGCCCCGGAGCAGGAGCGGGAAATCTGCCCGGGGTCAATGCCCATACGCTTCAGCGCCAGCATATACCTCAGGCTGACATCCGCCAGATCCAGCAGCTTTTCACTGGCGCACATCTCCTCTGTCAGCAGAAAGCGATCCAGGATATACCCCTGAACCAGCGGGTATACATGGTCATAATCCCGCTGGCTCAGGTTTTGGTATTCACTTTCATACTGTGGAAGTCGCTGGGCCGCAGCATGGAGACGCGCCAGAATGACTTCCCGGTTTTCCATCAGGCCGTAATGACCCGAAGGCCCAGATGCTTGCCCAGGGCGCAGACCTGATCGAAGCAATCGCCATAGACCAGCGGAACATGGTTGCCCACCTCCAGCTGCTTCTGGAAGAAGTCATTGCCGTCCTTCACCCGGAAGAATACGCCCTCGGAGCAGGAATAGTCCCCAAAGCCAACGCCGCCAACGATTTCGCCCTTGGCAACAAACAACGTCTTGCAGTCGGGGGAAATCCGGCACATGGTGATCTCCTGGCCCACATCCCGGTTAAAGTCATAGCGGAGCGTTACGCCAAATCCGCTGGCCGCAAAGGGACGGATGGCATAGGGTGCCTTGGGTGCATCCCAGCCCTGCATATTCCGCCGGGGCACGGCGTGCCAGGTGAGAATCACATTGTCAGGATCGGCCTTCACCACATCCATGCAGGAATCATTGATATCCGTATGGAAGAAGGGCGACAGGCCGTAGCGTCCGGTGGCAATGGCCTTGGCGTCGTGGGTAGTGTTGCCCATATAGGCAGGCTTGTCCATCAGACAGGACAGAATGGCGATGGACAGGCAGGCGGGAATGTCATATTCGCAGGCGGAGGGGATGCCCATTTCGCCCAGCAGAGAGTGGGTCAGACAGAAGGTCATTCGTTCCTGATTCAGTCGGCGGGTCGCGCAGGCATCGGGACAGGGGGCGGCAAAGGCGTTGCAGCCGTAGTAATCCAGCATCTTTTTTACGGTAACATAGAACCGCTCGGAGTTCAGGACCTCCTTTCGCTCCATGTCGCACTCCACTGCATTACCGATGAGGTCGTCCGCCAATGCCTCCATTTCCTTCACATCTTCCTCGGTGGGGTTCAGCGCCGCACGTCCGGGCAGGGTATAGTTGTCCCCGGACTTCCCGATGTGGGTCTGGTCAATGAGCTCGTGGAGATTCACAAAGGTGAACTGGGTGCCCAAAACGTCCGTTACCTGCTCCAGGCTGACAAAGTTGCCCATATCGCTGACGGAACGAGCCGTGCCGAACCGTGCGGCGCAGAGCACTCTGGTTTCCCGCAGCATCTTCTTTACCCGCAGCACCTCCAGGAAATCCAGCGTCTCCTTCCAGGTGCGGTAGGCGTAGCTTTCCAGCCCTCTGGCCCGAGTGGAAGCAATCAAAATGGTCTGCATACACTGGGGGCCGGGGATGGTGATGATGGGCTTTTTCGCCTTCTGCACAAAGTCAATCACCAGGTCGGACAGCCGTCCCATGGGGCCGATCATGTAAATATCCACATCGTCCTTGCCCTGGAGCATCTTGTCCAGGATCTCAGGAGTCACCAGAAATTCCTCATTCCGGTCAATCCAGATGGGCTCCATAACGTTAAAATGCGGGCTGGTGAGATTCTCTGCCAGCTCCTCATGGGCGCCCTTAATGAGCTCGGCGTTGGCCATATCGTCGAATTCCTTGGTCAGCTCGAAGTCCTTGCCCATGCGGCAGGGGCCTTCGAATACATAGTCATGGTGCAGCGTCACCAGGATGGGACATACGTTGAGCTTTACGTCTTTTCCGAGATGGATCATAATTACTTCCTCCTGATTGATAATCTGTAATTTCATTATAACGAGGCCATCCCAGAAAGAGAAACAATGGTTTTTCTTATTTACAATTTTTAATTGTTATTATATGATGATATTGGTTTTATTAACGCTTCAAGATTGTATATCCTATGAATTTGATAGGATTATAGGAGGTATCGCCGATGCTGCAGCAGCGCATTCAAACGTTCCTGGAGGTGGCAAACTGCCTGAGCTTTTCCACCGCCGCGCGGAACCTCTATATCAGCCAGCAGGCAGTCACCAAGCAGATTGCATCCCTGGAGCAGGAGCTGGGCCTTCGCCTGTTCTACCGCACCACACGGCAGGTCACGTTGACCCCGGCGGGCAGTCTCCTGCGGGATTCCTTTACCCAGATCAATCGTCAGATTCGCAGTGACATCCGCAAGGCCAGAGAATTAAACAGCTCCGGAAAATCCCTGCTTCGGGTTGGGTTCCTCTCCTCTCTGTCCCGAAAGGATATCATTCTGCCCATCACCGATTTCCTTATGCAGCACTGTCCGGATACGGCGCTGGACATTCGCCTGCTGGATTTTGTGGTGCTGCGGAACAGTCTCCTGGATGACCAGTTGGACTTTTGTGTGACCACCTCCAACGACTGGCGGTTCTGGCCCGGCATCCACACCACGGTTTTGCAGCAGAAGCAGTTTCAGGTGGTCTACTCCGCTCGGCATCCTTTGGCAGCTCAGAAGCAAATTGCCCTGCAAGACCTGGCCACCCATACGCAGCTGACCCTGCCCAACGACAATATGCTCTCCGGCATCGAGCAGTGGGGGAGGAAGATTCCATTCTCCAAGGTCGTGGCCTGTCCGGATATCAGCACCTTGATGGTACGGCTGGAACTGGGCGAGGGATTTGCGCTGCTGACAAAGGTCATTGAAGGGCACGACGCCCCGAACCTCCATTATTGGCCGGTTCCGTTTCCCGAGGCCCATGCGGAAATCGTCTGTATCTGCCGGGAGCATCCCCGGGAGGAAATTAGCGCATTGATTCAGCAAATTGCCCGGAGCGGACTTGTGCATTTGGGGAATTGATTCTTCGGACGACGGTGCAGGTTCCCATTGCATTTGCATCCCGATCCGGTATAATGGAAAAAAGGAGGTCTTGTCCCCATGATTTTCTGTTTTTCCGGCACCGGCAACAGCCGCTATCTTGCAAATCGCATTGCCGAGGCCCTGTCCGACACGGTCATCGACCTGAACACAAAAATCAAAGCAAACGACCACACGCCGGTGCAAACCGATGGCAATGTGATCGTCGTCGTCCCCACCTATGCGTGGCGGATTCCCCGAATCGTAACGGCGTGGCTGACGGAAACGGAGCTTCTCGGCGCAAAGCGCATCTGGTTCGTAATGAATTGCGGCGTTGAGATTGGAAACGCCGCAAAGTACAACCGTCAGCTGGCCCAGCAGAAGGGCCTGTGCGACATGGGCACCGCGCAAATCCTCATGCCGGAGAACTATATCGCCATGTTCCGCGTTCCCCAGGCCGAGGAAGCCCGAACCATCGTCCAGAACGCAGAACCCAGCCTCCGGGAAGCCATTGCCTGCATTCATGCAGGGCGCTCCTTCTCCCCGCCCCGGAACAATCTGTATGACCGGCTGGTAAGCGGCCCGGTCAATCCCGCATTCTACCGGCTGCTGGTGAAAGCCAACGCTTTCCGGGTCAAGGACGGATGCATTGGCTGCGGAAAATGCGCAGCGAACTGTCCCATGAACAACATTCAGCTCAAGGACGGACGTCCTGTCTGGGGCAGGGAATGCACCCACTGCATGGCCTGTATCTGCTATTGCCCCGTGGCGGCCATTGAGTACGGGAAACGGAGCGCTGGGAAGCCCCGATATCATTTTGAGGCGTTATGAATGGGAGCCATCCACGCCCGCTCCATGGCATCCGCAAACAGATGAATCAGCGGATTGGGATTATGTTTGCTCCACGCAACGCAAACAGGAATATCATCCTCCAAGTTAAACCACGTCAGCCGCGGATCGCCGGAAAATCGCATCAGCTGGTCAAACACCGTAACGCCCTCGCCCAGCAGCAGTGCCTGCAGGATACTGTCCCGATTGGGCAGATACTTGGGCACTACGGTGATCTGCCTGGCCTGAAATTGCAGCAGGGCCAGCTCCATGGCCATGGGGGATTCCTCCTGAGAGAGCATCAGCAGCGTTTGCCCCTGAAAATCGGCGGCGGACAGCGGCGTATTCTCCGGACAAAGCAGCCCCTTTCTCACATAGGCGCGGCTTTCCAGGTTCGCAATTTTCTGAACCTCCAGCTCATCAAAATCCATGAGACTGGTTTTGGTACAGATCATCACATCCAGCTCACCGGTCCGAATCCGGCGGCGCAGTTCTCGAAAATCCTGACTTTCAAATAGCAGCTCTGCTTGCGGATAGTGCTGAGTCACCTGGCGCTTCACCCGCAGCAGAGCTGTACTCATATCCCAGCCGCTGCCGATCCCGATTTTCAGCTGCATGGGGCAATGACTGGACAGCGACTGGGCCGTTTCCGCCGCCTGATGGTAGATCGTCTGAATTTGAGAAAAGGCATCCTGAAACACAACCCCCGCAGGCGTGAGCTGAATGGAATTCTTCCGAGTGCGGTCAAACAGCCGGCATCCCAGCTCCTGCTCCAGGAGCTTGATCTGGCGGCTCACGGCGGGCTGAGACACATACAGCCGCTCGGACGTCTGAGAGAAAGACATGCAATCTGCGGCAGTGAGGAAATATAGAATCTGCAATGAAGTCATTTGGCATTCCTCCTAAGCAGTCTCATTATAACGTTTCAATTATAACAACGCAAGCAGTTTTGATATTTGCCCCCTGAGAAATTCAGTGGTATGATAGCAGGGAAGAATGATTTCATCCCAAATTATTGGAGGTTTCCTTATGACGCCTCAGGCAGAGTATGCAAGTAAGAAGAAGACACTGGCGGACGCCCAGGCCCTCATCCATTCCGGAGATATCATTGCGGTATCCGGCGCCATCACCGAGCCGGTGGTATTTCTGAATCATCTCCAGGATATCATCCCGCGACTGGAGGGCGTCACCCTGATCAAAAGCAAGGACAACGACTATGCCTATCTCCGTGACCCTGAGACTGCCGGGCACGTTTTGACCCTGGGCCACTTTTATCACACCAACTTCCGGGAGGGGCACGCGCTGGGGATCACCTCCTACCTCCCCTCAGATCTTCATAACTATATGTCACTGCGGACAGCCTACAAGCCCAACAATGTGTTCATCGCCAAGGTCACAGACATGGACGAGAACGGCAACTTCCAGATTCCGTACTGTCAGATGTTCGAGCGGGAAGCGCTGGCCTGTGCCAAAACGGTGATTCTGGAGATCAATCCCCGGTTTCGGCGGGTTCGGGGCGGCGTAGAGATTCCCATTGAGCGGGTGACCTGCTGTTATACGGCGGATTCTCCAATCCTCACCATTCCGCGCTCCAAGCCCTCCCCCACCGACGAGACCATTGGCGCTTATATCGCAGACATGATCCACGACGGCGACACTTTCCAGCTGGGAATCGGTGGACTGCCCGATGCCGTCGGCAAGCACCTGTTCGCCCGTAACGACCTGGGCATTCACTCGGAGCTGTTCTCCTCTACCATGGCGGATCTCATAGAGCAGGGCAATGTGACCGGCCGATACAAGACGGTTGACCCGGGTGAAAGCATCGCCTGCTTTGCCCTGGGTGACGATCACCTGTACAAAACCCTTTCCGAGACTCCCTCCTGCCGGATCATGCCCGCTTCCTACACCAACGATCCCTTTATCATCGCTCAGCAGGATCACATGATCTCGGTGAATACGGCGCTGGAAATGGATCTCACCGGCCAGATTTGCTCGGAGTCCATCGGTCCGGTGCAGTGGAGCGGCACCGGCGGCGCTTCGGACTTTGCCTTTGGCGCCCTGCATTCCAAGGGTGGCCGGGGAATCATTGCCTTCTCCTCCACCGCAAAGGGCGGTACGATCTCCCGTATCAAGGTCATGCTGACGCCAGGTGCTGCCGTATCCATCTCCCGAAATCTGGCGGACACCATTGTCACGGAATACGGCGTGGCAGAATTGCGCGGACGCTCCATCCGGGAACGCGCCGACGCCCTGATTGCCATTGCACACCCGGACTTCCGGGCAGAGCTGCGGGAGGGCGCGCGGAAACTGGGCTATTTATAATCCCCCGGGAAACCGGTCATCATCTATTTTTATCACAAGGAGGAACACACAATGGCAAAACCGCTTGCAGATTATGTAAAGCTCCCGGAGCTGGAGGAATACGCAGTCTGGTTCAAGGATTTCGCAGACCTCTATCGGGAAGACGGCATCCTACAGGTCACCTGGAAAACCAACGACGGCCCCATGAAGCACTCCGGCATGTCCCATCGGGCAATTTCTCAGCTGGTGCGGATTCTGTCCCTGGACGTCAAAAACGAGATCATCATTTTCACCCACATCGGCGACACCTGGATGATCGAATCCGACCCCAACGGCTGGGAGACCTATTCTGAACTGCCCACCCAGCGGTTCCAGCATCAGTATTTCGATGACACCAACCTGATCAAGAATATGGTCTTTGACCTGGACGTTCCCACCATCGGTGCCATTCCCGGCCCGGGCTTCCACTGGGATTCCGCCATGCTCTGCGACGTGACCATCGCCGCAGACGATACGGTCATGGAGGTGCCCCACGCTCACGGCGGACTGGTGCCCGGCGATGGCATGGGTCTGATGGCACAGCATTATTTCGGCACCAAGCGCGGCAACTACTATATGATGACCACCCGGCAGTTCACCGCTCAGAATATGCTGGACTTCGGCATGGTTTCCGAGGTAGTAGCCAAGGATCGGGTCATGGCCCGTGCCTGGGAGATCGCCCGGATGTGGAAGCGGATGCCCTATGAAAACCGCTGCATCATGGCAAACCTGGCAAAGCGGCCCCTGAAAAAGCTTTTTGTGGAGGATTTGAAGCTCCATACGGTTTCGGAGCAGTACGGTTCGCTGCTGCGGATCGCCGCCAACGAAATGGGCGACGTAAATGCAGGCCAGCAGGACGAAAAATACATTGCCCGGACAAACTACTGGCGCTACACCTTCCCGGCTATGCAGGGCCCCATGAATGAGGACACCTGGAACGCCTTCCGCACCGAGCCCTTCAAGTGGCTGGAGGAAGTGGATGCCGGAACTGCCGTGAACCCCTATGAATACCACGGAAAGCCCCCTTATCGCCCGGACGGCGATCAATAATATCATTGGTACCATGTACGGCTTCGTGCATGGTACTTTTTTGCAGAAATGCATAGACAATCCACGCAGGCAACCTTGAAAAGCCGGCCCGGAAATACTATAACGATTGCATTCGCAGAGTTATTTTGAACTACCCTACCCCGCAAGGAGGCAATCCCGTTGGATGGCAGAACCATCGACCCCGAGCGGTATTCCCTCCGCATTTAGGCATCAATCCGTAAAAACACGCTGCTTCTGTAAATTGCGCAGAAGCAGCGTGTTCCTTTTTATTCAATTTCGCGTTATTTCAGTACCACGCAGTTCTGCCCCAGCAGCTCCCGCAGTTCCTCCAGCAGCAGCTCCGCTGCCAGGCAGGTGGTGCCCATGCGCTTTTTCGTGTCCGCAAAGAACAACACCGTTTTTGTATTGCCCGGGAACATATGAAGGATGGGCTTGAGCTTGCGGAACTGCCGCCCCTCCATGTTCTCCAGCTTGAGATACAGGGTCTGCCCGGGCTGAGCCACCGACTGGATGGGTCTCCGGTATTCGCTTTGCCGGGTACGGGGCCGCTGCTCCTTCACCGGCTGTGCCTCCGGAGACAGGCCCAGTGCCGCATCCTCCAGGGGAATGGCGCTGTCGGTCATGAGCTGGGGCTCTTTTTCGTCCCTGGCGGAGAGCCGGCCCTTGGCCAGTACCGCAAAATTCTCCTGTAGGCAGCCGCCATACTGCCCCAATACTCTGGAGAAGCACAGCATTTCCATGGCTCCGGTATCGTCCTCCAGGGTCACATAGGCCATGAGGGAGCCGTTCTTGGTGGTTTTGCTCTTGACCTTGGTGACGATGCCCGCCACCGCCACCTGCTGGCCGTCCTGATAGCGCCCCGGCTCCTCCCCGGAGAAGGCCTCCAGAATTTCCCCAATGGGCACCGCACCGGCCTTTTTCACGCTCTGGCGGTATTCGTCCATGGGATGGCCGGAAAGATAGAGGCCCGTGGTCTCCTTTTCCAGCTGCATTTTCTCCCGGGCGCTGAGCTCGGGAATATCGGGCAGGGGCACCGACACCGGCGACACCGTCTGGGTTTCCACCAGATCAAACAGCCCCAGCTGCCCGTCCACATTGTTCTTCTTGGCATCGGCCACGGCACTCATCACCATCTCATAGACCTTGAGCTGCTGGCTCCGATAGGCCCCAAAGCAGTCCATGGCCCCGCATTTGATGAGGTTTTCCACCGTGCGCTTGTTGAGATCGGTGCCGCTCATCCGCTGGCAGAAATCCTCCAGCGATGTAAACGGCCCGTTCTCCTGCCGCTCCCGCATGAGATTGGCCACAAAGCCCATGCCGATATTTTTCACCGCGCCCAGACCAAAGCGAATGCCCTCGTCCGTTACGGTAAACTGATCGTCCGACTGGTTCACATCCGGAGGCAGCACCGCAATGCCCAGCTCCCGGCACTCGCCGATATACTCGGAAATCTTGGTGGTGCTGTCCAGTACCGAGGTCATCAGCGCCGCCATATACTCCCGGGGATAATGGCACTTGAGATACGCCGTTTCATAGGCCACCTGGGCATAGCACACCGCATGGGCCTTGTTAAACGCATAGCTGGCGAAGTCCAGAATCTGATCGTAAATCTCATTGGCGGCCTTTTCTGGCACACCGTTTGCCACAGCGCCGCAAATGCCCCGCTCCGGATCGCCGTGAACAAAGGTCTGGCGCTCGGCTTCAATCACCGCCTGCTTCTTCTTGGAGATTGCCCGGCGGATATTATCTGCCTGGGGAAGACTGTAGCCGCCCAGGGAGCGGAAAATATCAATGACCTGCTCCTGATACACCATAACCCCGTAGGTAACCGACAAAATCGGCTCCAGCGCCGGATCGGTATACTTCACCGACTGGGGATTGTGCTTACTGGCGATGAACTTGGGAATGCTGTCCATGGGTCCGGGTCGGTACAGCGACACAATAGCGGTGAGATCCTCGATGCTCTGTGGATGCAGGCTCACGCAAACGCCGGTCATGCCCGTGGACTCCATCTGGAACACGCCGGAGGTTCGGCCTGCGGAGATCATCTGATAGGTAGCCTCATCCCCGTCCGGGACAGTATGGATATTGAACTCCGGCTCCCGCTTATGGATGAGCTTCTCCGCATCGTCAATGACCGTCAGGTTGCGGAGACCCAGGAAATCCATTTTCAGAAGGCCCAGTTCTTCCACCGTGGTCATGGTGTACTGAATGACAACCGTATCATCGTTTTTGCTCAGGGGCACATAGTGATACACCGGCTCCTTGGTAATGACCACCGCCGCCGCATGGGTAGACGTATTCCGGGGCATTCCCTCCACGCCCATGGCGGTATCAATGAGCTTTTTCACCTTGGCATCGGAATCATACCGCTCCTTCAGCTGGGGCGACAGCTTCAGCGCATCGGTCAGAGTGATATTCAGCGTACCCGGCACCAGCCGTGCTATCTGATCCACCTCGCCATAGCTCATGCCCAATGCACGGCCCACATCCCGCACCGCGCCCTTGGCCTTCATGGTGCCAAAGGTGACGATCTGCGCTACGTTGTCCTTGCCGTATTTCCGGGTGACATAATCAATGACCTCCTGCCGCCGATTGACGCAGAAGTCGATATCAATATCCGGCATGGTCACGCGCCCGGGATTCAGAAATCGCTCGAAATACAGGCTGTATTTCAGCGGGTCAATGTCCGTGATATACAGGCAGTAGGATACCATGCTGCCCGCCGCACTGCCACGTCCGGGGCCCACGGGAATTCCGCTGCGCTTGGCATAGTCCACATAGTCCGAAACGATCAGGAAGTAGTTCACAAAGCCCATCTTCCGGATCATTTCCATCTCATACCGGAGCTGCTTTTTCTCTTTTTCGCCGCCCTGGGGATAGCGCACCGCAAAGCCGTCCCAGCACAGCTTTTCAAAATACTGATCGTTGGTATAGCCCTCCGGCGGGAAGAAATCCGGCAGATGATAGTTGCCGAATTCAAACTCCACGTTGCACCGGTCAGCGATTTTCTGGGTATTCTCCAGGGCCTGCTCGTCCCCGGGGAACAGCGACGTCATTTCCGACTCGCTCTTGATATAGAACTCCTGGGTCTCAAACTTCATCCGGCTGGGATCGTCCACGGTTTTCTGCATCTGGATGCACATGAGCACATCCTGCATGGCCGCATCCTCTTTGCGGATATAGTGGGCGTCGTTGGTGACCACCATGGGAAGACCGGCCTCCCGGGCGATTCTTCGCAGGCCGCGATTGACCCCAGGCTGCTGCTCCAGCCCGTGATCCTGCATCTCCAGATAAAAATGGTCGGGGCCGAACACACCTGCCATCCATTTTGCCGTCTCCAACGCGCCCTCATAGTCATCCTGTATGAGCTTCTGGGGAATTTCACCGGCCAGGCAGGCAGAAAGGGCAATGAGGCCCTCGTGATACTGCTCCAGCAGCGCATGATCCACCCGGGGCTTGCCGTAAAAGCCGTCCAAATACGCCTGGGATACCATATAGCACAGGTTCTGATAGCCGGTCATATTCTCGCACAGCAGCACCAGATGGTGATTGTCGTTGTCGATGCCGTGGACCCGGTCTCTCCGGCCTCTGGGGGCCACATAGACCTCGCAGCCAATGATCGGCTTAATGCCCGCTTCCTTCGCCGCCTTATAGAAGTCGATGACGCCGTACATTGCCCCGTGATCGGTGATGGCAATGGCAGTCTGGCCCAGCTCCTTCACCCGGCCCATGAGCTTTTTGATCCGGCACGCGCCATCCAGCAGGCTGTATTCCGTATGAACATGTAAGTGTGCAAATGCCATGAAGGGCGCTCCTTTCCGGTGGTGTTAAACAGACTTTTGAACCTTTTGAACGCCTTGGTCGCGCTGGGCTTCCTTCCGGCGAAGGAAGCGTTCCGCCGCCCGCAGCGTCACCCGGTCATTTTCAAAGGTCAGGGCGTGGAGCGCGTCGTGATACCCCAGCTCCATAACCTTGAGGAATTCCTCGGGATTCTGGTGGGCCTGCTGCTGAGAAAACCGCGCCAGAAAATAGACCACCCGCTTATCATTTCCGTTGGGCATATGATAGGTCACCACCCGGCGAAAGCCCGGCACGATCTGGGTGCTGACGCAGGTTTCCTCCCGAATCTCCCGCACCGCCGTCTCCCGCTCGGATTCGCCCTTTTCCATATGGCCCTTGGGCAGCCCCACATAGCCGCCCTTTACCAGCACATAGCGCCGCTGTCCGTCTCGCTCGGTATACACCACGGCGCCGCAGGATCTCTCCAGCATAAGTAATCTATCCTTCCGTACTCAGTTCAATCAGCTTTCGCATCCGATGGCTCATGGCCGGTTTGCTCAGGGGCGGATCGGCCATGGCGGCCAGCTCGCTGAGGGTTGCCTCAGGGTTTTCCTCCCGCAGGATCGCCGCAGATTTCAGCTTCTCCGGCAGCTCGTCCAGTTTTCCGTTTTTCCGTAGCTGACGGATCGCCGCAATCTGCTGCTGGGCGGCATTGACGGCCTTCCCCAGATTGGCGGTATCGCAGTTGCAGCGGCGGTTTACGTCGTTGCGGAGTTCCTTCTCCATCTTCGCCTCGATGATCTTCATGGCGCATACCGGAGCGCCCAGCGCCGTGAGGAAATCCACAATGGTATCGCTGCGCTTGAAATATAAGATCCGGCTGCCCCCTCTTTGGGCATCCAGCGGAGAAAAGCCCATCTCCAGCAGCAGCTGATACGTCTCGTCGCTGACCTTTTGATGGGAGGTCACCAGCTCCAGATGATAGCGCTTGTCCGGATCGGTGACGCTGCCCCCGGCCAAAAATGCCCCGCGCATAAAGCTCTGGCGGCAGCATTCCTCCTCCAGCACCGCGAAATTCACGTGCAGCGCCAAGGTGGGATGCTCCTGGCCATAAACCGCGAAAATATACTCCAGCTTTTCCGGGTCGTCAATGACGAACGTCATCTTTCCGGGCTGCTCCAGAGACGGGAACTGGTCAAAATCCAGTCCAAAGGCCCTTCGAAACAGCCGGGGCAGCAGCTCCGCAAACTGCCGGCTCTCCGTGATGATTTTAATTTCGTTTTTGGAAAACGTGTTGCAATACATCAGAATTCCGTAGCATTCCGCCATTCGGCAGCAGCGCTTTTCCGGCAAAACCCGGCACAGCTCCTCCCGAACCTCCGATGCAAACGACATATCCATGCTCCTATCTCTTACCGGTAGCCGCTCCGGCGCTTTCTTCTCCGGGCCTGCTGATTAAAGACTTCCATAATCGCCTGGGTCAGCAGGATCGGGTCGTGACGGGCATATTCGCAGCGGCTGCTGAGCAGGGGCGCCGTATAGAGCTTCACGCCCTGGGCCTCCACCCGCTCCCGGTCAATTTTCATAACGTCTGCGCCCTCCCGGAGGTATTCCTCCTGCAAATGCTCGGGAATAGGGCTGGAATTGGCCAAACAGCCGTCCACCATGCCCGGTGCCCCATGGCGCAGCAGCTCCCGCAGATGATCCGCCGCAGTGTAGCCTTCGGTCTCTCCGTCCTGGGTCATCAGGTTCATCACCATGAGCTTATAGGCCCCGGACTGCGCCACTGCCTCGGTAATGCCCGACACCAGAAAATTGGGGATGATGCTGGTATACAGGCTTCCGGGCCCAATGAGAATGAGATCCGCCCGGGCAATGGCGTTAAGACTCTCCGGGAACGCCCGAGGATGCTCCGGAGTCAATACCACCCGCTGAATCCGCTTCCGGGTGTCCTTTTTGTGATAGAAAATGGCGCTCTCTCCGAACACCGTGGAGCCGTCCTCAAACTGTGCCTGGAGATGGATGTTTTCTTCTGTCACCGGCAATACCCGGCCCGTAATCGCCAAAACCTGGCCCATCTGGCGCACCGCCTCGGCAAAGCTGCCGCAAATGCCGTTCAGCGCCGCCAAGAGTAAATTGCCGAAGTTCTGCCCCTCCAGAGAGCCCTCCTGAAACCGATAGGTCATCAGCTGCTCCATCACCGGCTCGGTGTTGGCAAGGGCCAGCACGCAATCCCGGGCATCTCCCGGTGGCAGCATCCCAAGGTCCTGCCGCAGCATACCGCTTCCGCCGCCGTCGTCTGCCATGGTGACAATGGCGGTGATGTCCCGGGAATAGCGCTTGAGACCCCGGAGCATGGTGGAAAGCCCATGTCCGCCGCCGATGGCCACAATTCTCGGCGCACCGCCCGGGGCATAGAGGCGGATCTCCTCCTCGATCTGTGTCGTCTTCTGATTATCCACGGGCAATATCCCGGTGGTTCACCACAGTGGGATAGCCACGCTTCATCACAAAGTCACCGATCTCCTTTGCCACCGCCACGGAACGATGCCGCCCGCCGGTGCAGCCCACAGCGATCACAAGGCCCGTCTTGCCCTCCTCAAAATAGAGCGGCAGCGTATAGGCCAGCAGATCCTCCAGCTTTTGCAGGTAGTCCTGGGTCTGCTGATAGGCGAAAATAAAGTCCCGCACCTCGGGAGTCAGGCCGCTTTTGGGCTTGAGCTCCGCAATGTAATAGGGGTTGGGCAGGAAGCGCACATCCAGCACCAGATCCGCATCCAGCGGAATGCCGTACTTAAAGCCAAAGGACAGCACGTTCACCACCATCGCCCGCTCCGGCTGATCCTCAAACAGCCGAATCACCTCACTGCGCAGCCGCGCAGTGGACAGGGAGGTAGTGTCGATGATAAAATTCGCTCTGGCCCGGACGCGTCTCAGCAGCTGCTTTTCCTTCACCACCGCAGCAGCCAGGGGCGTACCGTCCTTACTGAGGGGATGGGAACGGCGGGTCTCCTTATAGCGCTTGATGATCTCCTCGGTCTCCGCTTCCACATAGACAATGGAATATTTGCAGCCCATGGCGTCCAGCGCATCGAGACTGGTAAGCAGCCCGTCGAAATTCTGGCCCGCGCGCACGTCGCTGACCAGCGCCACCCGATCATAGCGTCCGGTGGTGGCCAGGCATACCTCCGCAAACTGGGTAATGAGCTCCGGGGGCAGGTTGTCCACGCAGTAGTAGCCCAAATCCTCCAACGTCGAGGCCGTCCGGCTTTTTCCCGCGCCAGACTGACCCGTTACAATCAAAAAGCGCATGGTCTTTGCACCTCCAGAATTCTCACCTCGGGCTCCAGCCGAACGCCGGTGTCCTGCTCCACCCGATCCTGCACCTGCTCCATCAGCCGGAGTACGTCCTTACAGGTGGCTCTGCCCCGGTTCACCACAAAGCCCGCGTGTTTTTCCGACACCTGCGCATCGCCCACGCGAAGGCCCTTGAGCCCCGCCGCCTCGATCATTGCCGCCGCATAGCCGGTGGCCGGGCGCTTAAAGGTACTGCCCGCAGAGGGGAGCTCCAGGGGCTGAGAGGTTCGGCGGCGGGTCATGAGCTCGGCCATTTTTGCCCGAATCTCCTCCCGATCCCCCTTCTCCAGCTTCACCCGGACGGACAGGATCACCAAATCCTCGTTCATAAAGCGGCTGTGGCGATAGGAAAGATTCAGCTTGTCTGCCGGAATGTCCAGAAGGTTCCCCGCCCGATCCATGGCAGTCACGCCGGTCACCACCTGACACATCTCGCCGCCGTAAGCGCCCGCGTTCATATATACGCCGCCGCCAACGGTTCCGGGGATTCCGTGGGCAAACTCCAGCCCCGCATAGCCTCGCTCCATGGCAAAGGTGGCCAGCCGTGCCATTGCCGCACCGGCCTGGGCTTCAAATTCGCCCTTACTCCGTTCTTCCACCCGGTTCATAGCCGTCCGCAGTTCGATCACCACGGTGTCCAGGCCCTCGTCCGGGGCCAGAATGTTGCTGCCAGCGCCCAGGATCATCGGAGTAATCTCATAGCGCCGGGCAATCTTCAAAATCTCCCCCACCTGCTCCGGGGAATTGGGGAATGCCATCACCGCCACCGGCCCGCCGATCTGGAAGGTGGTGTGGCGGCACATGGGCTCTCCCTGCTTCAGGTCGATATCCGCCATCTGCAAAAGCGTCACAAATTCGCGTAAATGTTTCATAGTTCTGCTCCTCATCCAAAAAGGTCTGCACTTTATTTACATTGTACCACAGCTTGCCCTCGTTGTCACCATTTAGGTGGCCCGCTATACCTCCAGTATACGAAAAAACGGACATCCCATGCAGATCCTTCCAGAGAATTTGTGCATCCATAAAATCGCGGCAGGATCACAGGCTGCGTTCCGCCAGCAGGATGACCCCATCCCCCTGGGGCACCTCGCGGATGACCTGAAAGCCGTTTTTCCGCCAAAAGTGCGTAGACTGGGGGTTTCCCTTGTCAATGCCCAGTCGAACGCGGTGAATTACCTGATTTTTCAGTTCCGCGCACAGCCGGGAGATGATTTTTGTGCCCTCGCCGGTTCCCTGCAATGAGATATCCATCATGAAAAAGCCCACAAATGTAATATCGTCCTCGGGATAGCCGTCGATCAAATCCATAATCGCCGCCAGCGTTTCTCCCCGGTAGAAGCCCACATAGTATTTGTCCTCCAGGGTCTTCTTCCCGGGCACAATGGACATATCCCTAAGAATGGACAGCTCCGATGGTACCGCATCTCCGCCGCAGTACCGAAAATACAGGGTATTCCCCTGCATCAGCCGGAGTACCGTCGGAACGTCCGCCGGAGTCAGCTCTCGCACCGCGTATTGCTCCGAAAAGGTTGCCTGATCAAGTCGTTTCATATTCAAACACTCCTTAGATGCAAAAACGAGCAGAGAATTGCTCTCTGCCCGTTTTGAATTGTATGCTTAGCCGATCTGGATCTTCTTGAGCACGCCTGCGCATCTGGGGCACAGTTCGGTCTCCGCGTCCACCTGATCGTTGTGGGCCCAGCAGCGGCTGCACTTGGGTGCCTGAGAGGGTGCCACGGCAATGGTCACACCGGGGAAGTTCTCACCGGCAACGCCCTGGCCTTCGCCTTCCACCACGGTAACCTTGGAAACGATGCACACGGCAGCCAGGTCATGCTGACCCATGGCGTCGAATGCTTCCTTGCCCTCGGCGGTGAGATACAGGGTAACCTCTGCATCCAGGCTCTTGCCCACCAGCTTCTGGCCGCGGGCAGCCTCCAGCGCCTTGTTGACGTCGGTTCTGAGGGCAATGACCTTATCCCACTGTGCGCTCAGCTCGGGGCTCAGGCACAGCTTCTCGTTGTAGTCGGGGATATCGTTGAGCAGCACGCAGGAAGCCTCGTCCGCCTTGGCATGGGGCATAGCGGCCCAGATTTCCTCGGAGGTGAAGGCCAGCATGGGAGCCAGCATCCGGGTCATGCCGTCCAGGATCTGATACAGTGCCGTCTGAGCCGCAGCCCGGTCGGCATCATCGCCGCAGTACAGGCGATCCTTGATGATATCCAGATAGAAGTTGGACATATCCACCACGCAGAAGTTGTAGATTGCGCGGTAAACGCCGTGGAACTCATAGCGGTCATAAGCGGCCCGCACGGTGCGGATCAGCTCATTGTAGCGTGCCAGCGCCCACTGATCCAGCGGAGTCAGCGCGGTGTAGTCCACCTGATCGGTGTCGGGGTTGAAGCCGCTGAGGTTGCCCAGCATATAGCGGGCGGTGTTCCGGATCTTCAGGTAAGCCTGAGACAGCTGCTTCAGGATGTCCTTGGAGATACGCATATCCTGGGTGTAGTCCGCAGAGGAAACCCACAGGCGGAGCATATCTGCGCCGTAGTCCTTGATGACCTCATCGGGAGCAACGGCATTGCCCAGGGACTTATGCATGGCACGGCCCTCGCCGTCAACGGTCCAGCCGTGGGTGATGATCTGCTTATAGGGAGCCACGCCCTTGGTGGCAATGGAGGTCAGCATGGAAGACTGGAACCAGCCGCGATACTGGTCGCCGCCCTCCAGATAGACATCGGCAGGGAAATGCAGCTCATCCCGCTGATCCACCACAGCGGCGTGGGTGGAGCCGGAATCGAACCAAACGTCCATGATATCGGATTCCTTGGAGAAATGCTTGTGGCCGCACTTGGGGCACACAAAGCCCTCAGGCACCAGCTCATCTGCGGTCTTCTCAAACCAGATGTTGGAGCCGTGGTCATGGAACAGGTTTGCAATATGGTCGATGGTCTCTGGGGTCACGATATCCGCGCCGCACTGATCGCAGTAGAAAATCGGAATCGGCACGCCCCACTTGCGCTGACGGGAGATACACCAGTCGGAGCGCTCGGTAATCATGGAGGTCATGCGCTCCTTGCCCCACTCAGGCTTCCAGGAGATGCCGTCGCAGGAATCCACAGCGGCCTGCTTGATGGCGTCCACGGAGCAGAACCACTGCTCGGTGGCACGGAAGATGATGGGCTTCTTGCAGCGCCAGCAATGGGGATAGGAGTGAACGATATCCTCCTTGGCCAGCAGCGCACCGCACTCCTCCAGAGCGGGGAGCACATAGTCGTTGGCCTTGGAAATATGCACGCCGTTGAAGCGCTCGTCGGTCATTACGCCCTTGGCATTCACGGGAACGGGAACACCGATATGGGTCAGACCGGCCTTGTCGTACTTCTGGCAGATGTTAAAGTCGTCAGCACCGAAGCCGGGGGCGGTGTGTACGCAGCCGGAACCGGCATCCAGGGTAACATGGTCGCCGCAGAGCACCACGGACTCCTGATCCATCAGAGGATGCTGCGCCGTCATCAGCTCCAGCTCGCTTCCGGGCAGCTCGGCAATGATTTCATAGGTTTCAATCCCGGCATTCTTGGCAACCGCCTCGGCCAGGTCTTTGGCAACGATATAGGTTTCGCCGCTTTCCACCTTCATCAGGGCATAGGTAAACTCGGGGTTCACGGAAATGGCACGGTTGCCGGGCAGTGTCCATGCGGTGGTGGTCCAAATCACGAAATAGGTCTTGCTCAGATCGGTGAGAGAAGCGAGCTTCCCCTTATCGTCCTTGACCTTGAACTTGACGAAAATGGTGGTACAGGGATCGTCCTGATACTCGATCTCGGCCTCGGCCAGTGCGGTCTCGTCGGTGTAGCACCAGTATACGGGCTTCAGTCCCTTATAGATGTAGCCCTTCTCCGCCATCTTGCCGAATACGCGGATCTGTGCGGCCTCAAACTCGGGCTTCAGGGTCAGATAGGGGTTGTCCCAATCGCCGATGACGCCCAGGCGCTGGAACTCGGACCGCTGACGATCCACAAAGCTCAGCGCATACTCCCGGCACTTATCCCGGAACTCCACGTCGCTCAGCTCGTCCCGCTTGATCTTTTTATTTTTCAGAATGGCGGACTCAATGGGCAGGCCGTGGGTATCCCAGCCGGGGATATACGGTGCCTTGTAGCCGGTCATGTTCTTATAGCGGACAATCATATCCTTCAGGATCTTGTTCAGGGCCGTGCCAATGTGAATGTCGCCGTTGGCGTAGGGAGGGCCGTCGTGCAGGATGAAGCTGGGCTTCTCCGCGTTATGCTCCATGAGCTTATGGTAGGTGCTTACCTCATATTCTCCGTTCAGCAGTGCAGGCTCCCGCTTGGGAAGACCGGCGCGCATGGGGAAATCCGTCTGAGGCAGATGGATCGTCTTGTTATAATCTTTTGCCATTGATCTATATTCCCTTCTCTGCCCGATGGCAGGATTTTCTCTGTCTGTGAATCAGCCCAGAGGCTTCATCACCATGGTATCGCCGGACACATCCTCGGCGGGTGTTTTGGCGTTCCCATCCCCCTCCAGAATCTTGCTGAGGTTCAACTCGATCTGACGGGTAATTTCGCTGGGGTCAATTTTTTCCGGGGTCTCCGGCTCCAGCACAGGCTCCGGCTTTGGTTCCGGATTCTGGGGGGCAGGATTCGGCTTCGGCGCAGGCTCCGGCTTCTGAGGGACAGGCTGCTTGGCGGATGCCTTGGGCACAATGGTCATCTGCCGAATTCGCTCCAGCTGACTCAGAGACTGATGTACCTGGTTTTCCATCTCCGCAATGAAGGCTGCGGCAGTCTTCTTGGCCCGGGACACACGCTCGGCCTCCGCTGCCAGCTCCCGCTTCAGATCCACATTCCGCTCCCGCAGGGATGCCTCGGTGTCGGAGAGCATTTTGGCGCACTTCCGCTCAGCGTCCTGCACCAGCTCATCGGCGCTCTGCTGGGCCGACAGCATGACCTTGTTCAGGCTGTCTTCCTGCTTCCGGTACTCCTCCAGGCGCTCTACCAGCACCTTCATTTTGCTCTTGAGCACGGCGTTTTCCTTGTAAAGGGCTGCATAGTCCTCCGCCAGGGAGCCGACGAAATCGTCCACCGCACTGACACTGTAGCCGCCAAATACCGCTTTCTCAAAGGACTCGGACTGCTCCCGAACCTCTTGTGGGGTAAACATAGGCGACCTCCTTTCACTAAGAGCGAAAGGGCTCGGTTTTCACCCAGCCCTTACCGCATTATTTGTTTAGGCTTCGTCTTCGCTTTCGTCCTGGCTGTCTTCATCCAGGCCCACACCCTTGGGTACCATGATGAACACATCCTTGGCAGCTCTGCGCATGGTGCCGTCCAGGGAATATACGCAGCCGGTGAAGAAGTCTTTCAGGCGGTTGGTTTCCTCGGGCTTCAGGGACTCGCAGTTCAAGATGACTGCCGCACCGTCACGGAAGCAGTTTGCGGCAAACCGTGCCCGGTCAAAATCCAAAGAGGTAGGAGCAACCAGCACCACGCGGCACTTGGAAAGGCTCTGACCATAGCTCTGGCCCATGGGATTTACGGAGCTGCGCTGAGGCTCGCTGTTCATGCCGCCCATACCGCCCATATTCATGCCGCCCATGGTAATGGGGCTGGCAGTCTGGCTCTGAATCGGCTGAGGCGCGGGCTGCGGCTGAGGAGTCGGCTGGCTCTGGGGCGCTGCGCTGCGGGTAAAAGCAGCGTCGTCCAAGCCGGCATCCATATCGTCAAGCTCGTCATCCACCATTGTGCCGTCATCATCATAAGGCCGGGTCAGTTTCTTCAGTTCGTCCATAATACTCATGGCTGTGTCCTCCAAATTAATTTTTTACGTATTGTCTCGACCCAAAAATAGCGGTACCAACCCGGATCATTGTAGTACCTTCTTTTATGGCGTCGGCAAAGTCGTCACTCATGCCCATAGATAGGCAGTCTATGTTAGTATTATCGTATTTTTTCGCCTTTATGTCAACATAAAGCTCATACATTTTCGCAAAATATCGCAAATTTCCGCCATTTTCCGTGGAAATCGGTGGAATTGTCATAAATCCGCGGAGTCGAAGATTGGGATACTCCGCCATTTTCGCCGCCATCTCATCGGCAGCCTCCGGCGGAATGCCGGATTTGGCAGCCTCGCCGCCCACATTCACCTCAATGAGGATATCCTGGGTCAGCCCGCGCTGCTCCGCCAGGCGGTTGATGGTATGCATCAGCTCAGGGGAATCCACGGAATGGATCAGCTCTGCGGTGCCCACCAGGAACTTTGCTTTGTTCTTTTGCAGGTGCCCGATAAAGTGCAGCGGGCAGCCCTCATACGCGCCCTGGGCATTTTTCTCCTGAAGCTCCTGCACCCGGTTTTCGCCGCAGACATCTACCCCGGCCGCAATGGCCTCGCGTACCCGCTGGGCATCATTCATTTTGGTAGCAGCCAGCAGCAGGACTTCCTTTTCCTCTCTGCCGGCCTGAGCGGCGGCCTTTGCCATCTGCTCCCGGATTCGAGCTACACGATCAGCTATTTCACTCAATTCCATTGCCCCTTCTCTGCGTTATACCGCTTTTGTTTGTATAGTATACCGCAGAAGTCGGAAAATTTCCACCCCTGTTTTTTAATCTGACAAGATTTTCACCGTGAGTCGGCGCACCATCGCCACCGCCTCCACCCGCTGATTGCAGGACAGTAAAACCCGGTAGTTTTCTCCCTGTTTTTCCACCTGTTCCACATTGAATTTACAGGTTCCAAAGTCCCCGCCCAGCAGTGCCGCCTGGACGGCTTCTCCTTCTTCCGGGGCATCGTCCCATAGGGCCGAAAAGTACCAGGTATCGGAGGTAATGAGCCGCCCCAGTGCCGTTTTTTGTGGGCCATTCATAGGAAACAGGGCATAGGGAATGGTCGGATGCTCCGGGGTCAGCAGGGTTTCCAGCCCGTCCACCCCTTGGGTAAAGATACCGTCTTCCGGGGAGGCGATGGTTCGGAGGTCGGTTCCGGGAATTGTGGCGGATTCCGTTTCCGGCCGTTCTGATTCCGCCAATAACAGGGCTTTC